>ODAI010932155.1_pt1 | contig 10360 bp, 8 predicted proteins | sample 1539321 | NCBI WGS metagenome assembly ODAI01 (sample SAMN02144231, study PRJEB22623) | gut metagenome | biome: sheep rumen | host: Ovis aries | place: New Zealand | reverse complement strand
TATTGACACACCTCCGCATCAATATAATCATATATACTTGCATACTTTGTTTTAGTTTTCGTAGAGACAAGGTATCGCTTCTCGCCGATATGTGTATTTTTCCAAAGGCTGGAATCTAAGTTCCAGCCTTTGGAATGTAAGTTCTGGCCTATGGGACATACATTCCATCCTTTGGAACGTAAGACATATCAACGAATCTCCGACTGCTTTATCATGGCACTGCTGCCGTGAAACTGACGGGCGGGAATTGAGGCGGCTGTGATTACCATATTTTATGATATTACACTCTCGTTATTTATCATTCTTTCAGAAGCGTAAATGATGCGGACAAGTTTTGTTGCTAACATGGTTGCATGATGTGTTTTTTTGTATCTTTGTATATAACTTCAAACAACAGCGACAATGAAACATCTTGTATTTTTAATGCTTATATCTTCACTGCTTACATCAAATGCGCGTGAAGTAAGACCAATGGCATACCAGTTGCTTCCCATAGGTGAGGTAGAGCCTCAGGGTTGGCTCAGACAGCTTATGGAACGTCAGCGTGACGGTTTGACGGGTAAGATGGATGCGGTCTATCCCCAGGTGATGGGAGAACGTAACGGATGGCTCGGCGGTGACGGCGATCAGTGGGAGAGAGGGCCTTACTGGATTGATGGTCTGCTTACAATGGCATACACTCTGCACGACAAGGCATTGCAGAAAAAAGTGCAACCGTGGATAGAGTGGAGCTTGAAGCATCAGCGTGAGGACGGCTTCTTCGGTCCGGATAAGGACTATCCGCATGAGGCAGGGCTTCAACGTGACAATGCGCATGACTGGTGGCCACGTATGGTCATGCTCAAGATTATGCGTGACTATTATGAGGCTACCGCTGACAAGAGAGTCATACCGTTTTTACAAAAATATTTCAAATATCAGCTCAAGACGCTGCCGGAGAAGCCATTGGGCAACTGGACATTTTGGGCGCGTTTCCGCGAGTGCGACAATCTCTCTGTGGTATTATGGTTGTATGACATCACCCATGAAGACTACCTGTTGGAACTGGCTGACCTGCTTCATAAGCAGGCATTTGATTTCACGGCATATTTTGAAAGCGAGGGCGTCAGCAGGTTACGTTCTATCCATTGTGTCAATTTGGCGCAAGGGTTGAAAGAGCCTGTGGTATATTGGCGATGCGATCCGCAAGACCGTTACTTGGCTGCCGTGAACAAAGGTTTAGAGGATATACGACGCTTCAACGGCTTCCCCAACGGTATGTATGGCGGTGACGAGGCTTTGCACGGCAATAATCCGCTAAACGGTTCGGAACTCTGCTCTGCAGTGGAACTGATGTACTCCATGGAGGAAATGGCTCGCACGACTGGCAATACCGTTTATGCCGATTATCTGGAGAGAGTAGCCTACAATGCCCTGCCGACACAGATAACAGATGACTTTATGGGCAAACAATATTACCAGCAGATCAATCAGGTCATCGTGAAATCAGGTCATGGACATAATTTCGACCAGAAACAAGACGGCACAGCATTGGACTTCGGTATATTGAGCGGTTATCCGTGTTGCCTGAGCAACTTCCACCAAGGATGGCCTAAGTTTGTGCGTAATCTGTGGATGAGGAGCGACAAGGGTGCATTGACAGCCATGGCTTATGCGCCGTCGTCAGTCACAACAAAAATCAACGACAAGACCGTGATTGTCAAAGAGGAAACCATGTATCCGTTTGATGAAAATATCGTCATGACCATTATGCTTAAGGGAACTGCCAGTCTGGCGTTCCCGTTAGAGATGCGTATCCCTGCATGGTGTAAATCTCCGAAGCTGAAGGTCAATGGAATGCCGTTTGACATCAACAGCGGTACGGCACTGTTTACCCTGAACCGCACATGGAAAAGCGGTGACAAGATTGAATTGCAGTTGCCTATGGAAATCAAGACATCGCGCTGGTATGAGAACAGTCTCTCCGTTGAGAGAGGACCATTGGTATATGCGTTGCGTATAGAAGAAAAGTGGTCAAGGAAAATCTATGACGAGCCGTTGAAAGCACACGGCGAATATGCGTGGGAAGTTTATCCGGAGACGGCGTGGAACTATGCCCTGCTTGAAGTCAAAGACATGAAAAGTATCTTCGAGGTCAAAATTGACCAGACCAAACTTCATTCAGGCATCTATCCGTGGTCGTTGGCCGGTACACCGATAGAACTCACAGCCAAGGCCAAAGAAGTGCCGTTCTGGAAGCTTTATGACGGGCATGAGACCGGTCCGTTGCCCTTCAGTCCGATTCGCTCATTAAGCAAGGCACCGGTGAAAACCGTGCGTCTGGTGCCGTATGGTTGCACGACATTGCGCATAGCAGAATTTCCTACGGCCTATTAAAACGTCAGTTTTAATTGCCTGCGCCGGTGGGGGCGAGCTGTGATGCCTTGACAAAATAATTCCAATATGTGCCGCTGAAATCAGTCTTTCCGCCTGGAATATCCTTGCCTTCTTTTTCCGCCATGTATTGTGCGTCAAACTGGCGGAATTGCATATCGTATTGAGGAGGATATGAAACATATTGGCGTATGGTTTCATCGCCCGTATCAGAAATAATCATTGCCACGGCTTCCGCATAGGCCTTAGGCAGTTGCCGGCCTTCGTAGGCATGATACTGTATTAAAAGTTTCATAAAATTGTCCAAATCGCAGTCCAACAGGAACGATATCAATGCGTAGTCAATAATCATCTGACTCTGATGGCCAAACTCCAACTGCCCCATCATCTCAAGTCCTATCAGATAAGCGCCTACAAATGTGTTTGCCCGCAAAGGTTTTTGTGATTGGGCATTTCTCTTCTTCTTCTGTGCCTCTAATGCGTGTCTCCATTTCTTCGCCAATGACACATGAGTCGGCGAGCAGGCAATCTTCTCAATATACTTCTCCGCGACAGGATAATTGTCGGTCAGAACGGCATATTTAATCATCTGGCGCATGGCAGCAAAGCACAGACCGTTACGGCTTTGTATGCCATATTCATAGGACTGGCGGAAACACTCGTCATAGATTTCTATGTTCTCGTAAAACTGCCTGTTGAAATTGCGACAGAAATCCTTGCTATTGTCGCGGTAAAGCAGATTTTCAGAGAATACAACAGGATACTTGAACACGTTTTCCGGCAAGGTGCCCAATGCAGCTTCCGCCAACATGGCGTAACACATGTACACCTTGTTTGATGCCGCTTCTTTTCCCGGCAGTTCTTTCATGATTTGTTTCCAGTCCTTCTTTTCAGCCAGTGCGGCAAGCCTCTGGCTCTTTTCCTCCAGCCGTAGTTGCTTATTTGTAAAAATGAGGACAAACACGGTGCATCCAATGGCGAGGATTGCACATTGAATACCATATGTCGCCCATTTGTTTATCTTGAACGGAATACACGTCAGCAACAATGCGCCGACAAAGAATGCCAGATAAATCCACACGCTGAGGTCTTCGACAGGAGCGTATAAATATCTCTTGTTTAACTGCACGAAGCCTATAGCGTCGCTCATCAGTCCGACGGCATAATAACTCCATATCAGTGTGAGTATGATAAAGGCCAGTGCTGCGAAGACCGAGCGCAGGTTGCGCGAGCGTAACACCCATCCAACCGCCATAGTAACAGATGCCAGAATCATCATTGTCCACGGCATCACCAGCAAAGCCGTCAGTTCAAACAGAAGGAGATAAATGTATTGGTACAGCGGTTTGCTGAGCCTGAAAAAAGACCATATAGCCAAAACCATGAACAGACTTTGCAGATGGAATTCCAACTGAGAGAGCGAGATGAACAACAATGCCATAGGCAAGAACAACCCCAGAGCATGGTATGTCTGGTGTCCTATCCGCTTAGGGATGTCAGAAAGCATCAATGCCATGAGTGTCAGTACCGTTGCTTCAATAAGCATCCCGACCCCTTGCCAACGGTAAAACTGCATGAGGAAATCACTCAGAAGCGCTGTGACGCCAGGAAGTTCGGCAATCTTCATAGCCAGATAATCGTCACTAAAGACGAAATAATCTGTCGCTTCCAACTGCGCGATGCTGTATGGGTAAACCACAGACATACCCACGATTATCGCTAAGAAGAAAAAGAGATACAAAATTTTATCAATCTTTGTCATAGCCGTTACTTCTTGGATTGGAGCATTGCGGACATGGCGTCGCGGTCTACGTCAACCTTGCCCTTAATAAATTCGGGTACATTATAGGAGAAAAAGCGTTGCACGTTTTGCTCCGGGTCTTTCTGAGGCAGCATGAAAGGCTTGCAGAACTGACCGTTGGCAAAATATGAGAAAAACAGGTTTGTAGTTCTGCCTTCAATCCTGCGTGAGGCAAAGACAACCCATTTGCCGTTACTGCTCCAGTTATGATAACTGTCAGCTCCTTGAGCGTTGATATTGTCAGGTTTGTACAGCTTGTTTGTCTTGAGATCAATCATCATTAACTCTGATTCAGGGTGTTGTATCGGGAAAGTGCCGCTTTCTGCCCATGCAAAGAGCAGATATTGTCCGTCGGGCGATATTCTCGGATGCGATGCGCTGCCGCCTTGTATATGTGCATTGTAAACGGTGTCTACGGGTGTGCCGGTTCTGCCTGTCTTGACATCAAAGGGAACCCGCAGAATGGAATAAGCCATAGAGTCCACATCAAACGGCAGAATGTGTGTCGGCGAAGAACAGAAATAGAGATACTTGCCATCGGGTGAGAACGCGGGAAACGTCTCCATCTGCAATGTGTCGGCAAAACGTAAGTCCTCAATAATCCGGTCCGTCTTTGTATCATAAATAATTAAATCAGAAAAATTGTCAAACACTTCAATCTTAGACACGCAATGAGAATAAAACGACTGATGTACATCATTGACGGAGAAGGCGATGAAGCGTCCGTCAGGATGCCAGTTAGGATAAGTGGCATTGTGGGCATGGATGGAGATATCTTTTTTCTCCATTTTGCCGTCCTTGACGATAACCGTACCGCCACCCTTATTGCGGGCATGCAGCATATAACGATCTGGATTGCCTTGACAGAAATTGTGGCAGTTAAGGCAACCGCCCTCATTCTCATTGTTCGTAATAATGGGCGTTTCATCAAAACTGCTCAAATCACGTTGCATGATAGCCATTTTGTTCCATCCGATGTAGCCTGGTGGTATGAGGCGGTATGCCACATATCCGTCAATCGTCTCTTCGGCAATATGAATAGTAAAACTATTGTACTGGAGACCATCGGGATGTTCTTTCGTCCATGCAGCCACATTGACGGTCAATGCTTTGCCTTTGTGTGTATCAAGCATTTTGCGCCATGCTTTGGCGGAGATGCGGATATATTCGTCACCACTCAGCTCCATGAGAGTTTTATCTGCATAAGAGATAGTCACCCTGATATACTCTGCACCGCGTATGCCGAAATTCAGTGGTGCGATATTCGGCGGTATCGTCACGTTGGTGTAATCTGGAAATATCGGAGGCAATTCGGAGGAATGTTCCCGTGGCGTCCGTTCGCTGCAGGCGCAAAAAAGTGTGAGCAAAAAGATATAGAATATCGCTTTCATTTGCCCGGCTGATATTTTTTAATCAGGGATGCGGTGTAAGTGTTCAGTGTTTTGCTGATTTCAGTTGAAGGTTTGTCTATCAGACTTTTTTCAAATGAAACTTGTTGTTCAAACAACTTACGCTGTGCTTTCTGTCGCTTTTGGTAATGCTTGTCAGACAAAGCGTGATGCTTGTTGCCGTCATTCTCCCAACGCTTCACATATTTCCAATATGCGCCTTGCGGATAGCGTGCCTGCTTGTTTTCAGCATCAGACATATGTTTGGCTTCCGCTTCGGTCCAGTCAGCAAAGCGCGTCCATTCTTTCGGGGATTCGGTCATACCCATATACCAGGGGATGTACAACTCTGTGCACGGTTTGCCGGGGCATATCCACATGACACATCCTAACTCTCGCGGCATCCAGTCCCGGAGCTGACAGACAGTTGACAATACGGTACGGTTGTTGCATACCAGCGGTTGTACTTTTGTCCTGTCACCGCCGACACGATGTGTACACAGGGCATCCATGACATCTTGTGTCGTAATCTTGCGGGCTGGTGTTACAACGAAGGGCACTGTCTCCACATCGTAGCGGAAATCTTTGCCGGCGAAATGGGCCAAAGCTCCTGCGTGACGTCCTGTGTTGGATGCGCTCGTAAGCGTCTTGGGGGCACCATATGCTTTTCTGAAAGAAAACTCACCGTCGGTGGCAGGATTATACCAACCACGTGACTCCGCATAAGTCACGATGTCAGCACTGCCCATGAAATTGTCGGTATCGTTCAGATCTATTTTGTCAATGACATAATAGTTGGGTATCGTCATCACTTTGTCATCAGGTACACGCTGAGCAATCCAGTGACGGCCTCTGACGATGGAAACGACCCAGCCTTCGTGTGTGTCCGCCACAATATATGAGCGACCGCTGTCGCGGTAACCATATTTCTCCACATTCATGCCAATCAGTCTGACGGCATCGCGTGCAGAAGTGGCATATTTTGCCACGTCCATGCGGATATTGAAGAGAATACCTCCGTCAGTGTAATCTTCTTTATCCTCGCGTGAGGGGCAGTTGTCGGAAGCAACGGCGACACCATATTCGTTCATAAATGCGTCAGCGACTTCCATTCCGGGAAACTCAGCCCAGATGAACTTATGAGTGCCTTTCTGTGGATTCTTTGCGGCGATATATATGTTGAGCATCTGTTCACCGCCGTCGTCTTCATTGTGTCCGAGCAAGACACTGCCGTCTGTCGTTGCCTTACAACCTGCAACGATACCGAAGCAGTTGTTCTCTTGTGCGATGATTGTTGTATTCATAAACGGAAAACAAGAAATCAGAAATAAGAAAGATAGTCTTTTTGTCAAAGTCATAATCTTTGTGTAATTAGTGCGTGATACTTAATATGGTGCAAAAATAGTTATAAATTTAATAAAGTTTGTACTTTTGCGTGTGGATTTATGATGTCAGACGCAGAAATGTTTACCAGCAGGACGGCATTGCTCTTAGGAGAGGAAGTGATGCATCGGTTAGCAGAGACTAAAGTTATAGTCTTTGGTGTGGGTGGTGTTGGTTCATGGTGTGCGGAATGTCTCGTGCGATCAGGTATCAGACAACTGACTATTGTGGATTATGATTTGATTTGTATGTCTAACTGTAATCGTCAGTTGATGGCAACAAGAAAGACGATAGGCATGGCTAAAGTGGACGTACTCAAGCAGCGGTTGCTGGATATTAGTCCTGATGCGGATATAAGGGCAATGCGAATGGCATATAGCGCAGAAAACGCCCACGAGTTTCATTTAGAGCATTACGATTATGTGATTGATGCGATTGACTCATTGAAGGACAAGGCAAATCTTATCCTCCATGCGACAAGCGTGCCGTCGGTCACGCTCTATTCTTCCATGGGTGCAGCGTTACGGACAGACCCTTTCCGAGTGAGCAAGACAGAGTTCTATAACGTCATTGGTGACCCTTTGGCTCGGGCATTGCGCCAGCGATTCAAACATAACAAAACTTATCCTGCACGTAAATTCCAGTGTGTTTATAGTAAGGAATTGCCGATGGAAAATAAAGGAAATATACTTGCAGGTGAGGACGGTAAGCGGATAAACGGGTCTCTTAATCAGGTAACGGCAGTGTTCGGATTTTCTCTCGCCGGGATGGTTATTAATGATATCCGGCTGAAGTGTTGAACTATTTGTTGAAAAGGTCAAACAGATAGGTGAGGCGGGCTGAAATGGTCATGTGGGCCGAACGTGCAAAGACATCCTTCTTGCCATTGTCGAAAATGTCACTCAATCCATAGTAATAGCGACCGTCTACCATGATATGCTGACCGTGTTTGGTGCTGAATTCCAACCCTAAACCTCCTGTAAGTCCATATTCAAATTTGTTGTCAGGGTCTTTCATGTCGTATTGTTGGTAAACATTGTTTGGACGATTCGGATGACCTTCGGAATTAAGTGTCCAAATGTCGCTTTGTTTTGCTGAACTGCTGATGTAATATCCAAATTGAGGACCAAGTAGAATGAAAAATTGCAGTCCACCGCTCTCCTTGCCCCAGCCGAGGCGACAGAGCAAGGGTAGTTGGATGTAATTCATGTCCCGTTGGTAGGTGTCCTCCAATTCGGCTCCGTAAGCGTCTAAAATCTCTTCCTTCCATCCCAGTTGGGTATAGTTGATTTCAGCTTGCAAGGCGCAGATGGTCGTAAAGTATTTTTCACAGGTGTAACGCATACTTAAACCGAAGGATAAACCTTTGTGCTGAAATTGTTTTATGGTCGGATCAAAACTGATAGTGTTGAATGCCATGCCACCATTGACTCCTACACCAAGGCGTGAGCGTGATTCTCCAACTTGTCCTTTAACGGCAAGCATGGTGAAAAACATCAAGGCTAATATGGCGAAGCGTCGGATATGCGTCATTTTAATTTAATTAGCTCAATTTTGTTGTCGGTTGTATAGTGAACAAACTGGACAAAATGGTTCATCATTCCGCCAGAATTGCCGAATGTCTTGAATTGGAATGCATTCTGCAAAGGTGCGGCGTAAACATCTTGTCCAGCGTAGTCTCTGCCGTAACGTGCCAGAGCTTTCAGCATAAAATAGCCACAGTCGAAGCCAAACAAAGCCATGACGGGACGGGTGGCATCCATGTCTTTATTAAACAACTGCTTGTAGGCTTTCTGAAAATCTTTATTTCTTTGCGCAAGTGGATTATTGTAATAGGAGGTATAGACATATGTGTCCAGAAAATGCATCTTGTCAGCGAGGAATGCACTATACTCAGACCACTCAGGGTAGCCAATGAGTCGGATATCGTATTCTGGATTATTCTTTTTGTAAAATGCGATTTGCTCCATGATGTCAACGGCAGATTCCTTGTCGGCAGATGACAGAATCAGTAGGTTAGCCTTGTTCTTGCTCAAGCGTGAAGCCAGTTGGTTTTGTGTGAAACCTGTTTGCAGGAAACGCACTTTCTTGGAAACGTTCTTAACCGCTGCGACAAAGGGATGTGCCACCTTTTTTGTATCTACGATGATGACATTCTTTTTCACGTCTGCAAAATGCACGTCGAAGAGATTGGCGGCGTCATTGGCGACGATGTGCTCGGGAGCGTAGACGATATAAAAATTAGGATTGCTTTGAATGACATCACATGTCGGTGCAAAGGCGTCAATAACTTTTGTGCCACGAGAAGAAGTGAAGTCGCTGATGACTTTGAGCATCATCTTGTCGTCCGGGCCGTAGATAATATCCAGATGGGGAATGATAGTATCATTCAGGATTGTGTTGATGGATGTGTTTGCAGTGTTGTAAGTGTATATCCTGAAAGATGTGCCGTCTTTCCTCAGACTATCGGTTGCCATGACGATGCCACGGTAGAAATCAATAGCCCGCGGGCTGACATTGCCTTCTTGATTTTTAAACGGAAGCATGATGCCTACGCGCACAATCTTTTGCGAAAGCGCTAATTCTGTAGAGAAACCTATCAGCAGAAGAAAAGCAATTAATAACTCTTTCATTTTATCTCTTTCCTGAAATTAATGGCAAAAGTAATAATTAATTCGTATTTTTGCACTATCCAAATAGAGCATTTATGAAACATTTCCAGATTATCATAGTGATATTATGCCTTTTGAGCGCACAAAGTATTTATGGGCAGTTGCCGACAGTTTCCCCCAAGATGGAAATTGAAACAGAAACAGGTAAGGAAATTGTGACTGAATATTCGGGTTCAGCACCCATCAAGGCAAACTTCACTGCTAATCCAGAAAACCTTGGGACATATACGGCCTTCTACGAGTGGCGTTTGTATGAAGACGGGAAATCAGCAGAACCATTCCTGATACGCCATGATGCAGATATGACTTACACGTTTAATCAAGCTAAAACAATATACATTAGTTTGACAGCATATTTTGTTCACAATACGGACACCGTGGAATATGCAATGACGACACCTTTCTCCGTGACAGCATATGAGTCTTCAATGAATGTACCTAATACATTCACACCTAATGGCGATGGTTCAAACGAATTATTTAAGGTAAAAGATGGTCATCGCAGTATTGTGAAATTCCATGGGTACATCTTCAACCGTTGGGGGAAAAAATTGTTTGAATGGACAGACATTAATTCCGGCTGGGATGGGAAATACTCCGGTAACGATGTGGCTGATGGCGTCTATTTCTGTTATATAGAAGCCACGGGGGCAGACGGTCGTAAATTCAAAATAAAGAAAGCCATAAATCTTATCAGGAAATATATCAAAGATTAGACTGCGGTGGAAAATAATATCAACGTT
>ODAI014158130.1_pt1 | contig 10361 bp, 10 predicted proteins | sample 1539321 | NCBI WGS metagenome assembly ODAI01 (sample SAMN02144231, study PRJEB22623) | gut metagenome | biome: sheep rumen | host: Ovis aries | place: New Zealand | reverse complement strand
CCTCAACATCGTGCCCCCCATTTCGGAGTGGAGCAAGATCAACCCGAACCTCTAATTATAGAATGAAGAATGAAGAATGAAGAATGAAGAATGAAGAATCTGCTACCGCAACATTTAGTGTAGAGTGTAGAGTTTCTTTGACCTAAAGGTGCAAAGTGTGGCGTTGCAATGCTACCGCCATAGTACACAGCAAAAATGTTCAATGTTTAACGAAAAATAAATAGTAAATTGCATAGATGAAGAAATATGTTTTGGACTTGACGGTCAGGGCCGTAGAACATATCAGCCAGAAACACGTGCTGATACGGCTGACCGACAGCGAGCGGCTGCCGGACATGGTGCCCGGACAGTTTGTAGAGGTACGTGTTGACGACTCGCCCGCGACATTCCTGCGGCGCCCCATCTCCATCTGCTACGTCGACCGCGCGGTCAACGAACTGTGGCTGCTGGTGGCCATGGTGGGCGACGGTACGCGCCGGATGGGACGGCTCCAGGCCGGCGACAGACTGAACTGCCTGCTGCCGCTGGGCAACGGTTTCACCATGCCCGGTGGCGACGGTGCCAGTGCGGCAACCATCAGTCGTCCGCTACTGGTGGGCGGCGGCGTGGGCGTGGCCCCACTGCTGTACCTTGGTGCCGAGCTGAAGGCGCAGGGCGTGGAGCCCACCTTCCTGCTGGGCGCACGCACGGGTGACGACCTGCTGATGCTGTCATATTTTAATAAGTACGGGCGTGTGTGTGTGACCACCGAGGACGGTACGGAGGGCGAACGGGGCTTCGTCACACAGCACTCCCTGCTGGCCCAGGAGCATTTCGACATGATATACACCTGCGGACCGACGCCCATGATGAAGGCCGTGGCGCGCTATGCCCGCCAGCAGTCCACCGACTGCGAGGCCTCGCTGGAGAATATGATGGCCTGCGGGCTGGGTGCCTGTCTGTGCTGTGTCGAGAAGACGACGGAGGGCAACCTCTGCGTGTGTAAGGATGGACCGGTTTTCCACATCAGCAGGCTGATGTGGAACGATTGAGGAATTGAGAGAATGAGTAATTGAGACAACGAGATATTAGGATGAGCAACTTACAAGTAAACATAGGCGCACTGACGCTGAAGAATCCCGTGATGACGGCTTCGGGCACGTTCGGCTACGGACTGGAGTTTGCCGACCTGATGCCGCTGGACGGCATAGGCGGTATCATCATGAAGGGGACAACGCTCGCGCCCCGCGAGGGCAACGACTACCCGCGCATGGCCGAGACGGCCAGCGGCATGCTGAACTGCGTGGGGCTGCAGAACAAAGGTGTGGACTACTTCTGCCAGCACATATACCCCCAGGTGAAGGACATCGATACGAACATGATAGTGAACGTCAGCGGGTCGTCGCCCGAGGACTATGCCGAGTGTGCCGCACGCATCGACGCACTGGAGCGCATACCGGCCATCGAGCTGAACATATCGTGCCCCAACGTGAAGGACGGCGGCATGGCCTTCGGCGTGACGTGTCAGGGGGCCGCCAGCGTGGTCAGGGCCGTCCGGCAGGCTTACCATAAGACGCTGATAGTCAAGTTGTCGCCCAATGTGACGGACATTGCCGAGATAGCACGTGCCGTGGAGGCCGAGGGTGCCGACTCGGTGTCGCTCATCAATACGCTGATGGGCACGGCCATCGACGTGGAGCGGCGCAAGCGCGTGCTGTCCATAGGCACCGGCGGACTGTCGGGACCCTGCGTGAAGCCCGTGGCCCTGCGCATGGTGTGGCAGGTGGCCCGTGCGGTGCAGATACCGGTCATCGGACTGGGCGGTATCACGACAGCCACGGACGCCATAGAATTCTTCATGGCCGGTGCCACGGCCATAGAGATTGGTACGGCCAATTTCCTGGACCCCGCCGTCAGCATCAAGGTGCGCGACGGCATCCGTGCATGGCTGGACAGCCACGGCTGTCAGTCGGTCATGGACATCGTCGGCTGCGCGGAGTGAGGGAGAGAGTTGGCAGTTGAGAGTTGAGAGTTGACAGTTGACAGTTATAGGGGGAGGGTGACCACGAAGCGGGCACCGGGACCGGCATAGGTGCTGTCGAGCCCCACCTGGCCCCCCAGCCGCTGGCACAGCGTGCGGCAGAGAGGCAGGCCGAGGCCGAGGCCCTCCTTGAACTCGTCGAGCTTGACGAAGCGCTCGAAGATGCGGTCTTCCTGACCCTGTGGAATGCCCGTCCCCGTGTCCTCGACGCTGAGGGTCAGCAGGCCGTTGCCTGCCGTGGTGCGGATGGTGATGCTGCCGTGCTGCGTGTTTTTGACGGCATTGTCGGTCAGCGTGCTGACAATGCGGCGCAAGAGCACCTGGCTGGTCATCAGTTCAAAGTTGTCGGGCAGCATGGTGTCGTAAGTCATCGTCAGGTGCGTGCTGGCCATGAGCTGGTGGTCGCGCATGACGTCCTTCACCAGTTGGTGAAGTTTGACCAGGTCCTTGCGTTCAGCTGCCGACTTGGACTCGAGCTGCGAGAGTTCCAGCGTCTCGTTGACCAGCGTGGTGATGGTGTGCGTGTTGCGCATCATGGTCTGAGAAATCTCGCGGCGCTCGTCGTCGGTAATCTGGATGGCGGGCGAGGAAAGTATCTGGGCATAGCCGTTGATGATATTGAGCGGCGTGCGAATTTCGTGACTGATGTTCTGAATGAAGGCTGCCTTCATCTTGTCAGACTCAAGGGCGTGCTGGTAGGCACGCTCCAGCTGGCGCATGTGGCGGCGGCGCGTGAAGACGATGTAGCCCATGGCCACAAGCAGCATGATGAGCAGCAGGATGGCCACCAGCAGTCCGATGATGAAGTAGCGGGCAGCCTTGCGGTCGGCCTCGTGGATTTTCATCTCGTCCTGGATGCCCTGCATGCTGTTGCTCAGGATGATGGTGTTGATGGAGTCTGTGGCCTGGTCCTTCAGCTTCTGGTATTCGTATGCTTTCTGCCACTGGCCGGCACGCTCGTAGATTTGCGTGATGGTCTCGTAGCCCTCGGTGACGCTCAGCTCCCGGCGGGCCAGGGCGACAGCCTGCTCAGTGTGCCCCTCCTCGGCGGCGTGGTAGACCTCCAACTCGCGCCCATGGACGGAGGAGAACCCCTTCTTGATGCCCTCCTGATAGGCCTGGTAGCCCTCGCGGAACCTCTCGATGTCGCCCAGGTAGTAGTAGAGCAACGTGCGGCGCGCCTCGATGTCGAACAACCGCTGCGGCGAGGCCTTGGAGGCTATCTCGGCCGCCTTGTTCAGCAGGCGCATGGCCTCGGCGGTGTTGTTGCGGCTCATCTCGACGTTGACCAGGTTCATGTAGATGGGTGCCATGCTCTCCCGGTAGCCTGCCTGCTCCATGCGCCGCAGTACCTCCCAGAAGCACTGCTTGGCATTCTCCAGGTTGCCGCTATAATTATAGATGTGGCCCATCATGTTGTAGGCCATATACATTTCTTTGTCAAGCTTGCGCTGCAGGAGTTCCTGCGAGAGGCGGGTGGAAAGTTTGTAGGCCTCGAAGACGCTCTGCTGGTTGAGCAGGAAGACAATCTCGTTGCAGCGCTGGGTGTAGTAGGCGTGCATGTCGTACTGACGTTAAAGGTAGGCCTCCAGTATTTTGATGTGATGGTAGAACCGTGCACTGTCGCCATCGTTGAAGGCGTGCTGCATGGAGTCGCGCAGAGCCAGGTACTCTGGCTTCTGCTTATAGTCATCGGCTGCACGCATGGGACTGAGGGTCAGCAACATGAATGCAGCAGTGTAGAGTAGCCTTTGACAGTTTTTCATCTGTTAGTAGTTTAATGTCCGTGCAAAGGTAGTAATCTTTTTCGTTATGCGCAAATAATTTATGGAGAAAAAAAATGTTTTTTCTTTTGTGTTTTGCCATACTTTTTGTAATTTTGCAGCCTGTTAGGGATAAACAAGTATATTATTTAAGGAAAAGAAACGTTATGGGTGGCTTCTTTGGCACTATCTCCAAACAAGATTGCGTAAACGATTTGTTTTACGGAACTGACTACAATTCGCACTTAGGTACAAAACGCGCCGGTATGGTGACATTCGACGAGAAGAGTGGCTTCCACCGCTCGATTCACTCGTTGGAGCGCGCCTATTTCCGTTCGCGCTTCGAGGACGAACTCGACGAGTTCAAGGGCCATCAGGGACTGGGCGTCATCAGCGACACCGACCCGCAGCCCATCATCGTCAACTCGCACCTGGGGCGATATGCCGTGGTAACCGTGGCGAAAATCAATAACCTGCGAGAGATAGCCGAGGAGCTGCTGGCCCAGCGCATGCACCTGAGCGAGATGTCGGCCAACAATATCAACCAGACCGAACTCGTGGCTCTGCTCATCAATATGGGTGACACGTTCGTGGAGGGCATCAATTTGGTTTACAAGAAGATAGAAGGCTCGTGCTCGATGCTGATACTGACTGAGGACGGCATCATTGCCGCCCGCGACTTCTTGGGCCGTACGCCCATCGTCATCGGCCAGAAGCGGCTGCACCGGCTGTCACCCATCGGCACCGACGAGCTACTGGAGGCCTATGCCGTCAGTAGCGAGACCACCAGTTTCCCCAACCTTGACTACCGCGTGGTGCGCGACCTGGGACCGGGAGAAATCGTGCGCGTCAAGGCCGACGGCATCGAGGTGCTGCAGAAGCCTTTCTCGCGGTGCCAGATATGCTCGTTCCTGTGGGTTTACTACGGTTTCCCAGCCAGCGACTACGAGGGTATCAATACGGAATATGCCCGCGAGAAGAACGGACGACTGATGGGCGAGAAGGATGAGGGCGTGGAGGCCGACCTGGTGTGCGGCATTCCCGACTCGGGGGTAGGTATGGCCCTGGGCTACAGCCACGGCAGCGGCGTGCCCTACAAGCGTGCCGTGCTGAAGTACACGCCGACGTGGCCCCGCTCGTTTACCCCCGGCAACCAGAACCGCCGCGACCTGGTGGCCAAGATGAAGCTCATACCCAATCCGGCCATTCTGAAGGACCAGCGCATCGTCTTCTGCGATGACTCCATCGTGCGCGGCACCCAGTTGCGCGACAATGTGCGGACATTCTTCGACAATGGTGCCAAGGAGGTACACGTGCGTATCTCGTGTCCGCCATTGGTCTATGGTTGTCCGTTCATCGGGTTCACCTCGTCGAAGAGTGACTTGGAACTCATCACCCGTCGCATCATCAAGGACATTGAGGGCGACGAAAACAAGAATCTGGAGGCCTATGCCAAGACCGGCTCGCCGGAATACCAGCGCATGGTCAACGAGATAGCCCGGCGACTGGGACTGACCAGCGTGAAGTTCGCCACGCTGGAGGACCTGATAGAGTCGATAGGACTGCCCAAGGAGCGCGTGTGTACCCACTGTTTCGACGGTTCGTCATACTGTCACGAGAAGGATTGAACGTTGAACGTTAAAAAACAATAATGTTCATTGTGCATTGTTGAATGTTCAATGAAAATTGCGTATCTTTGCAGTCTAAAAAAGTATAGAAGCGTGAAAATAAAGCAAGTGCTGAGCGCCCTTGAACGGTTTGCGCCTCTGCCCTTGCAGGAAAGCTGGGATAATGCTGGCCTGCAACTGGGACTGACAGAGGCGGAGGTTTCAGGGGCATTATTGTGTCTGGACGTCAACGAACCGGTAGTCGACGAGGCCATAGACCGCGGGTGTAACCTCATTGTGAGCCACCACCCGCTGCTGTTTCGTGGACTGAAGCAGATTACTGGCGGAACCATGGTGGAGCGCTGTGTCATCAAGGCCATCAAGCACGATGTGGTCATCGTGTCGATGCATACCAACATGGACAATGCTATGGGCGGCGTCAACTGGAAAATGGCTGAGAAACTGGGACTGACCGGCGTCAGCTTTCTGGCACCCCTCAGCGCCCCGGACCCGTTGCAGGCAAAAGTGGAGGCTGGCAGCGGCGTGGTGGGCGAACTGCCCGAAGCCATGGAGACGCGGGCGTTTGTGGAACTGGTCAAAAAGCAGTTCACTTGCCAGTGTGCGCAGTGTAACGAACTGCTGAGACGGCCAGTGCGCAAGGTGGCACTCTGTGGCGGTGCGGGTGACTTTCTGTTGTCAGAAGCTGTCAGGCTGGGTGCCGACGCCTTCATCACGGGCGAGATGCACTACCATCAGTACTTCGGTATGGAGCAGCAGATCCAGATATGCGTCATTGGCCACTACGAGAGTGAGCAGTGGACGGCAGAAATCTTCCGTGACATCATTCAACGGGAGTGTCCGGGCGTGCGCTGCGAAGTGACGGCAAACAATACAAATCCAATAAATTATATGTAAAGTTATGGCAAAGAAAGATCCTACGGAAATGCCTGTTGAAGAGCGCCTGAAAACCCTCTTCCAACTGCAGACCACGCTCTCCAGCATTGACGAGAAGCGTGCGCTTAGGGGTGAGCTGCCCCTGGAGGTACAAGACCTCGAAGACGAGATAGAGGGCCTCTCTATCCGTATTGAGAAAATTCAGACGGAGATTAGCGAATACGAGCAGGCCGTCACCATGAAGAAGGGCGAGATTGAGACCGCCAAGGCCAGCGTGGAGCGCTACAAGAGCCAGCTCGACGAGGTGAAGAACAACCGTGAGTACGACACGCTGTCGAAGGAGATTGAGTTCCAGTCGCTCGAAATTGAGCTCTGCAACAAGAAAATCAAGGAGGCAACGTTAAAGATTGAAGAAAAGAAGGAGGAACTGGCCCGCAACCAGGAGGTGATTGACGACCGCCGTCAGGCCCTGGAACTGAAGAAAAGCGAGCTGGACGAGATCATGGAGGAGACACGCTCGGAAGAGGAGAAACTGAAAATCAAGGTCAAGGACCTGGAGGCCAAGATTGAGCCGCGCCTGCTGACCTCATTCAAGCGTATCCGCAAGAACGTGCGCAACGGCCTGGGCATCGTCTACGTGCAGCGTGACGCCTGCGGTGGCTGCTTCAACAAGATTCCACCCCAGCGTCAGCTCGACATCAAGATGCACAAGAAGGTCATCGTCTGCGAATACTGCGGACGCATCCTGATTGACCCCGAAATGGCCGGCGTCAAGATTGACAAGGTCACAGGCACCGAGGAGAAGAAGACCCGCAAGCGCTCCATTCGCAAGACGGTGAAGAAAGATCCTGAGGTCGAAGTACCTGCAGTGCCCGAGGCAGAGGCTTGATGGCTGAAGACTGAAGGCTGAAGGCTGATGGCTGAAGGCTGAAGGCTGATGGCTGATGGCTGAAGGCTGATGGCTGATGGCTAAAGGTCGGCGTAGTCGGGAACAGCCTGCAGGAACGTGTAGGACTGGGTGGTGTAGTCCATGCGGCAGCAAAGATGCTGTAGGCCGTTCGAAACCACGAGATAGTCAACGTGAAGCAGGAGATTATAAGCCGAAATCTGATGAAACACCCGCTGTGTCAGTGGCACGGTGGGTGCTTTGTATTCTATAATCATCAGCGGCTGCACCACCTTATTATATAATATAGAGTCGCAACGCAGCACCTTCTCGCCACAGCGCAGCGCCACCTCGTTGGCCAGCAGACCGGCCGGATAGCCCTTATGCTCCACCAGCCAGTGGGTGAAATGCTGGCGCACCCATTCCTCGGGCGTCAAGGCCACGTAGCGGCGGCGCAGAAAATCGAGGATTTCCGGCTTCTGGCGTGTGCCGCGAAGCTTTACATCGTATGCAGGTAAATTTAATTCGTTCATTTTGGCTACAAAATTATAAAAAAAATGCTATTTCTCAACTTTTTTTTGTAATTTTGCATCATGAACAAGCAAATTATTTTATTCATCATATCAATTATACTTTCTGTCCTTAGCGTCGATGCCCAGACCATCACCGCTGAAGTGCTGTTTGAGACGACCGAGGGCAACATACGCATCGGCCTCTACGACGAGACGCCGAAGCATCGTGATAACTTTCTGAAACTCACCCGTATGCATGTCTACGACTCGTTGTTGTTCCATCGGGTCATCAAGGGCTTTATGATACAGACGGGCGACATCAATAGTAAGCACGCCCGTGCAGGACAGCGTCTGGGAACGGGCGATTTCGACTATACGCAGGAGCCGGAATTCCGGCTGCCGCAGATATATCATCGTCGGGGCAGTGTGGCCATGGCTCGCGAACCGGACGATGTAAACCCCGACATGCGCAGTTCGGCATCACAGTTCTATATCGTGTGGGGCAAGCTGCACAGCAGCCAGCAGATAGAGCAGGCCCAGGAACGGCTGGATACGCTCACCCGCGGACGCGTCAAACTGACACCGGAGATGGTTAAAACGTACAGGTTCAAGGGCGGCACACCGCACCTGGACGGCCAATATACCGTATTTGGAGAAGTGACGGAAGGGCTGGACATCGTAGAACGCATCCAGAAAGCCGAAACAGACGAGTATGCACGCCCGTTTGAGGACATACGCATACTGCGCGCTACCATTACCAAGGACATCCCTAAACAGGCCCCTGAGCCCGTTGTCAAGGACGTACCGAAGAGTAAGGTCAAGAGCAGAGGCAGACCCGTAAATCAGAAGAAATAATATGGCCCAGCAGACAGTGACATACGACAGCGTGATGAGCGAGTTGAAAAGTCGCCGTTTTAAACCCGTCTATTATCTGATGGGCGATGAATCGTATTATATCGATAAAATCAGTGACTGGATTGCCGACAACGCACTGCCTGAGGATAAGCGCGACTTCAACCAGACCGTGCTGTTCGGGTCAGACGTGACGGCCTCGCAGGTGGTGGATGCCGCCAAGCGCTACCCCATGATGGCCGAATATCAGGTCATCATTGTCAAAGAGGCTCAAAACATCAAGCACACCGAACCGCTGGAGAAATATATGAAGGCACCCATGGCCTCGACCATCCTGGTGATGTGCCACAAAAACGGCAAAATTGACGGACGCAAGCGCGAATACGTAAAAGCAATACAACAGGCAGGCGTGCTCTTCGAGAGCATGAAATTGAGAGACCGCGAACTGCCGTCATTCATTGAGCGCTATCTGAAGGCGCAGGGGGCCACTATCGATGCCAAGTCGACGCAGATGATAGCCGACGCGATAGGTGCCGACCTGAGCCGACTGACCAGCGAGCTAGACAAGGTGCTGCTGAGCATGACAGGCGAGGATAGGAGAGTGACCCCACAAATCGTGGAAGACCAAATAGGCGTGAGCAAGGACTTCAACGGTTTTGAACTGCGCGATGCTGTCATCAACAAGGACGTATACAAGGCAAATCTGATTATCAAATATTTTGACAAAAATCCTAAGGCGGGCAGTATCTATGCTTTTCTCCCGTTGCTCTTTAATTACTTCCAAAACCTCATGATTGCTTATTATTGTCCAAACCGCAACAGCCAGGAAGCACTGGCGCAATGGTTGGATATGAAGAGTCCATGGGGTGCGAGAGACTACCTGACAGGGATGAGAAATTACACGGGAACGAAGGTTCTACATATAATTAGCAAAATAAGAGAAATGGATGCCAAAAGTAAGGGCTTAGACAACCCCAATACGGGGCCTGGAGAGCTCATGAAAGAGCTAATTTTCTTTATACTTCACTAACAAAATGGCCTCTTTCGAGGCCATTTTTTTCTAGAACAGCATTTTCGGCAGACATAAAATTCTGGCCTCAAATGCCCATAACAAAAGGGATTCGGCCGTTTTTTAAGCCCTTATTTTTCGCGAATTTCCAGCTTCGTGAACGATGGTTTAGAATTTGCTGAAAATGCCGAATTTTCGCCTCAACGCCTCCTACAGATTCAGGATTTGCAAACATTAACGTTTTGTTTTGTAGATTTAGAAATCAAAATTAAGTTTGAAAGTTTAGAGTATTAGAAATACAAATAGGCATATTTTAATTTGTAAAACAGAATTAAGACTTCAAACTTTAGTTTCATAAATACAAATATTGAGTTTATGAATAAATATTCATATTTATCCATTATACGTAATTATATGATAATACTCTATTATTCAGTTATTTACACTGAATTTACGAATCTGTTATTATGAAATTTATGCTTTATTTGTCCATTTAGTGCCCTAAATCCCTCTATAGCTGCTAACAGTGCCGAAAATACCTATTTTACATTCAGCCATTTACTATTATTGACCTCATTAAAGGTTTGTATGGATTTATAACTTTAAATTCAGAATTCTGAAACATAAATCAGATTTCAGCTTTCTTGATTTCATGGTTTAGAATTTTAAATCACGAACCTAAACTTAAGGAATCAAAATTCTCTTTAGATTTCTTGTATAATTCATTTTTTTGTTTTACCTTTGTAAACTGAACAAAAAATGGCATTTTTGCCCCTATTTCAGAATAGAATGGAAACAAACGGAACAAAAGACAGGAT
>ODAI010056964.1_pt1 | contig 10361 bp, 3 predicted proteins | sample 1539321 | NCBI WGS metagenome assembly ODAI01 (sample SAMN02144231, study PRJEB22623) | gut metagenome | biome: sheep rumen | host: Ovis aries | place: New Zealand | reverse complement strand
TTCTCCTGCGGTTTGCTGCCGCAGGCCGTCAGCAACAGGAGCATGCAGAGCATCAGAACCATACAGAGCGTTTTTTCACGGCCTCTTTTCCTCCTTGATTCTGCGAATTTCCTTGATGACAAGTTTGATATCGATCGGCTTTGCGATATGTCCGTTCATTCCGGCGTTCAGACATTCTGTGACATTCTCGGAAAAAGCGTCCGCCGTCATGGCGATGATCGGAATGGAGGAAGCCCACGGATGCTCCAGCGCGCGGATATTTCTTGTGGCATCCAGTCCGTTCATTTCCGGCATCTGAATATCCATAAAGATCAGCGTGTAGCTTCCTTCTGGCGCCTTACGCATTTTTTCCACGCAAATGCGTCCATTTTCAGCGCGTTCCGTCGTGATGCCGAACATGCCGAGCATGGTGGATATGATCTCCCAGTTGATGTCATTATCCTCCGCAATCAGGATATTCAGGCCCTTCAGATCGGAATAGTCGTTCTCCGGCTCAACGGACTTTCCTTCGAGCCCCAGGAGCTCGTTGATTCTATCGTACAGCGTGGAGCGGAACAGCGGCTTGCTGACGAAGCCGTCTGCGCCGGCTTCCTTGGCCGCATCCTCAATATCCGACCAGTCGTAAGCGGAAATCAGCAGAATGGGAATTTGTGAATTCACTTCCGTACGAATGCGGCGAATCGTTTCGACCCCGTCGATATCCGGCATTTTCCAGTCAAGGATCACAACGCTGTAATCCCGTCCCGTTTTATTCCGATTGACGATCATGCCAATCGCCTCCGCCCCGCTTTGCGCGCGGTCAACGGTTGCGCCGAGAGACTCCAGGGTGTCAACCGCGGTCTCCAGGAGGATCTCGTCGTCATCGACAACCAGGACATCGATGGGGTCCAGCATCATATCTTCCCTTTGCCGGTCGGCAATGGGAATATCCAGGATGACGGTGAAAGTCGTTCCCTTGCCCTGTTCGCTCTGGCAATCGATGGTTCCGCCCATCAGATCAACCATCTGCTTTGTAATCGCAAGGCCAAGCCCGGTTCCCTGAATGCTGTTGACCCGGCTGTCTGTCTGGCGCGAGAACGGCTGATACATGGTCGCCATGAATTCCGGGCTCATGCCGATGCCGGTATCGGATACCCTGTATGTCAGCCGCACGCAGCCGGACGTATGGCTTTCCTCCTCACACATATCTACGCTGACATGGCCGCCGGGTTCCGTGTATTTAATGGCGTTGGAAAGAATATTGATATAGATCTGATTCAGCCGAAGCTGGTCGGCATAGAGATATTCTTTTTTCATCCGGCTGATATGGAAATCGAAATCGATGTTCTTTTCCTTGATCATGGGCTGGGAAATGTTCACCAGGTTTTCCACTGTTTCAACGATGGAGAAGGTCTGCGGGCTGAGATTCAGTTTCCCGCTCTCGACCTTGGAAATATCCAGAATATCGTTGATCAGCGTGAGCAGATGATTGCTGGCCAGCGTGATCTTCCGCAGATTCTCCCGAACGGACTCCGTATCTCCAAGATTCTTTTCCGCGATCGTCGTAAGGCCGATGATCGCGTTCATGGGCGTGCGGATATCATGAGACATGGTTGAAAGAAAATCGGTTTTGGCTTTGTTCGCCATCTCCGCTTCCCGGGCTGCCGCCTGAAGCCTCCTGTTGAAATAAAGGATGACCGCAAGATCAAAAATAAACAGGATCAGCAGGCCGGCGGATACAAAGCCTATCAGCAGCCAGTTTTCATTATCGACCTTCAGGCCCGTCATGGGCATGAAGCTCAGAAGCGTCCATCCCTCGGTGGCGTTCACCGGCGTATAGGCGAGTATACACTTTTCGCCGCGGGAGTTGAGCATCCTGAAAGAGCCGGTTGCCGAAGTGATTTTATCAAACAGTTCCTGAGCGGAGGAAGCGTTTATGGCGTTGTAAGACCTGTAAAACTCAAAGAAACTGGAATTTTTGAAGGAATGGCCCTTGATGATGTAATTGCCGTCCGCATCGATCATGGAAAGCTCGATGTTTTCAAACGCTTCCTGCGGAAAGACCCATTTCTCCTCAAGCTCTGAAACGGGCAGCACACGAAGCAAGATGGCATCGCGTGCATTTCCGGTTTCCGCATCGTGAAGCAAAACAAAATTGCAGAAGGCGATGGATTGTTCCCCGTTGATCGGGTTCGTATAGGAACGGGAAATGTTGATGGATTTTCCTATATCAGCGATCCAGCCCACATCATCCAGAAGGTCAATCCGTTCATAAGAGACGGTAAAATCGTCGGGGTTCTCCCGCCTCGCCCTGGTGGACAGGCCGGACAGCGTATCAAGATATACGATATGGGCGGAGGCGCTCGGCAGCACATGAGAAATCCGAATGAAGGAAACAGCTTCCTCAATGGTCATGCCCTCGCTGGTGATATAGCGTGCCCACACATCACAGATGCGCTGTTCGCCCTCCAGGTAATTCTCCGTAACATGCTCCATCGTGATCGTGGTGTTTTCAAAATGTTCTATCTGCCTTTGTTCCGTATCCCTGTTCGTAAAGTTGGAATAGAGAACCACAAAGGTCACCATAGCGATCATAATGAACACATTGATGATAGCAACCCAGGCTTTTTTCATAGTGCTTCCCGCTCCCCACGCATTCCATTCCCAGGCAATTGACGTATATATTTTATTATACCACAAGAATATGCGTTTTCATAGCATTTTTTACAATAAGTCAGGCCAATCGCTTACGATAACAGCACGTTGCAAATTCACAGAAAAAGGCAGGGGAGGATATTCTGCTTAGAACTTGGAACTGAGAACATGGAACTTTTCACTTGCCCCCGCATTCCTGTATTCTTTCCGTCACTGATCAGCTGCCAAATTGGAAGAAAATTCAATCTTTCCCGAAGAACAACCTTGTGATTGCGCTTGGAATGTGGTATATTACAAATTAGCAGAATGATGACGCACTCAGGCGGCTGAGGCGGCGAAATGAAAGCCGGCCAAAACAATGGAAGATGAAAATATTCGGAAGGATCGGCCCGGCATCCGTGAAAGAAAAAAAGCCTGCCCCCATGGGAAGGCAGATCAGAACCGAAACAACGGAGGATCCCGGCTCGGACAAAGCATAAAAGGAGCAGCGGTTATGTTTGGCAAACACTTTGAATGGAATGAAAATACGATTCCCGTGATTGAGGAGATCGGGCGGCACATGCCCGGGGGCTTCCTGATTTACAAAGCGGAGGAGCCTTTGGAGCTGATCTATGCCAACCATACGGTGTTTGAAATTTTCGGCTGCGATGATTTGGAGGACTTCCGGTCTCTGACGGGTTATACCTTCCATGGCATCGTGCATCCCGATGATTATATGTCTGTTTCCAATTTACTGAACGAGCAGATCAGCCGGGGGAACATGGACCATCTGGAATACCGAATCATCCGCAAGGACGGCGCTGTGCGCTGGGTGGATGATTACGGCCATTATACCGAAACAGAAGCATATGGCGGGATCTTCTATGTCTTCATCTCCGATATCACCGATAAGCGGAAACACATGGAAGAGGAAAACCGCCGCCTGGTGGAGGAGGTCCAATCGGCCGCCAAGCTCGCGGATCTGATGGCCTCTGTTGCATCTCTTCTTTTCAATATGCCTGCCATGAGCTTTTCCAAGGACGCGGAAACCGGCGCATATCTTGCCTGCAACCAGGCTTTCGCCGAGTATGTGGGCAAGGCTTCGCCGGAGGAGGCCATCGGCCACACGGATTATGATTTCTTTGATCCGGCGACCGCGGCGCGCTTTGCGGAGGGGGACAAAAAGGCGCTGACGATGGACGAGCCCTACATTTTCTTTGAGGACATTCCGGATACCGCGGGGAATGCGGTCCGCAACCTTCAGACGACAAAGCTGAAGTTCAAGGATTCCTCCGGGCGGCTGTGCACGCTGGGCATGTGTGTGGATGTGACCGAGATCGCCCGGATGAAATCCTCCGAGGCGAAGCAGCAGGAAATGGAGGAGCGCCTTGCGCTGCAGGAGACGCTGCTGGAGGAACAGCGGCAGAGAGAGCGGCAGGACAGCATGATCGTCGCGCTCTCCTCGGATTATCGCAGCGTTTATTACGTCAATCTGGATGAGGATGAAGCCGTCTGCTATCAGGAGGACAGGCGCTTCGCGGAAGCGCCCTCCACGGGCGATCACTTCTCCTATCTGAAAGATTTCACAGAATATGCCATGAACCATGTGGCGGAAGGATACCGGGACGGTTTTCTGCGGTTCATCCAGCCGGATAATATCCGCCGGGAGCTTTTGAAGCAGCCGGTCATCGCCTATCGTTTTCTGGAGCTGCGCGATGGCCAGGAGTCTTTTGTCATGCTTCGTATGGCAGGCGTCCGCCATGTGGAGGATCGGGCAGACCATCTTGTCCACGCGATTGGCGTCGGCTTTACGGATATCGACCAGGAAATGCGCAAATCCATGGCGCAGCAGCAGGCCCTGATCGAAGCGCTGGCCGCCGCGGAGGAAGCCAACAAGGCGAAAACCGCCTTCCTTTCCAACATGAGCCACGAGATCCGCACGCCGATGAACGCCATCATCGGGCTGGACAGTCTCGCCCTGAGGAACGAATCGCTTCCGGCAGAGACCGTAGAGTATTTGGAAAAGATCGGCGGCAGCGCCAGGCACCTGCTGGGGCTGATCAACGATATTCTGGATATGAGCCGGATCGAATCCGGGCGGCTGGTGCTGCGGAAAGAGGAATTTTCTTTCCGCAATATGATCGAGCAGATCAACACCATGGTCATGTCCCAGTGCGGGGAAAAGGGGCTGAAATACGAATGCAGCCTGCTCGGCGGCGTCAGCGATTATTACATCGGCGACGATATGAAGCTCAAGCAGGTGCTCATCAACATCCTTTCCAACGCAGTCAAGTTTACCGACGCGCCCGGCTGCGTCAACCTGATGATCGAAAGGACAGCGGTTTATGAAGATCAATCGACGCTGAAATTCGTGGTGAAGGATACGGGCATCGGAATGGATCCGTCCTTCATTCCCAAAATCTTTGATTCCTTCTCCCAGGAAAACAGCAGCCGAAACAGCAAATACGGCAGCACCGGCCTTGGCATGGCCATCACCAAGAACATCGTTGAGCTGATGAACGGAACGATTTCCGTTGAGTCCGAAAAGGGCGTCGGCTCGGAGTTTACCGTAGTCATTACGCTGAAAAACTGTGAGCACGCGGGCGACGCGACAAGCTATATCAAACCGAAGGATATGCGCGTTCTGGTGGTGGACGACGAAGAAATCGCCGCGGAGCACGCGCGGATCGTGCTGGACGAGGCCGGCATCAAATCCGATACCTGCCTGGGCGGGGCGGACGCCCTTCACATGCTGGAGCTTGCGCACACGAAGCACGAGCCTTACAATCTCGTCCTTCTGGACTGGAAAATGCCGGAGATGGACGGGCTGGAGGCTGCCAGGCAGATCCGCTCGCGCTACGACAAGGAAACCACCGTGATCATCCTGACCTCCTTCAACTGGGATGAGATCATGGATGAGGCGCTGCACATCGGCGTGGACAGCTTCCTGGCCAAGCCTCTGTTTGCTTCAAACGTGATTGATGAATTTGAGCGGATCGCGCGGAAAAACAATATGAGCTTATTCAAGGCGAAGCGGCGCGCGGAGCTGAAAGACCGTCACATCCTGTTGGCGGAGGATGTGGTGATCAACGCCGAGATCATGAAGGAGATTCTCAAAATCCGGCACATCCATATTGATCATGCGGAAAACGGAAGGCTGGCGCTGGAAATGTTTGAGCGGAGCGATGCCGGCTACTATGACGCGATTTTGATGGATGTCCGCATGCCCGAAATGGACGGCCTGGAGGCCACGGCTGCTATCCGCGCTCTGGATCGGGGGGACGCGCGTACAGTCCCCATTATCGCCATGACCGCCAACGCCTTTGACGAGGATGTGCAGCGCTCCCTGCAGGCGGGGATGAACGCGCATCTGAGCAAGCCCGTGGAGCCGGAGCATCTGTATCAGACGCTGGAAGAACTGATTTGGGAAGCCGATCATGAAAAAAGCGGGGAGGCTTGAACCTTGGACATGCAGCAGGAACAAACGAAAATCCTGGATCGCTATCTTTCGCCGCTTGACATATGGGCGATGGCCTTTGGCATTATGGTCGGCTGGGGCGTGTTTGCCATGCCCGGCAATACGTTTCTGCCGGTGGCCGGGCCGGCAGGGACCGTGATCGCCATGATGATCGGCATGATCATCATGCTGGTCATCGGAAGCAATTTTTCCTATCTCATGGGCCGTTCCTCCATGACCGGCGGCATCTATTCCTATACCAAAGAGGCCTTCGGGCGTGATCACGCCTTTTTAAGCTCCTGGTTTCTCTGCCTTTCGTATTTGACGATTGTTTTCCTGAATGGCACAGCGCTGTTTTATATTGTGCGGATGCTGCTGGGCAGCACGCTGCAGACCGGTTTTCACTATACGATTGCGGGAAATGAGATCTATCCCATTGAAGCGCTGGTGTCCGCGCTGGCGCTGGGCGTGGTGGGCTTTCTCTTCATTGTGGCAAAGCCGCTGCTGCAAAGGCTTCATACGGTCCTTTCCGTGCTGCTTTTTTTCGGAGTCGTCGCCACGGCTGCGGTGTGTCTTCCCCATGCCGTTTCAAGCGGCGCGCTTACCGCCTTCGGCGCCGGCGGCACGGGCAAGGGCTACGCGGTATTCAGCCTGGTGATCCTTTCTCCCTGGGCCTTTGTGGGCTTTGAGGCAACCTCTTTTGACACGGCGCATTTTCAGTTTCCCATCCGCAGGTCCAGGCTTCTGATCGTTCTGTCCATCATCAGCGCGGCTTTCGCTTATATCTCCATGACCCTGATCAGCGTGGCCGCTGTGCCGGAAGGCTTTGCCACATGGCAGGAGTACATATCGTCGCTGGACCGTTTGAGCGGGATCCCGGCTATGCCGACCTTTTATGCCGCGGGGCATTTTATGGGAAACATCGGCATCGCGGTGATGACCGTCACGGCCGTTTCCGCCATCCTGACCGGCATCATCGGCGGTTACCGTGCAACGACGCGGATCCTGTCAACGATGGCGGAGGATAAAATCCTTTCCGAGCGCTTTTCCAAAACATCCTACAGTATCCTATTCATCATGGCGATATCCATCGTGATTTCTTTTCTGGGCCGAAACACGCTCAACTGGTTTGTCGACCTGACCTCTTTCGGGGCGATCGTGGGCTTTGGATATACCTCGGCCGCTGCGTGGAAAATCGCGAAAACAGAAGGCAACAGCAAAAGAATTGCCTATGGCGTCATTGGAACCGTGGTTTCCGCGCTTTTTGCCATTGTTCAGCTGGTCCCCAGGCTCACCGCGATGGAAGCGATGGGCAGCGAAGCCTTCCTTCTGCTGAGCCTGTGGTGTCTGGTCGGCTTCATCTTTTACTGGCGCACGGTGCGCCACAGCACGCTGGCGGAATTCAGCGGGATTTCCACCTCGGGCGTCGTGCTGTTTGCGCTGCTGATCTACTCCTCTCTGATGTGGCTGGCAAAGCGGCTGATGGCAGGGCAGAGCATGGACGAGATCAGGACGCTCCTGGTTTGGGGCGGCGCTGTCCTGATCCTCATTATTTTCATCGGCCTGACAGTCATGCTCTACGTTCAGAATTATGTGCGCAAAAAGCATGAGGCTGCCGAACGGGAAAAGATACGCGCCGTGGAAGGAAGCCTGGCGAAAAGCCAGTTTCTTTTCAACATGTCCCACGATATCCGCACGCCCATGAACGCCATTGTCGGCTATACGGCGCTTGCCCTGAAGGAACCGGCCTCCCCGGCGCTGCAGGACTATCTGAAAAAAATCGACCTGTCCAGTCAGCATCTGCTGGCGCTGATCAACGACATTCTGGAGATGAGCCGCATTGAAAACGGCTGGATCGAGATGGATTACACGCCCGCCGATTTATGCGCGCTGTTCAATGGGATGCGGGATCTTTTCTCCGAGCAGATGAAACAGAAGCAGATGGATTTCTCCGTCCATACCTCTCAGGTGCGGAACCGCTTTGTATGGTGCGATAAGAAAAACCTGAACCGGGTGCTTCTCAATACATTGAGCAATGCATACAAGTTCACGAACCCCGGCGGAACGATCTCGGCGTCGCTGTATGAAATCGGGACCGGAGAGGACGGCTACGGTTCCTATGAAATGCGGATCAGGGACAACGGCATCGGCATGTCCAAAGATTTCGCGGAATTAATGTTCAATGCCTTTGAACGGGAGCGCACCTCCACCGACAGCGGGGTCGAGGGTACCGGCCTGGGGCTCGCCATCACAAAGAGCATCGTGGATCTGATGGGGGGCACGATTGAAGTGCTGACGGCTCCCGGAAACGGAACGGAAATCATCATCCGGCTGAAATTCCGTTTGGCGGAAAAAGAAGATATTCCCGTTGCTTCGCAGCCGGAGGTCCGCGCGGAGGAGGTGGATTTCACCGGGAAACACCTGCTGCTCGTGGAGGACAACATGATCAACATGGAGATTGCCCGCATGATCCTGGAACAACTGGGCTTCGTGGTTGAAACGGCCGAAAACGGCAGGATCGCGGTGGAAAAGATATCTGCATCCATGCCGGGAACGTATGACCTGGTTTTGATGGATATTCAGATGCCCGTCCTGGACGGCTATGCCGCCACGCGGGAGATCCGGGCGCTGGCTGACCGCGGGCTGGCCGCCATCCCCATCATTGCCATGACGGCAAACGCCTTCGCGGAAGATGTTCATGCGGCAAAGAATGCCGGCATGGATGGACATATCTCGAAACCGATTGATATTTCGGTCATGACGAAAACGATCACGGAAGTATTGAGCAGACAGCAGAAGGCTTGATTCGGTCATGGCTCCTTTCCGGCTTGGAACCCGGGTTCGATCCAACCCGCAAAGGAACGGTGATTGAACTGACACGTTTTTGTTATCGTTTGATTCGGCATCGCTTGTATGCGTCCGTATTCGTATCCTCCCCTTTCGCTTCTTTTTTCCCTTGGGTCCATTCCCCTGCCCGCGCCGCGCTTCAAGCATTGCCTTGAGCGATTGTTATTATATCAGAATCCCGTTCCCAAGAAGAGTCACCGCCATGCGCAGCATCCAGGCGGCTGGCTTTTCGTAATGATCATTTTTTTATTTTTTGTTTGTGTTTTTATGTTTTAGTTTTATTTCTGTTAATATCGATCGTATACGATCGTATGCCGAAGAGGGAAGCCTATAACCTCTCCTGGTGTTGATACTATTCTTCTTTTCCGTTCTGGCTGTGCTTCTCTCCGGTCAACGTAGCGATGCCTGGAATGCAGCAAAAAACGGAGATGCTCTCTCGAACTTCTCCGTCTTTTTTGGGGGCTTTGCCGGACGCCCGTCCTTGCGTCAAAGCAGCGGGGCGGGCGAACCGACGGGGGTGGCTTTTTACTTTCCCTTCTTCATCTCACGGTACAGGCGCTGGGCGAAGAAGAGGCTGACAATGATTCCCACAAAGCCGATGGCGCGGAAAACGATGGTGACCGCCGCCACGCCGTCGCCCGTGAGGGCGGAGGTGGTGCACAGCAGGCAGGAGCCAATCAGCACGGCGACAATGATCAATGCCCGGATGGCATATTCCGCGAGACGGTTGATGGTGTTCAGCGCTTTCTCCTCGAAGCCGAAATCGGTGCGAATCCTGATTTGCCCCTTTTCCAGCATATCCAGCGAATCGGCGGTCTTTACCGCAGAATTCGTCAGGCCATTGGCAAGCTGGATCAGCTTCATGGCGATCTCAGGGTTCATCTCCTCCGGATGCTCCAGGTTCAGGCTGAAATTCATGCCGCCGTTGACCTTATCCATGAAATAGTTGAGGATATTGACCTTCGGGCTGAGGGTTTTCACCGTGCCTTCCATCGCCACGATGCCCCGGGCGAGATTGGTCAGGAAGGGATCGATCTTATAGTTTTCCTCCTGCAGGCCGCCCAGAATGGTATTCATCAGGTCGCCCAGGTCAAAATCCCCAAAGTCCGCGCCGGTGTACTGGCTGCACATATTCTCGCACATTTCCAGCAGCGCCCCATGGTCGATTTCGCCCTGGGGCTGCGCCACCTGCAGCACTGTGCGCTTGAGGGCGTAGGCGTCCTTCATGACCACATGGGTCACAATATCAATGAGGAGCTGACGCTGTTTATCGGTCAGCACGCCCATCATGCCGAAATCGATCCATTCGATGCCGTGCTCCGGCAGCGGCAGCTTGCCCGCTTCGGCGTCTTTGGCGGCGGTTTTGCTTGCAGGCGCGTCCTTGATCAGCACATTGCCCGAATGGGGATCAGCGTGATAGAAGCCATCGGTGAGCACCTGGGTG
>ODAI013844880.1_pt1 | contig 10362 bp, 5 predicted proteins | sample 1539321 | NCBI WGS metagenome assembly ODAI01 (sample SAMN02144231, study PRJEB22623) | gut metagenome | biome: sheep rumen | host: Ovis aries | place: New Zealand | reverse complement strand
TCCTGTGCAGAAGCAGTGAGGGCGCCAGACAGCATCAGGCAAGATAACAATACTTTCTTGATATTCATAAACTTATCTTGTATTTTTTACGTTTCTAAATGTTGAATTACTCGTAAACCTCAATGTAGTACTTCTTACCAGCAACCTTACCATTGTAGCCCAAGCACTCGAATACGAACTCGAGAACAGTGCCAGCAGGAGCGTTTACTGTGTACTCAATAGGCTTCTGCAAGTTGTAAGTGTCACCATCGAAGATAGTGTTGAGTACGCCAGTGTTGAACTGAGCAGCACCCCTATCCTCTGAAATGTCAGCTACATTCCAAGCACCTGTTACAGCTACATACTTCTTGAAGGCAGGAGCAACAACCTCACCAGTCAGTGTGGTAGGATAGAACATAATCTTGGTACCCTTCTTCACCTGAGTAGGAGCAGTGAAGATGCGGCTGGGATAGAAGTAACCGAGCTGCTCACACTTAGCAACCAAAGCAGGCTGAACGTAACGGTTGGGGTTCTTCAGAACTGACTCAACCTTACCGAAGATCTTATTCTCAAGGTTGATAATCTTATTCAGGATCTTATTCACCTCAGTGTCAACAGTCGTGTTAACCTTTCCAAGCTGAGTGTTGATTGCTGTATTAAGAGCTGTAATCAGAGGAGTGATGTTAATCTTGTAGCCACCAGCTGCAGGGAATACGTCCATGTAAACATTAGTAGCAGGAACACCTGCCGTAACAGAATTAGCTGCAACTACAACTATGTTGTTTCCATTAGAGAGGGCTCCCTCAGGAATAACAACATAAACATTACCTGCAGCATCTATCTCAATATTATTAGTAGTAGTAACAGGAAGATTCAAATTGAATGCAAGAGCCTGAGCAATCTGGTTAATCAAATCCTGAGCAAATGCCTTCTCCTTAGCAACAATCTTGTTATGGAACTTAACAACACCACCAGAGAAGTCCATGCTTGTACCATCATTATTGATGAGGAAGTCGTAACCTACAGGCTGAACGCTGAAGGCAGCGAGATCGTACTTGGAAACATAGTTCTTCCAACCCAGAGTATCCTTCCACTGAGCCTGAACACCCAGACGAGGAGCGTCAACCTTCATGCCATCGGCTACAGCCCAAAGGAGCTTAACGATGTCAGCAGCGCTTACAGAAGACCAATCCTGCATAACATTCTGCAGATCTTTTGCAATAGTCTTCAAGTTGAAGTTCAGGGCAACGTCCTTTGCATTATCCTTCTTAATCTCAGCAGTAGCTACATAGAAACCATTAGGAGAGTTTTCAGCAGCACGGTTATAACCCCACTTCAGCTGCTCGGTGCAAGTCGCCAACGGAGAAAGAACAACCTTAGAAACCTGGTTGTCAGAGGTGCGGAGAGTGAACTCCTTACCGTCCATGATAACGTCAGAGGGGTTAACAGTCAGATAGAGCTTACCAGCATTGCCGGCACCTTCCTTCATCTGAATGCCCTTAGCAAAGGTCTCAGAAGGAGCGTTGATAGCCTGTAACTCAGAAGTCAGAACAGCAGGAGCTGCGGGATCTACCCAGAAGTCAGCAGTCTCACCATCACCAGCAGGGAAAACAACATTAGTCTGGAACTCACCATAGTAAACAGCAAGAATGTTGCTCTGTACGTCAATAGGATATGCAAATGAACCGAAGATAGGATTGTGAGTAGCCTGAATCTCGATACCAGTAACCTGCTGCTGGATCAACTTCAGAACATTAGCAACGTCCTGCTTCAGAGCAGCAATATCCTCCTTCAGAGCTTCGTCAGCGCCCTCATAGGCATCAACCAAATCCTGCAGGCTCTCGATTTTCTTACCATCCTTAGTGGTGGTTTTATCAACAAAAGCCCAAGCCTTGTCAGCAACCTGAACGGCACGATCCCACTCTGCTTTGCGATTTTTTACTGTTTCAGAAGTCTCATTCCACTTAGTGCTGTCATTAGCGACAGTAGCCAAAACCTCAGCAGCCTTACCTATAGCATAGTCAAGGTCTTTACCCCAAGCTGCAACCAGCTTATGCAACCTTGCTGAATCCCTTTCAGCCAGAGCCTGAGCCTTCTTAATGGCCAAGTTGTTGTCGCTAATACGCTTTGCCAAAGAAGCAGTATCCTTCTCCAGATCGTCCAGACGCTTCTTAATAGTTCCCTTAGCTTCAAGCTCAGCAGCGCTGTAGCCAGTCTCAGCATTGTAACGTGAAGTCAGGACATAGTCTTGCATTGCAGCAACCTGCTTGTTGAAAGCATCCTGCAATGAAAGGTACTTAGCCTGAAGTTCATTGTAGTTGTCAGCATCGTAGTCCTTACAAGACACGAATGAGCTCGTTGCAGCTACCATTGCAACTGCGAAGAGCAGACCATTAATGATTTTCTTTTTCATTGAACTTAGAATTAAATTAATATTAAAAATTTATCGTTTTTTTATTGTTTTTTGTTGTTCTCTCAATTTCATTAACGTGCAGTAAGTAGAGTTTACACCCTACAAACCGCGACAAATTTAGGCTTTTTTTTTTAATTGAGCAAGAAAAAGTTGTTTTTTCTTAATAAAAATTGCAAATTTCTTGATTTTCTAGTCATATTTACCCTATTAAATGCTCTATATCATGTTGTGGAAGGATACTTAATATCGTTCGTCCATCTGGCGTATAATTGACATTTTCACAGGCAAAAAGATCGTTTACAAGCACCTCCATCTCCTCATTTGACAGTATTTGTCCATATGGGATAGCTGCATGACGGGCTAAGGTCAGTGCCAATTGGGTATTAGCAGTCAGTACATCACGACTGACAGAAGAAGAGGGAGAAGCCAACAATTCCTGCAGGAGTGTGGCTGGTTGTAAACCTTCGATGCCAGCGGGAACACCATTGACAGCATAGCTGGCAGGTCCGAGAGGTGTCAGTTCAAAGCCTAGATTTGTCAGGGCTGGCAATAATTCAGTAACCAAGACAGCCTCAGCAGGCGACAGTTCCACCACTTCAGGGAAAAGCAGGCGCTGACTCTCAGCAGGAGCCTCAGCCAACTGACGAAGGTATCGCTCATAGCGAACACGAACATCAGCACGATGTTGGTCTATAATCATCAAGCCAGACTTAACCGCTGTCATGATGTATCGCCCTTTGTACTGATAGTGAGTGGGGGCAATATCAGCGGGAACGTCAACAGGAACCGGAGCGTCTACGGAATCATTAAAAAGCGAAGCCTCATCAGGTTTCGGTTCCTTAGGAAGTCCCTCATAAAGTTTTTGCCAATCCTGAGAGGGTTTCTGTCGGAAAGGATTATACTGCGGAGAAGCAGTAACCTTAGGAGCAGCAATCGTATCGTTGTTGACAGGATTGAAAACAGGAATCTCCGGTTTGCCTTCTGTGTCGAAGTCTATCTGTGGTATTTCACAGAACTGTCCGATAGCATCTTTGACTGCAGCTGCCAAGATTTGCCAGATGGCTTGTTCGTTTTCGAACTTGATTTCCGTCTTCGTAGGATGGATATTCACATCGATATCAGCAGGGCTCACATCGAAGTATATAAAATAAGGTACGTGCGTACCTATTTGTATAAGTCGGTCATAGGCTTGTTGGACAGCTTTATGGAAATAAGCATGCTTCATATAACGGCCGTTCACGAAAAAGTATTCGTGAGCACCCTTCTTACGTGCCGATTCCGGTTTCCCAGTAAAACCCGTAATCTTACACATAGCGGTCTCCACACTGACAGGCAATAAATCCTGGCCATAACGACGACCATATACATCAATGATACGTTGACGTAAAGAGCCGCTGCGAAGATTCATCAACTCTTGTCCGTTGCTATGCAACGTAAAGTTGATGTTGGGATAAACCAGCACGATACGCTCAAAAGCCGTCAAGATATTGTTCAGCTCCGTAGCATTACTTTTCAAGAACTTACGACGGGCAGGTACGTTGAAGAAGATATTGCTAACCGTAAACCGACTGCCAACAGCACAAGAACAGGGTTCCTGACTGTCGACATGAGATCCTGAGAGTTGCAAACAAGTGCCTACTTCATCAGCAGCCCTGCGAGTACGTAGTTCTACTTGTGCCACAGCAGCTATAGAGGGCAATGCCTCGCCACGAAAGCCCATTGTCTGCAAGGAAAAGAGGTCAGATGCCTGACGAATCTTAGAGGTGGCATGACGCTCGAAAGCCAAGCGGGCATCGGTTTCCGACATGCCACATCCATCGTCAATAACCTGAATAGAGGTACGACCTGCATCAACCACCAAGACATTAATGGTTGTAGCGCCAGCATCCACAGCATTCTCCACCAACTCCTTGATAACAGAAGCTGGACGCTGTATTACCTCACCAGCAGCTATCTGGTTGGCAACACTATCGGGGAGTAGCTGGATTACGTCGGTCATAGGCTGGAAGGGCTTGTAGGACTAGGCAGACTGGATTTACTAGAATTACTAGAGTTTCTAGAATTTCTAGACGAACTAGTATTCTTGGGCAGTTCGCGACGTTTCTGTTCTTTCAATTCCGAACCAGCCTTCTTAGGACGCCAATTGAAAATATCATCTTTGTTCAGTGGACGAACATAGTCGAACCACGCATACTGGGGAAGGAAATATTTGTCTGGGGGAATCTGAGACATTGGATAAAGCACACCAGTAGGCTTCTCCATCCAAATTTTCTTCATCTTTCGATTCTCCAGGAACATCTTCATCAGCGGAGTCTCTGTATAGTTCAAGCCTATGAGGGTACTGTCTGACTCGTCAATAGGATAATAGACTATCAACACATTATCTATAGCCTGTGTCTCACGAATCTCTCCTTTCTTGAAAAAGGCTTTCATCTCCTTGGACGATACCTGATTGAAATGGACTGAGTCTGCCATTTGCTCAGCAGAGAACGCCTGATTGATGACATGAGCATGGTCGATGGTGGAATCTTTCATGTAAACCCGAATCTCCTCACCAAACAGTTGCTGATTCATGTTCCATACAATCGGATCCTTATACATGGTCATACAAGAGTCCTGCGAGTTATAGACCAATGAATCACAAACAGCCTGTAAATCCCTTCTATAGGCTCTTACCTTATTATATGCATGAATTTTCCGATAAACAGAATCTGTTCGAATATTAAAGGTAAAAATCTTAAAGGTATCAGCATGCATGTAGAGTGAGTCACGCTGTGAATAATCAATGGCAACGGCTTTCTTGGTAGACATGGCATAGCCTGTGGAATCGTTGTACTCACAATAATCTCCGGTCAACATGTTCTTATTGACCGTATCGTTGTAGATTACATTCATAAAGGCATAGTTCGTTCCATCGTTGGCATTATGATAGACACTATCACCTATCAGTGTCTTTCCACCATCACGAATAATGGAGCGGCCAAAGAGCTCAGATTGTTTCGTCTTCGTATTGTAATAACCATCCTCACTATAGATATGGCTATTACCAGACGTGATGTTTGAAGGTCCTACGATATGAGCTCGGGATGTCTGGGTATCATAATAAAGCGAATCCGTTGTCAGATACATATTCTTATCTTTCAGACGCACATCATAATAGAACATAGCCATCTTGGTATCTGTGTGATACTCGCCCCAGTCGGAGGTCAGTACTGATGAGCCATCTACCAACTTACCACCCTCAAAGAAATTACCGAAGTTATACATTCGGTCATAATCCAAGGAATCGGTATAAAGCGTAGACTTGCGATGTTTCAGAATAACATTATATCGAGCCTGAGCCAACTGGTCATTTCCATCATAATAGGCATAGTCACTAGTCAGGCGGAGCGTATCGCCCTGTACCATCTTGACATGGCCAAAAGCCTCAAAAGAATTGGAAGTTTCATAGAAATGGGCACTGTCGCAATACAAATCCGCCCCATTATGGCGAAAATGCACATGACCATCCAACACCTGAGCATCCCCATTACGATACTGGTCGTAGTGAAGATTGTCGGAATGGACAAGATACACTCTCTTATCCTCAACCTTCTTTCGAGGAGCACGTTTCTTGGCTGGCTGAGCAGCAAATGCAAAAGCCAACACCACGAAAGCAATGACTATCGACAGGAGCCTTTTCACCTCTTACTACTATCTTATCACTATCTTACTACTGTCTTACCACTGTCTTCCTTCTATCTCACCCAACCTTCATATTCGAAATCACAGTCGCGATAACGCTCATTGATACGAACATAGGTTGATTTGATACGCTTCACTACCCAATCGTGTAATACCTGATTGCGACGTTTAGCCAAAACAAGGTTCTTCAATATCTGGAAGTCTTCCGTAATCGTAGCCTTATGACCATCAATACGACTCTTCAGCTTGACAATGGCACACACCGTCTTTCCACGCTCGTTAATCATGGTGAAAGGCTTGGAGATTCCACCAACAGATAAGGTATCAACAGCCCTGGCAACTTCAGAAGGCAGATCAGCCATCTTAAAGCGTGACGTACGACCTTCCTGAGTAACATTAGCCATCAAACCTTGATTATTTCGAGTGTCCTTATCGTCAGAAATGATAGATGCGCCAGCCTCAAAGGGGAATTTGCCATCAACTATATCCGTACGAATAGAGTCCAAACGGGCAAGAGCTTTGTTAATAGCCTCATCGCTTACAACTGGCTTACGCAGAATGTGACGAACCTTAATTTTATCGCCTCGTTTGTCAATTAGCTGAATGATATGGAAGCCAAACTCTGACTCCACAATCTTTGACACACGTTTCGGGTCAGTCAAGCCGAATGCAACATTGGCAAAAGCTGGGTCCAACATTCCACGACCGGTATAGTCCAGTTCACCACCACGACGAGCTGTTCCTGGGTCTTCGGAATAAAGACGCGCCAATGTCTGGAAAGAAGACTCGCCTTTATTGATACGGTCTGTATAGTCACGTAATTCTTCCTTGACGCGATTAATCTCCTCCTGTTCTACCTTAGGTTGTTGAGTAATGATCTGCACCTCTACCTCAGTTGGTACAAAAGGCAGACTATCTTGTGGCATATCCTTGAAATAACGACGCACCTCAGCAGGTGACACGGTAATGTCCTTGACCAGCTTCTGCTGCATGCCCTGAACCATCTGACGCTCTCGATAGGACTCACGCAAGTCTGCACGAATCTGAGAAAGTGATTTCTTATGATATTCCTCTAACTTCTCGCGAGAACCAATCATTGAGATCATATTCTCCAGATATTGTTCAACTCCCTGGGCAATCTCAGAGTCTGTTACCTCAACGCTATCGATGATAGCCTGATTCAGATACAGCTTCTGCACTGCTATTTGCTCAGGAATGGAACAATCAGGATTTCCATGCCAGCGTAAGCCTTCCTGCTGTCCCTGGATACGCATTGCTTCCACATCAGACAACAAGATAGCTTCATCACCAACTACCCAAATAACCTCATCGACCGTTGTACCTGTTGGGGTTGTGACAACGGTACTGTCTTTAGGCTGCTGAGCCTTTGCGAATGAGAATAGTGAGACTAGTATGACTAGTAGAACAAAGATTCTTTTACTCATGCTTATTTATGGTCTTTAATATTTCATTATTGACAACCACTGCATACTGCTTGCGGAGGTCTTCTATCCAAATGCGCTCCAACTCGTCCTGCAAGTCAGCTACAACGAGAGCACGTACATCTGTATAATCTTCTGGCTTCTTCAGCAACTTTCCATGGACAGCATCAATGGGATAACCCTTAACACTATCAACCTTAGCATCAAGAACCTTAAAGACTTCACGATCGACAAGCGCATTATCGCCCTTCTTGAAAAGTCCTTTCTCAACTCGAATACGTAAAACGGAATCGTTATTGAAAGTGGTGCGAAGCGCTTCATTCCAGTCATCAAACTTCAATTTCTTGACACACTTAGCAACAGCCTTCACATCTGCCTGGTCTTTCACATGATAAGCCATACCTTTGAAACGAGGCTCGTCCCATTGGTATTTCTTCTTATTCTTTTTGAAATATTGGGCTAATGCCTGCTCATCTTTGGCTGCCTTGTCCCAAATCAGGCGATTACTGATTTCATAAAGCAACAATCCGTCGTGATATTCCTTGATAAGATAGCGCATCTCAGGATCTGAAGCTGCCATTGAGTCAGCACGCTGCTCTAACAGCTGCTCTTTAGTCACTTTCCCATTGGAAGCCTTTACCATTGCATCGAGCTTACGCTCTGTGATACTGTTACGGACATCACGTTGCTCCAAGAACTTGAGGATATCCTCTTTGTGGAAATCAAAAGGTTCCAGTTGCTTACGCTCCTTCATCAAGATGATGTGCCACCCAAAGGGAGACTCGAAAGGCTTGCTCATCTGACCTGCCTGCAAGGCAAAGGCTGCATCCTCAAACTCCTTAACCATCTGTCGACGGCCGAACCAACCCAAATCGCCACCACGTGACTTGGAAGGGCAGTCGGAAACCTGCTTAGCCAGTTCAGCGAAGTCGGCACCAGCCTGTAGAGCGCCATAGATAGAGTCGATGCGTTGCTTAGCCCTCTCTATCTCTGCCTTGGAAGCTTTCTGCTCCATCTTCACCAGAATATGCGAAGCATGCACCAGTCCGTCCGGTCCGATACTCTCCTTTGTCTGGTCATATACCTTATGCGCTTCAACCAACATATCCTCATCAGTGACATAAGTAGGACGAACCTGCTGGTCACGATACTGGGCAAATTCTTGTAAGAATGCCTGGGTAGTATCAATATGAGCATCTAAGGCAGCTTGAACCTTGAGTTTATAGTTCACAAAGAGGTCGACATATTCCTCCACTGTCTTTTTGTCAATGACTCCATCCGTATTGTTCTTATTGTAAGAATACTCAAACTCAGAACGAGGAACAGGAACACCTGCCACCGTCATGACGATGGGATCATCCTGTGACTGAGGCAATGCCTCTGCATACGGGACAAGGGCAAAGAGCGAAACAACAACTAACTTAATCATTAGGACGAGAATAGTTTGGAGCCTCACTGGTAATGGTAATATCGTGAGGATGGCTCTCATTAACACCAGCATTGGTAATACGGGTAAACTTCGCATCGTGCAGCTTCTCTATGGTTGAAGCACCACAGTAACCCATACCAGAACGCAAACCACCTACCATCTGATAGATAACTTCCTGAACCGTTCCTTTATAAGGCACACGACCAGCAATACCCTCTGGCACCAGTTTCTTCACATCCTTGGTATCTGCCTGGAAATAGCGGTCCTTAGAACCGTGCTCCATAGCCTCCAAAGAACCCATACCACGATAACTCTTGAACTTACGACCGTTATAGATAATGGTATCACCAGGACTTTCCTCGGTACCAGCTACCAAAGAGCCAATCGTCACACAAGAGCCACCAGCTGCCAATGCTTTTACGATATCACCTGAATAACGCAAACCACCATCGGCAATCAAGGGGACACCTGTTCCCTTCAGGGCACTATACACATCGTAAACAGCACTCAACTGGGGAACGCCAACACCTGCAACCACACGAGTGGTACAGATTGATCCTGGGCCAATACCTACTTTGACAGCATCAGCGCCATTCTCAACCAACATCTTGGCGGCCTCGCCCGTAGCAATGTTACCTACTACGATATCGATATTGGGGAAGGAAGCCTTTGCTTCACGCAGTTTCTCTATCACACTCTTGGAATGACCATGAGCTGTGTCAATAACGATGGCATCAACACCAGCATTTACCAAAGCCTGCATACGGTCGAGAGTGTCTACCGTAACACCAACTCCGGCAGCTACACGCAGACGGCCTTTCTCATCCTTGCAAGCCATGGGCTTATCCTTGGCCTTGGTGATATCTTTATAAGTAATCAGACCAACCAAGTGATTATCCTTATCCACTACAGGAAGTTTTTCAATCTTGTTCTCCTGCAGAATCTGGGCTGCAGCCGTAAGGTCTGTCTGCTGATGAGTAGTCACGAGGTTATCCTTTGACATGACATCATCAATCTTGCGATCCAAGCGACGCTCAAAACGAAGGTCACGGTTAGTCACAATACCTACCAGGCGGTTATCCTCATCTACAACGGGAATACCACCGATATGATATTCTGCCATGATATCCAAAGCGTCTTTCACAGTAGATCCACGACGAATCGTTACCGGATCGTAAATCATACCGTTCTCTGCACGTTTAACAATAGCCACTTGACGAGCCTGGTCTTCAATCGACATATTCTTGTGAATAACACCGATACCGCCCTCACGAGCAATGGCAATAGCCATCTGACTCTCTGTTACAGTGTCCATAGCAGCAGTTACGAAAGGCACGTTCAGCTCGATATTTCGAGAAAAACGGGTTCGCAACTCTACCGTCTTGGGCAGTACTTCTGAATAGGCGGGAATCAAG
>ODAI013118706.1_pt1 | contig 10362 bp, 8 predicted proteins | sample 1539321 | NCBI WGS metagenome assembly ODAI01 (sample SAMN02144231, study PRJEB22623) | gut metagenome | biome: sheep rumen | host: Ovis aries | place: New Zealand | reverse complement strand
GTGCTGACGAAGAATGTCAATTCTGTATTTCATCAGTTTATCATAATCAGGTTCATCACGAGTTGTACGTCGAAGTTCAGGGATATTCACTGCATCTGCAAAAGCAATCCAAATTTCAGGAACAAGAACACCTTCCAAATCAAGACAAGTAATAGTCATTTTACACCTTCCCTATTAAACAGTGCTGTATTTTTAAGTATAGGTGTAAAATAGCGTATTTATTGAAATATATCAAGGAAAAGGATAAAATAAATTCTTCACGTATGGCAAAGACCAAAAAAAAGACAAGAAAATCAAGAGCAAAAAAAGCCAAGGTTTATATTCCTGCTTACAAAATCATAATATCTTGTGCAGCAATTATTACTATCTGCATGGGACTCTTACTCTATACAACTTTAACTGCACCAAAGACAGAACTAATCAATCAGCAGTTTACAGAAAAATTAACAAATGATGATAAAAAAGCTGATGATAAAACTTCGCAGACTACAAAAGAAAGCCTTGCTAAAGAAAGTTCCTCTAAAAAAGACAGCTCCACAAAAAAAGAGCCTGAAAAAAAAGAAGCAGCAGCAGAGTCCACTAAAAAAACGACAGAAAAAACAGCACCCGCACCTGCAAAACCTGCGACAGAAAGTAAGCCAACTGCTAAAAAGCCGGCAGAAAAACAGGAGACTCCAGCTGCGACAAAGCCGGCAACAAGTACAAGTGCCGCTCCAGCCCCAAGGCCGGCTCCAAAGCCAGCCCCAGCTCCGGTACCAGCTCCTGCAAAGGCCGCCTCAAAGTTCAACTTTCCTCCCGCAAAAAACGGAGCCACAATTGTAATTGTAATTGACGACGCCGGCCGCAGCGCAGAAAATACAAAAAAATACACCGACCTGCCCTTCCCAATCACCATCGCTGTCCTTCCAAAGCTGCCGCAGACAAAGCAGTGCGCCCAGACAGTAAGAAAGGCCGGCAAGGAGCTGATTTTACACCAGCCAATGCAGGCTATGAACCTTAATCTGAACCCTGGAGAAGGCTCCATCAAGGAAGAAATGACCCGCGCCGAAATTACCGCAACAATCCGCGAAAATATTGCCGAACTGGGCCCCGACGTAAAAGGGCTGAACAACCACGAAGGTTCGCTCATCACCGCAAACGAAGTTAAAATCGGCATTGTACTTGATACCTGCATGGACCTGGGCATTTACTTTTTAGATTCGCGAACCACCGCAGAAACAAAGGCCCCTCAGGCCGCCCTTGAACGAGACTTTGAAATTTTTGAAAAAGCCGGTCCCTATATTGATAATGATATAGATTATGATAAAATGCTTGTAAGACTACGCGAAACGCTGGACTATGCAAACAAGCACGGAAAAGCAATTGTAATTGGTCATGTAGATAAGAGTGTAAAAATTTTGCCAAAGCTGCTTTCGGACGCATATCCTGAAATAAAGGCCGCCGGCTACAAATTTGCAACACCAAGCATGTTAAGATAGAAAAGATTATAGAAGGATTAATATATGAAGGTTTTAGGAATAGAAAGCAGCTGCGACGAAACAGCCTGCGCAATTGTTGAAGACGGAAAAACTATTTTAAGCAATGTAGTTGCAACTCAGATTCCTTTTCATAAGATTTACAAGGGAGTTGTGCCAGAAATTGCCAGCCGCAAGCACGCAGAATGGATTCTGCCGGTTGTTCGTCAGGCGCTTAAAGAAGCCAATATGACTCTTGACCAGGTAGACGCCATTGCTGCAACAAACCGCCCGGGCCTTATGGGCTCTTTGCTTGTAGGCTTTACCTTTGGAAAAACTCTGGCCTGGGCCACAGGAAAGCCTTTTATTGCAGTAAACCACATGCTGGGACACCTTTACGCTGCCCAGCTTCAGACTCAGGTAGAGTATCCTTTTTTGGGACTGCTTGTAAGCGGCGGCCATTCTATCATCTGTAAAGTTAACGGCTTTGATGATCTGGAAGTTCTAGGTACTACAGTTGATGATTCAGTAGGAGAAGCCTTTGATAAGGTAGCTAAATTCTACGGACTTGGTTACCCTGGAGGAGTAATTATCGATAACCTTGCAAAAAAAGGCGACCCAAAAGCAGCCCGCTTCCCGGTTCCAAAGCTTGATGAAAAAGAACACCGCTATGATGTTTCTTTCAGCGGACTTAAAACTGCGGTAATTCACCAGTGCGATTTGTTCTGGCAGCCGGGCTACGAGCACAGCAAAGAAAATATGTGCGCGGCATTCCAGGAGACCGCGATTAAGACACTGGTGGGAAAGCTTCTTCGTGCGGTAGACGACACCGGGCTAAAGACCGTTGTGTGTGGAGGCGGTGTGGCCGCAAACTCGCGACTGCGTGCTATGCTGGCGGAGCGCGACGATGTGAACTGCATTTTTCCGCCGCTGAAGCTGTGCGGGGATAACGGAGCTATGATTGCAGGAGTTGCCTATCACTTTTTGCAGCGCGGAGACCGCAGCGACCTGAACACGGTAACCTGCGCAAGAATTCCTCAATTCAAAAGGGGCTTGGACCAGGTAAGGCACAATCATTAAGCACAAGCAGCAGGAGCCTGCATTAGGACTTTGCCAAGCTTAGGACTTGACAAAGTTTCTATCAATCAGTACAGTAAAAAGCAAATGAAAAACATCGTTTACGCATACTATTATTACTATTATTCTCACAAAGATTGCAGAGTTCTAGCAAGATAGGTGCTGATGTTATTAAATCGGTAATTTCAAGGAGCTCTGCAAAAGCAGAGCTCCTTTTTTTTGCTGTTCAAAGCAAAGCATAAGAGGAACTCTAAAAAGCAGAGGCCTTACACAGGAGAAACAAAATGATTATTACATTAAAAACAGGAACCACAGAAAAACAGGTTGAAGAACTTGTAAACAACATCAAAGAAAAAGGCTTTGGTGTTCATCTTTCAAAAGGTGAAAATCTTACAATCATCGGACTTTTGGGCGATACTTCTGGAATAGAAACAGAACAGTTTGAAGTTTACCCTATTGTAGATAAAGTAAAACGTATTTCGGCCCCTTACAAAATGGCAAGCAGAGCCTTCCATCCGGATGATACAATTGTAAAGGTTGGAGATGTTACCTTTGGTGGAAACGGAATGATTCCTGTAATTGCAGGCCCTTGTTCAGTTGAAACTGAAGAACAGGTTGTTTCTATTGCCCGCGATGTAAAGGCAGCCGGAGCAAAGCTTCTTCGTGGTGGTGCATTTAAACCTCGTACTTCTCCTTACAGCTTTCAGGGACTTGGCGAAAAGGGTCTTCAGTTCCTTGTAACTGCAAAAAAAGAAACTGGTCTTCCTATCGTAACTGAACTTATGGATATCCGCCAGCTTAAATATTTTGATGATGTAGATGTTATTCAGATTGGAGCCCGCAACATGCAGAACTTTGACCTTCTTAAAGAGATGGGAAAAGTTGGAAAACCAATTCTTTTGAAGCGTGGTATGGCTGCAAGCGTAAAAGAATTCCTTATGTCTGCTGAATACATTATGGCAAGCGGAAACGAAAATGTAATTTTGTGTGAACGCGGAGTGCGCACCTTTGATAACTACACCCGCAACTGTCTGGATGTAAGCATTGTTCCATACCTGCATAAAATCAGTCATCTTCCTATTATTATTGACCCAAGCCATGCCTGTGGTTTGCGCTGGATGGTTGGCGATTTAGCAAAATCTGCTGTTGCAGTAAACACTGATGGTCTTATTATTGAAGTTCACAACAACCCGGAAAAGGCTCTTTGTGATGGTGAACAGTCACTTCATCCAACAGAATTTGCAGATTTGATGAAGGTTCTTCCAAAAATCGCAAAAATTAATGGAAGAAGTATGTAAGTACTTCTTGAAACAGAAAAATAAAAGGGCTTCCGCTGCGCGTCCTCGAAAAATGCGCGGTGCAAGCCGTATAAGAAACGGATTATGAGGGCTTCGCCCCGGCTTGCAAGCGATTTTTCGATTCCGCTCCGCTCGCGCCCTTTTATTTTTCTAACTTCACGTATTTACATCATTCTTAATTAAAGGAAAAATTATGAATCAGAACTTAAATCAGCTTACATACGGAATTGTGGGACTTGGAATTATGGGTGGCTCAATTGCCAAGGCTATCCGCACAAATGTGCTTTCTACTGCCGGAGAAGGTGCCGTCACAGGGAAAATTTTTGCCCTGGACAAAAACAATGAATCGCTTTATGCGGCCTGCACTGCTGGTGTAATTGACCAGGCTTTTACTCCATCAGAAACTGAAAAAATGCTGGGCCAGTGTGATGTGCTTTTTATCTGCCTCTACCCTCACGCGACCCTGGAATTTTTGCAGACCCACAAAAATCATTATAAAGATGATGCCGTAATTACAGACATAAGCGGAGTTAAGGCTCTGCTTCAAGCTGATTTTAACTCACTCTGCCCTACTAATGCCCACCTTGTGCTTGGACATCCTATGGCGGGCGGCGAAAAAGAAGGCTTTGCTGCTTCTAAAGGCGAATATTTTACAAATCACAATTATATTATCATCACCCAGAAAAATGATGAAAAAAATGACGAAGCACGTGCCCTGCTAGAAAAATTAGTGGGAGCCATGGGCTTTACCCGAATCACAAAAACAGACTCTTCTACTCATGATTCAAAAATCGGTTTTACTTCCCAGCTTTGCCATGTTGTTGCATCTGTAATGGTAGAAAGCGCTGAGGACCCGGAAATTACAAGCTTTGGTGGTGGTAGTTTTGAAGATCTAACCAGAATCGCCATGATAAACGCTCCGCTATGGACTGAACTTTTTCTTTCAAACAAAGAAAAGCTGATTGCCCACATTGAAACCTTCAAAAAACACATGAACGAAATTGAAAAACTGATTGAAACAGAGGACAAAGAAGGGTTACAATCACTTTTGCAGGATGTTCGCGAAAAGCGTATTCAAATGCAATAATCTAGAAATGTCATAAATGCCATTTCTAGATTTGCGAGTTTGCTTCGCAAATCTCGCGGGGGATTCATTACGATGGAAAATACGCAATTAAAAAAAATCAGAGCCTACGCAAGCCGTGAAGCCGTTCCAATTTTGCAGGATGAAACAGGAGATTTTATCTGCGCTTATATCCAGGAGCACAATGTAAAAAGCGTGCTCGAAATCGGGACAGCCATCGGCTATTCTTCAATTAAGTTTGCTTCTATGCGCGAAGACATTCACGTTACCACAATTGAGCTGGATATTGACCGCCACATTACGGCTGTGGAAAACATTAAGCAGGCAGGACTTTCTGACCGTGTAACAGCCATTCAGGCAGACGCACTTTTTTATGATTTAGGCAATCAGCAGTTTGATTTGATTTTTATAGATGCCGCCAAGGCCCAGTACATAAAGTTTTTTGAAAAATACAAGGCAAACCTTGCAGATGGCGGTGTAATCATCAGCGATAACCTTTCTTTTCATGGCATGGTTGCAGATCTTTCATTAACTCACAATTACAGCACAAAAAAACTGGTAAAAAAGATTCAAAAGTACGTTGCCTTCCTTAAAGAAAATCAGGAATTTGAAACTGAGTTTTTTGAAACGGGTGACGGAATTTCGGTCAGCAAGAAAAGGTAAAGCAACTTATTTCAGAATACGCTCCATCTTACTTACCAAATCTTCATCTCCTGTAAGTTGTAAAAGGATATCTCCTACATCCTCATCTGGACACCAGTAGTCAGGAATAATTCCAATTCCTTCTCCATGAAAATGACAGTCTTTATACATTTTTAATGAAGTAAAATCGCTGCACCCCAACTGCAGGAAAATTCTGGAGTTAGGCAGATAATATTCAAGCACATTACCATATGAAAGAGCCCCATAAGAATTTGTTCCGATAATTACATATTGTTCTGTATTACGAAATAAATAATTACCTATCATTATTGTATCTTCACCAGACGAAGCATTTTTTTTATCACTTAGAACTAAAATAACCCCTTTGTAGTCAGGCTTTTTCTGTTTTATTTTATACGGACTAGCATAAACAGTCTTTTCGAGTCTAGGATTTTCTTTGTAATCATCAAGTAGATTTTGATAATAATTAAATAGCATTTCTTTTTCAGATTCATCCGAAGAATCTGTCCAATCTCCGTATAGTTTTGACTGAATAATTGCAGGAGATGAATAATCTATCATTCCCCCAACTGAATTACGTAATGCAAATAGGGAGCTTTTATTTGTCTTGCCATTATATAATTCATCAAAAAACTTGAAAGAATACTCATCTGTTCCGCCCGCACAGGAACGTAAATCAAGCACTATGAAATCTTTATTCTTAAGCTTTTGTGCACTTTCCACATATTTATCTGCCATTTTCTGTTCTGCAGGAGTTTGAGGTGCATAAAAATTTGCAAGTCGTAAATAACCTGTCTTTTCAGTTTCAAAAGAATATACTAAAAAGCTTCTTGCATAATCTTTTTCACTAGCAATTTTTACAGGAATTAGATAATCTGCAATTTTTATAGTTTCAACAATTTCTGAGGAAAGAACCCCGATTCTGTACATTTCTGCTCCATTTTTCATTGTCAAAAAAAGATTTTCATCATTAATACTTAAAATATCTCCTTTCTGAATATCTTCAAAATTTGATGAATAAACAATGTACTTGTTATTCTGTTGTTCTACATAAATATCTGAAAAATACCAATATTTTGGTTCCATAAAAGAGGCAGCAAATTCTTTGCATGATAAATACATATGAGAATCTTTTATGTAGGGAGTTAAACTCATGTATAGCAATCTTGCAAAATCAGCAATTTTTACATTCTCTGCGCTTTCAAATATGTCATTTAAATTTTTATTCAATAAATCAAAAGATAGTCCTCTTTCACATGCCGCATCATAACCTGCATATGCTGTTGTCAAAAGGTATTTGAGAACTTCAATATCATCTTGAGCTTCTTTTTTGGAAACTGAATCTTTGTTTGCATTTTTACTTTGATTTTGATTTTTTAATGTAGTCACAACTTCTCTGTATTCAACAGTTTTAGATTCAATAATATAATTTTTATTACAAGAAATGATTAATAAAACAAAAAGAATCCGCCCAAGCCTTTTTATATTATTAATTATCGTTACTTTTTTTTTCATACAGTTCCTCATTCCATAAAACAACATCCAGCCATTTCTTTTTGAAACAAACATTTCAGCCCCTCACTTTTCTTTATGTTCAGAATAACATACTTTTTTGTAATTTCAAGGCCTAAAAGGTACTGTTCAGGTACTAAAAAGGTACTATTTTTATATTTGTAACTTAATATCAGATATATTTCTTAATATAATCAGATTTTCAGGAATATTAGCAGCGACACTCCTTACAATTCCATGCATCGTGCTAGCTATTTTCCCGGAACATCTTGAAATCATTTCTTTACTGTCCTTCTTATTCGCACTTTCCTGCAATTTTGCTCTCTGCAACCCTATGGCACCGTTAATGTTTATGCTTTTAGTCTCTACATTAGCCTATAGGGGAATGTATCATAATCATAAACGTTTTAAATTCATATTAACTGCACTTCTGACGATTTTTATATTTTTTGTAGATTTCAGATTTGGTTTAAAAAAAGGATTTGCAAGTTTCACAACAAAAATGGCCTATTCGTTTGTAGCAGGACTTTCAATAATCTTTGCTTCCAGCACAGTAAAAAACAGACTTCGCGAAATTTATAAAATCATAGAATGTGGAGACAGACAGGGATTTGTTTCTCTTTATCGAGATTGGGAAGTAATTTTTAATGAAGATAACAAAACAGATTCAGAATAAAGTTTCTAAGGCAAAGGCACCTAGAAAACTGAAGTTTTTTGAGATGTCTTCAATTCTATTTTCTTCAAATCATTCATAATGCGCTTTTTATCTGTGCACCAGACAGGAGCCAGAAGACTTGCACGGGGAGGGTCGCCTGAAAGACGGTGGACTACCATTTGAGCAGGCAGCAGAGCGAGGGCTTTTTGCATAAGGGAAAGATATTCCTGATATTCCAGAGTGCGGAAATTACCTTTCTGGTAAAGTCTGGAAAGCTCTGTGTCTTTCAGAACATAAAGATTTGCAATTTTTATGCCGTCTGTACCGGCAGATACAGCTGTTTGCACTGAATCAAGCATTTGCTGGGAAGATTCTATTCCGCCGTCAGCACTTTGCGAAGAACCTTGACCTGTCGGGAGTCCGAAAAGCACATGAGTCACCACATGGATTTTAGGATTTGCCTGATGAAGGCGGCGGACGGCTTCGATATAAACCTGTGTTTTGTAGCCTCTGTGAAAATAATCAGCGGTAGCATCATCGGAAGTCTGCAGCCCCAGTTCTACCTGAATAAAATAACCTTCCTCTGCAAGCTGAGACAGCAGACAAAGACATTGGTCAGAAAGACAGTCCGGGCGGGTTCCTAGGGCAAGCCCTACAAGATTCTGGCAGGACAAGGCGGCGCGCCATTTTGCTTGCAGAGAGGTCAGGTCGCCATAAGTATTTGTAAAGTTCTGAAAATAGGCTATGTATTTTTTTGGAACGCTTTCTCCCCGCGCCGCCTTGCGGGAAAATTTTGAATCTACAAGCTTTTTTGCAGCCTCTACCTGCTCTTTTATGGGCAAAGCACGGGAAGACGCAAAGTCCCCACTCCCCCTTTCCCCACAGAAAATACAGCCCCCGTAACCTATGGTGCCGTCGCGGTTGGGACAGGTACAGCCAGCGTCCAGAGATATTTTATACACTTTTCCGCCAAAAAGTGAGCGGTAAAACTTATCAACAGTAATCATCACTAATAAAAAATTGACCTGCGGGTCCCAGCAATAACCACCTACGGTGGTTTACAAAAATCAAGGTATCTCCCCTCTCGGGGACCTCCTTAATTTTTGCCTGCGTCCCACAGGTCAATTTTTTGATTGAAATTACAGAAAATCCGCCTATTCACTTTTTGGCAATCTCTGTATCAATTTTCAGAAATGGTAAGGCTAAAAAACGCTTCCGCGTTTTTTTTAACGCCTTGCTATTGAACACCGGCCGCCAGCGGCCTTACACATTAGAAAATCTTCTTGAATTCTCCAAGCAAGATATCTGTTTCAATAGAAGCGTCAAGGTCTGTAATTTTGCCCTTGTTCTTGTAATAGTTGATAAGCGGCTCTGTCTGCTCGCGGTAAACGTCCATGCGGTGAAGGATTGATTCCTGCTTGTCGTCATCGCGCTGATAGAGTTCACCACCACACTTGTCGCAAACACCTTCTACTTTTGGTGGAAGAGTTTTGATGTTGTAGTTAGCACCACAAGCCTTGCAAACGCGGCGTGTAGAAAGACGGCCGATTACGATTTCATCGGCAATCTTGAAGTTTACAACCTTAAGGTCTGCAACAAGGCTGTCGAGCATTTCTGCCTGTGGGATTGTGCGTGGGAAACCGTCAAGAATATAACCGTTCTTGCAGTCATCCTGAGCAAGGCGATCTTTTACAAGTTCGAATGTAAGTTCATCGCTTACCAAAGAACCTGAATCGATAATTGCCTTTACCTTTACTCCAAGTGGAGTCTGTGCCTTAATATTTGCACGGAAAATATCGCCAGTTGAAATGTGTGGAATCTGATAATCTGCAGCAACTTTTACTGCGAGAGAGCCTTTTCCTGCTCCCGGTGGTCCTAAAAATACAAAGTTCATTATATACTCCTATGTTGTGAAGGAACCCATACGGGTCACCATAATATTTCTTCTATTTTAGTATGAAAAGCCCCGCCGGGCAAGTGGAAATGTGATTTTGTGTGCTTTTGGAAATGAGATTTTATGGAGCTGATCGGACTTGAACCGACTACCTCTACAATGCCATTGTAGCGCTCTAGCCAGGTGAGCTACAGCCCCGATATTTGTTTAATTATATCATAAATTCACAATAATTGAAACCACTAACCGCCTTGTTTTTGTTTTGGGCTTATAAAACAATGTATTTTGCCATTTTTATAAGCCAATTTTCCTTTTTGTGAAAGGCTTGTTTTTAAATTGGGCTTATAAGATGCACATATAATTTCATTTTATAAGCCAGGCTGCCTTGATTTGCATTTCTGAGTCATCTTTCTTATGGCTCCCCATATAAATTCACTGGCATTTTCTTGTTTTCAGACTTATAAAACATAAAGAAAGTCTAATTTATAAGCCCAAAATCCAAACAAGCAGAATTTTGAATGTGTTTTTGGCTTATAAAAAACACATTTTTGACGATTTATAAGCCAAATTCCCAAACAAGCCAATTTTTATTGAACACAGGTACGTCGCGCCCCCCTCTGAACCGCCCCCATAAATTAGGACACCCACGGAGGTGTAAAAATGGGGAATAATCAAAAGTACAGCATTGACTTCAAATTGCTAGTTGTAGGAAAATATAGGCAAGG
>ODAI012624694.1_pt1 | contig 10362 bp, 11 predicted proteins | sample 1539321 | NCBI WGS metagenome assembly ODAI01 (sample SAMN02144231, study PRJEB22623) | gut metagenome | biome: sheep rumen | host: Ovis aries | place: New Zealand | reverse complement strand
TTCCTCAAGATTCATTAGCACTTTTGCGCCTTTTAATTCCATGGTCTTAAGCTCTTTGTAATAGAACTTGTCGCTATGAGCCTCTATTGCATCCATCAGCAGATTAATTTTTATGCCTCTCTCTAAAGCATCCATTACTGTTCTAGGAACGCAGCACCTACCATCAACACCGACAACATTAATCGTATCAATGTTAGCTTTGGTAAGAAATGGCTCAAAATCAGGATTGGAGAATGCACTTGGAAATTGCTTTTTGAAAATTATATCTGATGAAACCTCTAGCCCATCAGCTAATTCAAAATTGTTATCCTTGCCACTACGCCCTGTATTTCTTACATAAACTACAGGAATCTCTTTGGACATAGCCTCCCTAATTCTAGCATTTACTCTGTTAACCAAGTCAGGCTTATAGTTTTTTAAATATCGTTGCTGCACATCAATTACAAGTAAGATTTGCATACAGACTCCTAATCAAAATCCAGTTCTACATCATTAATAGCGCACTAAACCACATAACTGCCCTACAAACTTTTCCTTCTTCTAACCTTGTTTACATCCAATTATAATCTCCACCAGTGACAGCTAATGAAAGAAGTGCATCCATACGCTCAACCTCTTCCTTGCCTCTGACCACTTGCAGTAGCTTTGCAGTTTCTTTGACCACTGGCATTTCTTCATCTGGTCCGATTTCCATATCAGGCGCTTCGCCACAGTACGGGCATACCAAACTTGGACCTACCTGAACAGATAAAAATCTATTAGCACATTCTGAGCATTCATAAAATCCCGCTAATTCTGTGCCATCTTCCACATAGTACATCTAACTAACCTCTCAATCTGTTTTGTAATTCCATTTTAATCGAAAATATAGGCTGGAAATCAACAATCAAATAATTTTATTTTTCAAAATGCTTTTTTGCTTCATCCATTTTTTGAACGCATTCCATTGTGCCGATATATTGTCCATTGTCATCTCTAACAGCAATGTACTCTACAAGCACTGGAATGCCTTCTTTTTCCATCCAAACCGACACCTTATCCCTGGCGCCAGATTTAAAGTCCCCAATTATAGATCGGACCATCATCTCAATCTTTGGTGGATGACAACTATACACATCGCGTCCTATAGCCATGCCAGCACGCTTAAATAGCTTGGGTCCTTCATTAAAAAAACAATTAATATCATTTTCATCTACAAATGATATTTCGACAGGAAGCGTATTAAGAATTGCTCTGAGCTGGGTAGGTGTGAAATGACCACCTGGTAGATTAATCATACCTTCTTTCGCATTGCTATCAGGTTTTTCTTTAGTCAACACCGCCTCTGCTTCAGGCCATTCAATAAAATCCACAAGACAAGGAGCATAATCTTTTGAGTCCTGATATATTTTATACCACTCTTCTTCTGTGAAAAATCTAGTGCAAATAGGGAAGAGAATATTCTGTTCTTTATAAATCATTTCCTCCATACGAGCAATTGCATGTTCTAATCTGCCAAGATATTCGGTGTTTCTGAAATCAGATTCTGCTATAAATTTCAGCTCATCTCTTATCTCATCATCAACAGACCACATAACATCGGAAGGACCAGAAATTTCATATTTGACTTTCATATGTGGATAAAGCAAATCGCCTTTTTTCGCATAGTGGATGACCACTTTTCTAAGACTATCTATGATTTCATTTATCTTACTATTATTAACATCTGATGGATCAATCTTAATGTCTTCAATCAATCCCTTTGTTTTATTTATCACTTCCGTGAGAGCTTCATTTTCCTTAGTAAAAAGATGTAGCGGATGGCCCACTATTGCAGCCTGTTTTTTTGCAGCTTCTCGTTTTTCTATTGTAATGTCGGATGTTACTCTTGCAGCTGATGCTTCAACTTCTATTTCTGCATTAGCGATTTTCTCTTCCATAGCTAACCTCCAATTCAATCTATCAGTTTCCATGTACAATATATCAATTGTTTATATTTAAAGTTGTTGCAATTGCAACAACTCAAGCAAAGTACTCAAGCATCTCCCGCTTGATTTAATATGATCTATCAGATATGGTTGCCGAAAAGATATATGAAAATACTAGAAGAGGTTTAGTTCACTTCAATATCTCATTAATATAAATCTCCAAGTAGGCGTCATTTCCCTCTATAAGATTATTGTTTCTAAGTAAGATAACCAATGCTTTTGCTATTTCCTCTGCAGTAGCTATTACCTTATCTTTCGTATTGATGTTTCTAGGATTATATGCATTAAATCGCCAGGCTGTGGCATCACTTATAGTAGATGCAAGCTTTTTAATAAGCATGGCATACTCTCCGTCATTATCTAGCCTTGATAAAGCCCTATAAGTCCATTTATAATATGGAGCATACTTTTTATTAAGCAAAAAATATAGTTCCATAGCAGACTCAAGACCTTTCACCCTACAAAGCTCCGCCGCAACTATATCATTTCTAGTCATACATCTAGCATAATTTACTTGAAGTGCTGCTGAAAACTGATGGAGTTCATTTGCTATTCTTCTTCTCCAGATGCTATCTGGATAGTAGCATAAAAGAAGATTCCTAAATCTAGTAAACTCACCCAAGTCATCTCTGAATACTTCACCGTTTGTGGCAGTAGCAAGACAACTATGCTCTAAATTAAGCCAATCGTCTTCCTCAAGAATACAGTCCTTAGTATTACAATCAATGTAAAGAATGTTTGAGTAAAATGACCTTATAGTCATAACGCCTCGTCGCTCTTGAAGTCGTTCAGTAAGATTTTCACCACCATGTTGCATAGCAAGCTCATTGTATGCTATGGATAATAAGCACCCTATTTCATCAAAGTCTTCATCTGTAAGCCATAGGCATACACCAGTGCCAAAATCATGATCTCTAGACATGTAGTCATCATATCCAAAACAATCAGAGCCTTCACCTACCAGCCCTATTGCTATTCTTGATTCGTATTTAGGAAATTTTTCATGTATCATAGGAGCTACATAATTCTCATAAAACCGACGACTCTTTTCAAACTCTACGTTCTGCATGATTTCCCCCCTATTATTACCAAATACTTCGAAGTACCTCTAGATTCATTACTTGTTCCAAAGCGTCAATAAAAAATAAGATTTGCATAGATATTCCTAATCAAAATCCAGTTCTACATCATTAATAGCACACTTCCCGCAAAGCTGCCCTACAAACTCTTCCACATAATACATCTAACTGACCTCTTAATCTATTTTATAATTCTAGCTTTATCTATTTTCTCTAAACAAATCATCCAACGTCACTACATTTGTAAAAATACTACTATATTCATTTCGTTTGATACCATTAGTTGTAATTAAAGTATTATGCACTACTTTTTTTCTGGACACTTCTTTTGCTAGCACTTCTTGCCTATGTAACAAAGTATTATAATAGCTTTTATTTACCACAAAATCTCCAGAATAAAATTTAATTTCGCACATATTAATGACGTTATCATTTCGATTAAGTAACAAATCTATTTGCACGCCTTGTTCATCGTCATCTCGTTTAGACCATGCAGAACTTGTTGTTATTACTCCTGATATTCCAAGCGCATCCTTTATCTGATCTATATGATTAAAGCAAACATTTTCAAACGCATAGCCTCGCCAGGTGACAACAGTCTGCTCAGTTGTATTTTGCTGCCAAAACTTTGTATTTGTTTGTATCTGAGATTCTAAAAAATGTAAATAAAACAAGCAAAATGGATCAATAAGCTTATAATGTTCCGCCCTTTTACTAAAACCATACGGCACGTATTTAATGATAAAATCGCTGGCTATTAATGCATTTAGATTGCGAGACAATCTACCACCATCAGATATACCTAGTTTGTCTACTATTTCTCTTCTAGTGTAGCCTGAGTTTCGTGTATATAGCAAACGAACAATAGACTTTACCGCATCTGGATTAATAAAAACAGCATCGAATAACCTATCAAATTCATTTTGCAATCTTGGCTTTTTGGCAAAAAAGGCTTCATCTACATTTTGAGCAAAGCTTTTTTCAGAATCCATATATTCCATATAATAAGGTATTCCACCAAAAATCATATAGCTTTGTACAATATCATATCTAGAGAAGACAACTTCATTTTCCTTGTAAAATGCTTCACAATCATGAAGGTTAAAAGGAGATAATTTTATCTCTTTAGTAACTCTGCCATACAATCCTCCATGGTTATTAATAAGATTATCTAAAATCCATGAGTTTGCACTTCCGCACACAATTACCATGAGATTTTTTCTATGGCATCCCCAATTATTCCAGAAACCTTCAAATGCCTGCATAAATCCCGACTGTGGCGTATCAAGCCAAGGTAATTCATCTAAAAAAACAACTTGTCTTGACCCATCGTCTATCTTTTGTAAAAACTTCTCTAATAAAAGAAACGCATCAAGCCAACTCTTTGGCTTATCAGTTTTTTCCATACCATATAAATCTAACGAATTATAAAAGTGCTCCAGCTGCGCAGAAAGCAACCCCTTAGCCTCTTGGTCAGCAGGCGATAATGCCGCATGCCTGAATGTCAATCGGTTCGCAAAAGTCTCATCGATAAGATACGTTTTACCGACTCGTCGCCTACCATAAACAGCAATCAACTCCGCCTTATTTTTTTCATATAATTTATTTAATTCTTTAATTTCACGTTCTCTTCCAATCATGTTAGCGCTCCCTAATTGCTCTATTCAAACGGCGGTGAATTCCAAATAAAGTTATTTTATCGCCGCTTTGTCATTATTAATATTATATCCACACGAAGCGGCTGTCAATAATCATTTTTAACAGTTTACCGCCGCTTCGTTTTCTATTAGATTTAAATGCCCGCATATAAAAGAGCCCATTCAGAGGGAGAGCGAGTGCTCCAATTTCACTTTTTGTATTTATTCAAATTTTTCTTCAGCCACTAAATCCTACCTATAGTCATAAATTATTTTATTGTATTTTCCATATAGCTCAGATAAAACTGATTCTACCAATGTGTTTCTTTTATATGTAGTAGTAACCTCTTTACCATCATACCAAGTATTTGTAATTTGTTTTTCTTCAATAAATGTTGATTCAATTTCTTCAATAAACTTCGCCATAACGACATTGTTTCTGCCGCTACCATCTTTATGCCATATAAAGTGAAAGCGATGATTATTTACAACAGAATTAAACTCAATAATGGGTGTATATATTAAGTTATAGATATATTTTATATTCTTTTTTTCAAAATCAAACATAAAATACATTGACCCGAATAGACTATCCCATTGAGATTTATCCATATTTGCATAATTAATAAAAAAATCAATCTTCTTTTCTAGTTCCCAATTAGAATCATATGTATTTATAACCTGCAATAAGGAATTTGTAGAATAACAGAAACATATGCACACAATTCTTATTTGCTTTCTACTACTTCCTAATAATACAAATATTTATTAAATACTATATTTCCATACGCTTTTCATCTGGGAAACCAGAGTGTTAACATCCCAGTGCCTCTTACTATTCTTTGGACTGTTTGGATCATTTACAATTATTTCACCATCAGAATCTATTCCTGTTAGAACTATAAAATGTCCAGATGTTGTAAAATCTCCTGGGCTCATAGAACAAATCATTGGAGTATCGTTAGAAAGGTTTTGCAGTATATAATCTGCTGATACATTTCCATTAGTTACATTTAATCCAAAGTGTTTTGCTCCATCTGTCATGATAGTCCAGGAAGTTCCCTGCCCATATGTGTAATATCCCTGGCTTGCTGCATAGTTTGCGACCTCATAAGGATTAATATCTGGATTTTTTTCCAAGCCACAAGCTACCATTGCAATGCAAGTAGGACCGCAACCTGCAACGCCTACATAATTCCCACCATAATCTCTATATCCCCAGCGCTTATCCCATTGGATAAATAAAGGAATATCATTTTCAGACATTTCCTTTGTCACATCCATGTCAAAGTCTTTGTCCACATACTTATTGAAATTCCTTACATATTCACTGGCTTCAGGATATTTCTCTCCGAATTCTATTACGTTTTCTGGAACATTTTCCATGCTCCTGTTGTTAATAAAATTGTATACTCCAAAACCTACAATAACTACTGCTACAAGCATAATAGCAATTGCTGGTTTAAATTTAGCCCGCCTAGGTTGTCTTTTTCTCTTATTGTCGTAATCAGTATAATCTTTAGGATATTCCCTCGTAGCTTTTCTACGGTAGCTTTCATTATTATCTATCTCATAATGACCCTTGTCATGTAGACTTTTCTTTAACCTAATAAGCCCAGCTAAAAAGTGGCATAGAAGCACTAGGGTAAGTATTAAAAATGCATCCATGTCTGTTAGCCAGTCAAGCATGAAATAATAATCTAATGCAATTAGTCCAAAGAATCCTACAACTAACAATAGTATGCCCTGTAGTATCCATATAAATATTCTATGTAGCTTCATTTTTAATCAGTATTCCTTTTTTTGTAAATAGAGCATCTTTGTATTTCCATTTTACTTAGAAATAAATAGAACTGTACTACTCCGGATAACACAGTTCTATCACATTACAAATATACTGTCAAATTCATTTGGAAAGAATTAGAATACTAGTCATTTACTTAGATAAGCTAATTAAATCTAGCATTATCCTAAATGTCATGTATATTATGGTAAAATATTCCTATACACTATGAAAAGGAGCCCACCTATGAAATTTCCATATATTTCCGACGAGAAAAATTCCATCATGCAACAAGCTGGAGAGCTAATTGCAAAGAAATTTGCATCTCTTATTGTTGAGGACCAATTTAACCGTGAAAACGGCACTATTATCGAACCTGATACAACGGGTGTAGACTTCTACTTTCTACAGGATTTTATGACTGATGAAATGTATGTAGATTTCCCTGTGATTGAGCAAGACTTCATGGCTCATTGTGGTAACAAATTGAAAGAATTTGATGATGTGTGCTGGTATGACCAGACATATATAGGTATCTCAAGACCTGTAGATGTAATGTATAGCAACGTCCTTAGATTAATATTCAATGGTGCTAAATTAGGTGACTCATATTGCCTAGAATTAATCAAATCTTTATATAAAACATATTATAAAAAAGAATATCGTACGTTTAAAAAATTCGATATCTTCGCACCTGAAGATATTCTATGTATTACAGAGGACGATGAAATCTCTATGAATAGAGACTATGCTATAGCCCGTGTCATGTGCATGGCACTCTTCTTCAATAAAAAACTAAGTGATGATTGCGCCTTATTGTATAAGATTTTTGACATGAAAAGGGAAGAATTCTATAAGCTTGTAGACCTTGCCATTAATAGAATTGATGTTAAGGAAGAAACAATGGAAGAAGCTGCAAGGCAGATTGATGAATGGAATGAGAAATCTCTTAAAGACGAATCTACTATACAAACCTATAAGGATATTATTGAGTTTTCAAATGCATGCTTTCATATTGCTGGTTACCAAGATGACTATGATAAAACCTGCATGACTATGTTCCAAGGTGGCAGGCTTCACCTAATCATTACACTTTCAATCCTAAAGACATTACATCCTAAGCGAAATTACACTTTTGAAGAAGTACAGGTATGTACTCGTATCCGTGACTTAATAGTAGCACTAACGGATACCGCTCATGATTTCGACTATGAGACCAGCTACTTGTTAGGCACCGATTTAGATGAAGAAGACTTAAAAGAGGTAATCTTTAAACCATTAACAAATATTACTGAAAATAAAAATACAAAACCAAAAGAACTGGTTAATACTGCTCCTGTCTCATCTGGTAATGCTTCAAGTGAAGACTATCTAAAAGAAATTGCAGAATTACGTAGTAAGCTTAATAAAGCTGAGCAAGAAGTCCAATACCTTCGTACCCGAAATAAAAAAGCCATAACTGACGCTGCAACCTTTGAAGCCCTAAAGAATCAATTTGAAGCCGAGCACGAAGAACTAATCCATTTTAGGAATTATGTTTATAACCTTACTGATGAGACCATTCCTGAAACCAATGCAGACATCGAAGACCTTAAAAAAGCCATAGAAGATAAAAACATTCTTATCATCGGAGGTCATCCAAACTGGCATAAAAAACTAAAAACCTTGTTCCCTAACTGGAGCTTCATTGGTGTAGAAAAGTTTGCGAGCCTTAACCCCGCTACGACTGACGGCAGAGACAAAGTCTACTTTTTCAGTAACTTCATCTGTCACTCAGAATACTATCGTTTCACTTCATATATGCACAAAAACGACATAGACTATGGATACCTGAAGGACACCAATACTGATAGCAATATAAAGCAAATATATAATGAGCTCTATTAGTAAAACGGCGGAGCCAAAAGCTCCGCCTAAAACCGCTCATTATTTATGGAATAGAAATCTTAATCTCCTAGCAGCACCCTGAAAATAGTCTTTTATACTTTTCTTTGGAGCTTCATATTCCATAAATTCCCCAGCTAAATTATCACAATGCTCAATTGCTCCACCCAAATATATTCATTTATACTTATTTGAGAGAATACAACCTAAGATATTCCCTGTACCAAAAGAATAACCACTATAGTCACTGGAATAATAAATAACAGAATACTATTTAAGCAGCTCCCATTAGGCTTATTTCCTGCCCCCTTCTTTTCGTCATCTTCCAGAATAATATCTGTCAGTATAATATCATCCACACCAATATTGCCATCATTATTCCAATCAATCATAAAAACTCCTTTAATAGCCAACAATCCTAGAATCATTTAATAGTGCTAAAACATAAGACTGCCCTCTAACACCATTAATTGCTAATTGCCGCGTGGTATCAGCTGGCATCAGATTATAGGCTTTTTCAAAATTAGATTTACTTAATACATAATCTGTTCTACTAGGCTTAAAACTGCTGTTGTTATTTGACATTGTATAGGTAAATTCTAGTCCCCTAACAGTTTTAAATACTTCTCCTTCATGCTTAATTAGATTGTCCCAAGCTTTTTGTACATCTACCATCGCAGCACCTCCAAAACTATTTGATAATCCATATATATCATGGAGAACATCACTTGTATAGAGTAATTAGGGAGTGGGAGTCTGTATTGTGATTTGTATATAAAATGCTAATAAAGCCCGAGTCTATAATGTTTTTAGAAATTATCACTTGCTAAAAAAATACATAAAAATACAATTAATGCTATTGGTCCTTTTTTATCCACCAACCGCCAGCATCCCGATATCCATATTTGGTCATGAATCTTTCAATTCTAGAATACGCTTATCCCCAAATACAAATTCATCTATCTCATCATCACAACTAACATTATCGAGCCTCTCAGGTAAAAGGTTTACATACAGCTTTTTAACATCAAGTACCGCCTTAATCCTAGCTACTACACGCATATCATTTAGAATGATATAGTTTTTTCTTCGATTGGCATCAACCTTATCATATAATCACCTACACCAAGCAAGCCTTCTTTAACTCAGGATTGCTAGACTCCAACTGTGCAAACAAAGAAAATACATTCCTAACCTGTCTTTTCTTATCACGTCTTTCCGCAGCCTTGTAATATTTCTTCTGCTTCTTAGTTCTTGTAGGAAGCATTCTCCAGTCCTCATCCATAATAACCTTAGCCTTATCATGCTCTCTGATGTAATTAAAAATTCTTTCTAAAGAACTTGTACCTTTAACATCACTCTGTCTGTGGTAGCTGCCAACGATAAGCTCATCGAAAGTCTTCTCTTTCTCATATACATTTCTATGGAATAAAATGTAGTCTCTATCCTCTGCAAGAAATATCTTCCAGAATCCAGCATCGGTTCTTACATAGACTACATAATTTCCACCCTGTTTTATTTCTAAGTCATTGTATCCTTTTCCTTTAAGGAACTTAACCCAGAACTTTAAATATCTGCTATCATTATTACAACAAGAACATGGTTTATATCCTGCAGAACTAATCTGGCGATAAGAGAGCATCATTTTATTCTTGTATTTAATTCTCTTTGCATAAGGACAAGCTTCTGTGTGATAAACAGCGTGTTTTTTATTAGCTGCTAAACTTAAAACATATTCCATATCTCAGTACCTCCAATTCCCTCTCCGTGAGTGATTATTTTGTAAGTATAAGATACTACCTGTGATTGGATTTTTATCGGACACCTCGGAGGTCTTGAGTTTACTGACTTTAGAGACATGAAGGAGACAATAATGCAAATAAGAACTGCTACAATAGACGATTTAACATCGATAGCTCAGGTAGAAGCAGCTTGCTTCCCACCTGCAGAAGCTGCAACAGCTGATGAATTTAAAGATAGACTAGATCATTATGCCAATCACTTTTGGCTCA
>ODAI012376953.1_pt1 | contig 10362 bp, 10 predicted proteins | sample 1539321 | NCBI WGS metagenome assembly ODAI01 (sample SAMN02144231, study PRJEB22623) | gut metagenome | biome: sheep rumen | host: Ovis aries | place: New Zealand | reverse complement strand
GACCACGCGCTCGGTGGTCTGGGTGGCGCCGTTCTCGATGACCATGTCAGGGGTGTGGACGAGAACGTAGCCGGTGCCCTTGATAACACTTTTCATGCTTACCTCGCATTCGTGAGAACCGTCGGCACGAGATGAAGGTGAGCCAGAAAAACGCTATCTGAAGCACCCCATGATATTGCCTGCGGTCTGATTGAAGGGCTTGTTGTAAAGAATCGGGCGACGTCACCGCCGCCCGATCCCCTGCTTTGATGGCGGTTCGTGTAAGAACCTGCTATTCAGCACTTAGTACTTGCAGTAGTCTTCGCGAATGCTCGTCATCTCTTCGATGATGTCATCCACATCGAGGACCATCTCCATCATGCCTACTTGGTCATCGTAGACAGCCTCGTCAAACTCCTGCTTCATCTCAGGTTCGCACACGTGGTAGCAAGCGAGTCCCAACTGGACTCCCGTCAATGGACCAGCGAACGTGGGGTCTCCAGCCTCGACCGTCTCAGCGGCCAGACCGGCGGCTTCACCCTCAGACGCACCCACGACAACGACGACGTTCTCGGGGCCGAACTGCTCGGCGAACTCCTTGACCCTCCTCTGGTTCTCCAGGTCCATGGCGCCAGCGGCGGTTCAGACGAAGCACTCAGTCGAAGAGAACACGACTTCTCCGCCAGCCGTCTCGACGCAGGCAGAAATTGCCTCGCCGGGCACGCCATCTCGGTCGCCGATTACGACGACTTTCTTGCCGGCTAAAATGCTCATCTTCACTCCTTTCCATTCCTCAAAGCAAAAACTACCGGTAGTTACATCAACGTGCACTGGCAACACGCTGATTCCAAAAGGGGGAAGCGCTTAGATGTAGCGCTTGATCATCTCCTCGACGGACTCGGGCGTGGCGTCGTCCTTGACGACCTCCTCGACCTTCTGGCCGTCCTTGAAGATGGCAACGGTGGGAAGGCCCATGACCTGCTGGCCGATGGCGACGCGACGGGCCTTGGTGGTGTTGAGGGCGCAGAACTTGAGCTGGCCGTCATACTTGTCGGAAAGCTCGTGCACGTGCGGCATGAGGGCGGCGCAGGGAACGCAGCCGTCGCCGTAGAAGTCAACGAGGACGGCGCCCTCGGCCTCGAGGACCTCGGGGGCGAACGTCTTCTTGTCGAGTTCGAGCATGCTCATGGTGCTATCTCCTTTCGTAGTGGCTTACAGCCATGTTACCCATTACACAAACAGCGAATGCGATAGATTTAGCCCTCGAGGTACTTGTAGGCCTGGGTGGCGGCAATGGCACCGTCGGCGGCCGCGGTGACGACCTGGCGCAGGCTCTTCTTGCGGAGGTCACCAGCGGCGAAGACACCGGGGATATTGGTCTTCATGTCGTCGTCGGTGACGATGTAGCCGCGCTCCATCTCGATCTGGCCCTCGAAGAGGTCGGTGTTGGGGAGGAAGCCGATGAAGCCGAACAGGCCGAACAGGCCGTCGTCCTCGTCAGCCTCGATCTCGGTGATCTCGTTGGTCACGGTGTTGCGGACCTTCATCTTGGCCAGGACACCCTCGTCGCCGCCGACCTCCTCGACGACGCTGTTCCACATGAAGTCGAGCTTGGGGTTGGCAAAGGCCTTCTCCTGGATGGACTTGGCGGCGCGGAGCTCGTCACGACGGTGGATGATGGTGACCTTGCGAGCGAAGCCGGTGAGGTACATGGCCTCCTCGACGGCGCTGTCGCCGCCGCCGTCCACGTAGACCGCGAGGTCGGTGAAGAAGTTGGCGTCGGAGGTGGCGCAGAAGGAGATGCCCTTGCCCACAAACTGAGCCTCGTTGACGCAGCCGATGGGACGGGAGTGGGCGCCGGTGGCGACGATGACGGCCTTGGCGAGGTACTCGCCCTTCTTGCCGACGAGCTTCTTGACCTCACCCTCGAGCTCGACGGAGGTGATGGTGTCGCTCACACGCTCGCAGCCGAACTTCTCGGCCTGCTTGGTCATGCGGGCGATCAGGGAGGGGCCGGACTCCTCCTCGTCGACCATCTGGCCCGGGTAGTTCTCGATCTCGTTGGTGATGGCGATCTGGCCACCATCGATGCCCTTCTCGATGATGAGGGCCTTCAGGCGGCTACGGCCCGCATAGAGACCAGCGGTGAGACCAGCAGGACCAGCACCCAGGATAATGACGTCGTACACGTTCTCCATACCTTTTGCTCCCTACGTCAGGACCGTATCCGGTCGTTTCCTGCTTGCGCGTGAGACATCTCACACGCAAGTTATCTTATCGCGATAATATTATTTATGAATAGCCATTTCAATACTCAATAGTAAATATTAGGGGAGTCCACCCAATATCAACAGATGTGTCGGCGAACGGCACGCAGTACCGGCTCGAGTCCTTAGACAGTTCGACCTCCCGCCGAAGATGTGGGAGGCCAAAGCAGAAGAGATGCAATTGGCGGAGACGTGTGCGAATCGAACACACCCGAGACGTCTGCTCGCCTCACAACGGCTTTGAAGGCCGCGGGACCCACCAGGACCCATCCGTCTCCGTAGGACAATCTGATTGATTGCCGCGATTATTTTATAGCAATTTATAAATCCAATCAATCGTAGCAGAACATCTATATCTTGCAATCACAACTCAGACCACGAGGTGTCGAATCAGATGGTGTGGACCCAGCCGCACGCCATCCTATCCCTTGCGGAGCTTTCGCGCGGCTCCGTCACGCACCGTGAATCCCTCGGCATCGAACGCCTCAAGCAGCGGCACCGCGAACTTGCGGCTGATGCCGCCCATGGCGTCCTTGAGGCCGGCGATCGTCCCCTCTCCCCCACTGCGAAGCACGTCGGCGATGGCGCTCTTGCACGCCTCGACCGAGGGGCCGTCGTAGTAGAGCTCGCTGGAGACGCGATAGACGATGCCCTCGTCGCGCATGCGGGCGAGCGCGCGGCGTGCCAGGGCCAGGTCGACACCGGCCTCCTTCGTGAGCTCGGCGAGCGGCGGCGGGGTGAGCCCGTACGCCTTGAGGGCGGCGGAGAGCCTTGCTGCCGCGTCGTCCTCGGCCGCCTTCGCCGCACCCTGCGCGGACGGGTGGCCGACGAGGCCGCCCACGACCACGGCCACCTTTGCGGCGACCGCCTCGGACAAGATCGCGTCGAAGCACGCCGCGTCCAGGTGCGGCAGGCAGCGCTGGCGCAGCTCCTCCTTCTGGAGGCCTGGCTTGGAGGGGTTGTCGGCATGGAAGGACATGAGCTCGTTCTTGATGGCAGAGACCGACCTGCTGAGCGTCGAGGACGTGGTGAACCACTCCTCCCCCACCTTGCAGCCACGGCGGGCATCGACCTCGTTCTGCAGCAGCTCGCGGGCTGAGGCCTCGTCGATGCCAAACTGCACGGCGAGGTCATGCGCCGTCAGCGGGACGGTGAGGTGCCCGAGCAGGTTCCTGACGGCGGCTTGACGGTCGCCGGACGCGAGGGCCTCGAGGACGGCCACCTCGTTGTCGTGCAGGTTGGTGCTCGCGCGGGGATGCGCCTGCAGGATCTGCCCACCGCCGGCGACGTGCACGGGGGAGTAGGTCCGCACGATGTAGCGGTCGCCCAGCGAGACGGGCAGCGGCTCCTCGAGGCGGATCTGGGCGAAGCAGCTCTCGCCTGGCGAGAGCCGCTCGAGCCGGTTGGCGAACAGGACGCGGCCCAAGACCTCCTTGGTGCCATGGGACACGTGCATGCGGGCACCGCTCTCGAGGGGCTTGCCGCTCTTGGCGGTGTCGAGGTAGGTGAAGCGCGCGTCAAAGCGCGTCGTGGGCTCGATGAGGCCGGGAGTCGCCAGGAAGTCGCCGGGGCGGATCTCGTCGGTCTTCACGTCGACGAGGTTGAGGGCGACGCGGTTGCCGGCCAGCGCCACGTCGACGGGCTTGTCGTGCATCTGCACCGAACGGATGCGGCACTGCCTCTTCTGGGGAAGGATCTCGACGGTGTCGCCTGGGCGGACCTCGCCGCTCCACAGGGTGCCGGTGATGACCGTGCCCGCGCCGCGTATGCTGAACACGCGGTCGACCGGCTGGCGCATGGCACTGCCGCGGTGCAGCGCCTCGGCGTTCTTGCTCACCTTTGCCAGCGCCGCGCGGACGTCCTCGACGCCCTCTCCCGTACGGCTCGAGCAGGGCACGATGGGGGCGTCTGCGAACGGGGTGGTCGCGAGCAGGGCGCGGACGTCCTCGGTGACGAGCTCGACCCAGTCGGGGTCGCACAGGTCGATCTTGGTGAGTGCCACCACGCAGGTGGGAACGCCCAGCGTCTGCAGGACCGCAAGGTGCTCGAGGGTCTGGGGCATGACGCCGTCGTCTGCGGCGATGACCAGCAGGGCGACGTCGATGCCGGTGGATCCGGCGATCATCTGGCGAACGAACTTCTCGTGACCAGGCACGTCGACGACGCCCATGGCGCGACCATCTCCCAGGTCGAGCTGGGCAAAGCCGAGCTCGATGGTGATGCCGCGCTTCTTCTCCTCCACCAGGCGGTCGGGATCCTTCCCGGTCAGGGCAAGCACCAGCGACGACTTGCCGTGATCGATGTGACCGGCCGTACCCAGGACGAGGTTTGGCTGCTGGAGCGCACCCATCGGAGCACCTGCTTCCTGCGTCTGAGCGACGCCTTACGAGATCTTGTCGAAGTACATGGAGAGGCCCAGCGCGATCGCCGTCATCTCCTCGTCGTCGAGGATGGTCCTCGCATCGAAGAGGATCGACTCGTCGTGGATGCGGGCGATGACGATGATCGGGGACTCCTGCACGAGGAAGCGCTCGCAGTCCTGGGCGTTGCCCTTGTGGAAGCGCAGGCGCATCGCGTAGGTTGGGATGTCGCACATCGGCAGCGCTCCGCCGCCCGCGCGGGACGTCTCCTCCACGATGTCGAGCTCGGCCATATTGGGGTCAAGGTGCTTCGCGACGGTGTCGAGCAGCTTGCAGGCGCGCACGCGCACGTCCTCGGCGGTCTCCACGAGCATGCGCACCGTCGGGATGCGGGTCATGGCCTTCTCGGGGTGCAGGTAGATGCGCAGGGTCGCCTCGAGGGCGGCGAGGGTCATCTTGTCGAGGCGCAGCGCACGGGCGAGCGGGCTCTTCTTGAGCTTGGCAATGAGGTCGGCGCGGCCGACGATGATGCCTGCCTGGGGGCCACCCAGAAGCTTGTCCCCGGAGAAGGAGACGATGTCGGCACCGGCGGCGAGGGACTCGGCCACGGCAGGCTCGGCGTACTTGCCAAACGCCGCGAGCCTCAGGAAGGCGCCAGAGCCCTGGTCCTCGTAGACAAGCACCTTCTTGCCGGTGTTCTTCTCGTGCTCGAGGGCGAGGTTGTGCAGGTCGCGGATGGACACCGACTCGGTAAAGCCCGTCATACGGTAGTTGGACGGGTGCACCTTGAGCATCATGGCGGTGTCGTCGGTCAAGGCACGCTCGTAGTCGCTCAGGTGCGTCTTGTTGGTGGCACCCACCTCGATCATGTGTGCATGGGACTGCTGCATGATGTCGGGGATGCGGAAGGACCCGCCAATCTCGACCTGCTCGCCACGCGACACGATGGCGTCGTGGCCGGCGGCGAAGGTGGAGAGGACCATCATGACGGCGGCGGCGTTGTTGTTCACCGCGATGGCCGCCTCGGCACCGGTCAGCGTGCAGATGAGCGACTCACAGTGGTCGTGGCGGCTGCCGCGGGACATGGTCTTGCGGTCGTACTCGAGCGTGGAGTAGCCGACGATGACCTCGTTGACGGCAGCGACGGCCTCCTCGGCCAAGGCGCTGCGGCCGAGGTTGGTGTGGATGATGACGCCCGAGGCGTTGACGACGCGCCTGAGTGACGGTGCCGTGAGCAGCTGCACGCGGGCGGCGGCGGCGCGGGCGATGTCCTTCAGGCTGAGCTCCGGCGTCTCCCCGTCCATGATCTGCTGGCGACGTGCGTCGACCTCGGCGCGAACTGCGCTCGTCGCGACGTCGCGCGGGACGTCCTTGATCGAGGCAAGCGCCTCGTCATGCAGCACTTCCTCGACCTGGGGAAGCTGCCTGAACAGTTTTGTGTTGACGGGCGGGGTCATCATTCGCTCCTACGGTCTCAGTATTGACAAGCGTAATCGTGATTATAAATGTTCTTCCATGTGCGGACCATTTTAGGACAGTCCGAGGATGGACGTTTGGTGTCCCCCCAAGGAGTATCTCGGCACGCACTAGTCCACGTTGGCCACATGGTCGACGACGTGGCTGTAGAACGCCTCCGCGGCATCGCTCAGCAGCACGTTCCTCCGCTTGATGACATACAGCTTCCGCGTCACCTCCACCCCGGGAACGTCGAACGAGAGCATCCACCCGCCATCGACCCTGCCGCGCACGGACCGCTCGGACATGATGGCGATGCCGAGGCCCCGCTCGATCAGGCTCTTCGTGGCCTCCTGGTCGTCTAGGTGCGCGAAGACGGACAGGTCGCTCTCGTCAAGTCCCAGCTGCTCGAGGAGGCTGTTGCCCATGGCACGGGTCGCGCTGTCGGCATTGCGCATGATGACGCGCTCGGTCCTCAGCATGTTCGCGAGGGCCTCGGGGTCGTTGCGGTCGATGGAGCGGAAGCGCTTGCTGTTTGCCGTTGCGATGATGATCTTGTCATCGCAGAACGGCACGCAGTCGAGGGAGTCATCCCTAGCGGGCATCCCAACGAACCCCAGGTCATACAGGCCAGAGAGCATCCCGTTCATGACGGTCTGGCCCGACCCCTGCGTGCCGGCGAACTGCCCCTCGGGATGCCCGCCACAGAACGACGCGATGATGTCGGGCAGGACGTAGCCCGAGGGGATGGTCGACGCACCCAGATACACGGCGTCGCTGTCGTGCCGCTTCATGCTCTGCAGCATCCTGTCATGCATGGCGAGCATCGACACGACCTGGTCGTACATCTTGTAGCCGCTGGCCGTGAGCTCCACGTGCTTCGCGTTACGCAGGACGAGGGGGACGCCGATCTCCTCCTCGAGCTGGCGGATGTGCGTGCTTACCGTGGGCTGAGAAATACGCAGCTTTGACGCGGCAGTCGTGAAGCTGCCGTAGCGAACCACCGCGACAAAGGAGCGTAGCTGTTTAAAGTCCATAAGGCCATACCTATCCAGAGCGTCGTCACCACTCTGGTCATTCTATTCGCTATCGACCAATACCTACAGCATCTCTATAAATGCGCTCAGACGCGTCTCGAGCTGGCCCATGTCACCTTCGGAGTAGTCGGTCTCCAGCTTCATGTAGGGGATGTCCGCACCCTCGATCACGTCCTGCATGAGCGCGCTCTCGACGTTGAAGGTGTGGCAGGCGGTCAGCACCGCGTCGACGACGCCGTCGGCATGATAGCGACGCGCCTGGGCGAGCGTGTGCTCCATACGGCCCGTGTTGGGGGTCATGACCGAGCAGTGGATGGACAGGTAGCGGTCGGAGATGGCACGAAGGATGTCGTCGGCGTCCTCGTCGATCATCATTCCCATCGTGCGCTCGCCGGAGCAGTCGTCGAGGCAGACGATGTTGCCGCCGTTGCGCTCGATGGTGCGGCCGACCTTGTTGATGAGACCGCTCGCGGGGCAGCCCGTGAGCAGGATGCGCTTGGCCCCCTTCGCGATGCCCTCGGCACCCGTGCCCGCCTCGATGCGCGCCTGGGCGTCCTCGGCCATCTTCTCGAGCTTCTGGGTGTAGGCCTCGACGTCGAAGTTGAAGTTGCCCGCCGCCATCGTGCTCATGAGCTCGACGCCGCTGAAGGGTGCCGGGTCCTGCGCCTGTGCCTGGTAGAGGGCGAGCATGGCGCGGCGCTGGCGGTTGCGCTTGCGCACGGCCTCCCTGAGGTCATCGTCGGTGATCGTCACGCCATACCGTGCCTCGAGGGACTCCTTCAGGAGCTTGACTTCCTCGTACCAGACGTCACCTGCCCACGGGCGGTCCTGGCCCTGGGGAAGGTGCAGGATGTGGACGTCCTTGATGTCGCGCAGGAGCTCGTACATCTTCTTCTTGCCGTCGCAGGTGGTCTCGCCCACGATGAGGTCGGAGAAGTACGTGAAGGGGCACTTGTCGGACAGGGCGAAGCCGTAGGTCGACTTGATGAGGGGACACAGGTTGGCGGGGAGCTTGGTCTCTGCGACGGGCACGGTCTCGTTGCTCGTGCCGCACAGGCCCACGGCGGCGGGGCCCGAGGCGGCAATGACCTCGAGCGGGGTGTATGAGCACAGGAACCCGACCAGACGGCCGCCCTGCTCCTTGAACTCCTTGACCTTCAAGAAGCTCGCCTTGCGCTGCTCGTTGTACTCCTCGAACGACTTGGGCAGGGGTGCCAGTTCCTGGTCTGTCATGGTTTCTCCTTGGTGTCCATCCCCCTTTTGGGAGGGTATGCAAAAGGGATGAAGATGCGTTTTGGGCCTGTCTCGCAGAGAGGAAGGGCCGGCCTAATGCAGACGTCGGCTCACGTGTTACAAGGACACCCGGATGGCACGAAAGGCAGAGTATGCCGCTGAGTCCCTTTGTTATCATTGCCATGATAACCCAATCAGGCTTCACGGAGGTTGCAATGAGGGCTTGGACACGACAGGTTCCACAGGTTTGGGACGAGCTCCAGACAACGGGTCGCTATCTCGTGCGCGAGGAGTACGTCCGCGCCAAGAACCTCGAGATCTCCGACTACTACATAGGCCTGTACCGCTGGCTGACGGAGATGTTGCGTGGCAAGGTGGCCATGCCGGTCGACGCGAAGTTCCCCGTCTGGCTTGCCCTCACCGAGGAGCAGCGCCTTCCGCTTGCCCCCAACACCATCTCGCTCACGCTGGACATCCCCGACGAGTACGTCTACGTCCTCGACTACGACAAGTGGGGCTATCGCGTGAACCTCTGGTATGTGCCACTGGACGCCGCTGACGAGGCCCGGCACAACGAGGAGCTGGCACGGCTGGGCATTGGCAACGAGGCGTCCATCATCTCAGGCGAGCTGGGTAACTACTACCCTGCCCTCAAACGCAAGATCGAGGCCAGCTGGCAGCGCGTGCTGGACGGCCCCAACGAGCGCATGGACCTTAACGTGGGATGCGTCTGGGAGCTCCGGCCCGAGTGGGTGAAGGAGGTCGAGTTCTTTGAGGAGTGACGAGACCATCACCCTGTACACCGCCCAGACGCAGGTCGTCCTCGATGCCATCGAGCGCGATGGCTTCTCGCGGGTGAGATGGGACTACATCCGTCACAAGTATGACGACCAGTCTTGGGTCTTCCGGCAAGCCTATGCGTTCTTCGCCCAGAACGCCCCCCGCTATGTGGCACCGCCCGAAGGCGCCGAGTCCGGCATCTGGTGCTTCCGTGACTGGCGCCTGGCCGTGGCTGGTGCGGGCTGCACGCTCATCGAGCTGGCCGTGCCCCGAGACCAAGTGGTCCTGTTCGACTCACGGGTCTGGAACCGCATGCTCAACCTCGAGTACATCGGCAGGGACGAGGCGGACGAGGAGGCCTTCGAGAGGCGCATCGTCGCCATGGGCCTCAGGAGCTCGTCTGATGCGTTTGCCACGGCGTTCTATCCCACCGTCAAGCGCGAGATCACCCAGAGCTGGCAGCGTCTGTTCGACTCGGCGGAAGGCTGCCCCGATGCCTACCTCGAGGCTGGCATCTGGGAGATACGACGCGAGTGGATACGATCCCTGAAGGCGGAAGGATAGCCCCGGCGCAGCCGTGTCTAGCGGATGAAGATGGTGCCGACGGGACCGTCCACGATCTCGCCGATGCGCGCGGGCTTGCGACCAAGCAGCTCCTCGAACTTGGCCTCGTAGGCAGGACCCTGCTCCGCCGGCAGGGCGACCAAGAGGCCGCCTGACGTCTGCGGGTCGCAGAGCACGCCCATGCGGTTGTTGTACTCCTCCTCGGAGAGCGTCCCCTTGCGGACGAACTCCTCCGCCCAGTCTTGCACGTCATAGCCACGCCCGGGGCGGCAGCCAATCGAGGAGTACTCGTACACCTTGTCGAACAGCGGTAGCCTGTCCCAATCGATGATGGCGGCCATCTTGCTGGGCTCGAGCATCTCGTGCAGGTGGCCTGCCAGGCCAAAGCCGGTCACGTCAGTGCATGCGTGCACGTCGAGGCCCTCGAACGCCTCCGCTGCATAGCGGTTGAGCTCCATCATGGCCTCGATGACGGGACGCATGCTCTGGTCGTCCTCCATCTTTGCCGTGAAGGCGGAGTTCATGATGCCCATGCCGATGGGCTTGGAGTAATAGAGCACGTCGCCGGCGGTGGCGCCGCCGTTGCGAAGGATCTCGTCGGGAGGGGCGGTACCAAACCCCGCGAGGCCATACTTGGTCGCGTCGTCGTCGATGGAGTGACCGCCGAAAATGAAGGCGCCCGCCTCG
>ODAI011951948.1_pt1 | contig 10362 bp, 7 predicted proteins | sample 1539321 | NCBI WGS metagenome assembly ODAI01 (sample SAMN02144231, study PRJEB22623) | gut metagenome | biome: sheep rumen | host: Ovis aries | place: New Zealand | reverse complement strand
AGGAAATACAGGAGATCCTGAATATAAGCAGGCCGAGTGTATATAACTTGATAAAGAAGGGGGAGTTTCACTCTGTTTTTGTTGGAGGCAAGCATCTGATTTCAAAGAAAAGCTTCGATGCCTGGCTGAATGGGATTGAGATTGGATCCGTGGAAACTGATATTGCAGAAAGCAATAGAGATGAAAGCGGTGGACGCGATGAATCATATCAGATGCCGAACGAAAAGGACAATGTGAAGGCTGCTGACTCCTCTTCCAGCATGGATAATGCAGGCGAGAAACAAGAGACTTTGGAATATCAGGCGATGCAGGAAAAGTTTCTTCAAAACTTGATGAATACCTATATGATGATAAAACAGACAGGCAACAGGAGATAATGATTCGAATATCGGTGCAGGGATTTTGGGGAGGATTTACGAATCCTCTCCCTTTTTATTGGAAAAAGAGTATTCTGTAGCTTGGGTGTGACTCTCCATCACCAAGCTATAGAAGACTTGCTTCAGGAAGGCATATTAATATTGAAATGCAGTCATTATTGATGCATGATATATTCGAAAAGTTGTTATTCATTTTTGCCCTGTAGTGAATAATACCCTTGTCAAAATGTTTGAAGCGCTAGGACCCGATATAGAATATAGAATTTCATTATGTGACAAGAGAGGAATGATTTGTGTCAACGGTGTTGTCACAAAACTGAAAGGCGGTATATGGTTATGAGAAATGAAATAACAGCGGCAGGGAGCCTGATTCAGATTATTAGTCAGTCGCGACAAAATGCATTGAAATTCTATATGTGAGTAATAGCAATTCTCCTTGATATAAAAGGGAGAATGCCGTGTTAATCTTATATTATTGAAAGGAAATTGATTATGACATGCTGCCCCCGATGTGGAGAGCCAATGACTGGCGGAATATGTAATAATTGCGGCTTTCCGCTTACAAAAATGAGAAAGAAATATGCTGTTGATAATCGTAAATCCAACAGGACAAAGAACGGAAATGGCCTATGTAAATAGTGAATAAACCGGAGGATATCCCTTGAAAAGAATGCTCATACCAAAGTGTGATGGGCATTCTTTTATTTTAAGAGGGGAATGGGAGAAACACCTTATTATCTGGTTCCGGGATTGGGAGAAATGTTCTTCAGTAGAAATAGAAGGACAATATTTCATGCGATGACCAGGTTTCGATAATGGTTGATTGAACGTATATAAAAGTTTAATACAGACAGTACTTCATCTATGATTAATCGATAGATACATTGATGTTATAATGACTATGATGTGACGCTTATACTTGCAGTGTGGGCTGACAGCCCACCGTCGTAAATAGAAATAATAGTACAATGGGTAGTATCAGCAAAAGACTTATATAGCAATTAAGAAGGGATTGTTACACAAAATGCAAACATCAATTTATACTCAAATGGAAATATCGGGGAAAACCGAGGAAATCATGAAAGCTATTGAAGTAATCATGGATTATCAATGTAAAACCCATAGAGCAAAGTATTATTTTGCAAATGGTATTATAACAGTTAACAATTCCCGAATGGAGTTGCAGGCAGAACTAATAAGTGAGTATCTGAAAAACACTGAAGGCACAATACAAGGCGCGATTACAATTGAAATGGATGGCCCTTATGGTGAATTTTATTCTTTGCGAGAAATTGATTTTTTCGAAAAGATAGCCGATGAAATACCTGCGATCACGCTTAAAGGCAGCTTTATTGAGGAAGGTACCTACTCATATGAAACAGTAGAAGCTCAATTAATTAACATGAGGCTTCATGTATCTAAATATTATGAGAATTTTGAAGTTATTGATGATAACTACCTAAAAATGGTTAGAAAAAAACTTCCCCATAACAAATTTATCGAATTACTGGGACTTGATACAGATGGTTTTGGCGAAGATGAATATAATGGATTTATATCTGAAGCAAGTGGTCGAGATCACTTTCTTTTCGATTATTATTATGAGTTTTCTGATTTCTTTCCCTTACTTAATATTTCAAAATCTCAATATGATGATCTATCTAAGTCATTAGCAAAAATGGGGATAGATTATTGTGTTTATAGAGAAAGCAGGGAGTGCGGTGACCTTATTAATTATACTTATGATCCAATAAAGCATAGGTATTATGAAGATGAAAACTCTGCAATTTCTGATGAAATGAGAGATACTCCTGGTAATATTTATACTGGAAGCATCCAGGCCTGCCCTTTTTCAATGACGATAAACGGAGTCTATATTGAAACAAATACTTCTTTAGAGGATTTGAAAGATGCAGGGTTGACGGAAGACACCTTTTGTATTGATAAATATGAAAACATATATGAATATGCCGTGAAAAGACCTGTATACATTCAAGGATTGCTATTCTATGTAATCTTAAAATTTGTTATAGAAGAAAATGAATCTCGATTTGGCGGCTTTGAATTGGTAATGGACTCAAATATTGATGGAAAGCAAAAGTGGACAAAAGCATATATTTTTGCCTGCAATACATTTGGCAGGCCAAATACAGATACAATATGGGAAGTGACTTTTCAAGATGGCAATGTTCATATTCATTGGTATTACGATCCTCGTAATGGAGAAGAAAGCGATGAATTTGTTCCAATAATTAGTTACAGGAATCTATCTGAAGAAGAGGATTTATTTTATAGTGAATAATCTCAATCGCCATATAGATGACAATAATAATCAAATCAGAATTATAAGGGTTCGCGATAAGGAAAACTATTCAAGGAGGAGCGATGAAGATAATACATCTATCAGACCTGCATTTTGGGAAGCCAGTGCATGGGGTATCCATGCTCGAAAACGGGGATCAGGGGTACTGGGTAGATAGATTTCTGGAATTCGTAGAAGATGAGCAGCCTGACGTTGTCTTAATTGCAGGTGATGTTTATGATCGGTCTGCGCCGTCAGGAGAAGCCGTTACGCTTCTGAGCAGGTTTCTTACAGGCCTATCGCAGAGGAAAATACCGGTGATGATGGTGGCTGGGAATCATGATTCTGTACAGCGTCTGGCTTTTTTGAAATCGCTGCTTGCAAGACAGGGGATTTATATTTCCGGGTCACTCACAAGTGAAAAAGAGATTACCCATGTCACGCTGCAAGATGAGTACGGTGACGTTGTTTTCTGGCTGATGCCATATGTTTTTCCGGCATTGGTTGCAGAAGCGCTTCGAAAAGACGATGCCGATTGGGGAGAGGAAGCACCTGAAGTAAAAATAAATGAAATATCCAATAGAGGCAAAACAAACGAGAATGAAGAAGCTGGGCAGCATTTTTCAGAAAAAAACGATGGCAGTTCTTCTTTGAATAATTTCAGAAACACTGAAGAGGCTGTACGCACTCTTTTAGAGCAGCAGCCCATTGACTTTTCGAAGCGAAACATTCTTGTGGCCCACCAGAACGTGACCGCCTATGGGGTTGAGATGATTCCCGGTGGATCTGAATCTATGGTAGGTGGAGCAGGCCAGATCGATTATAAAGTATTTGACGCCTTTGACTATGTTGCTCTTGGGCATATCCATGCAGCTTATCCAGTCGGAAGAAAGGAAGTCCGATATGCGGGATCTCCTCTATGTTACCATTTTAATGAAACAAAACAGAAGGCGAAAGGGCCGGTAATTGTTGAGATAACGGAAAAAGGAAGTCCGATCCGGATTGAAACGAAGATCATCCCTCCGTTGCATCCCATGCGGGAGATCAAGGGAACCTATGCAGATTTAATGGAATCGGAACTAAATGAACAGAGAACTGGAGAATATGTTCGCGTTGTGATAACGGATTGTAGAATCAGCCCAGAGATATCTGCTTTTTTCAGAAGCATTTGTGAAAAAAGAGGCAGTATCCTGATGGATATCAGTTCCGAATACAGTTCTGATCACGGTGAGCCAGGTGTTCTTACTTCGACTGCAGTGGAAGAAAAGACAGTGGAGGAACTTTTCGAGGATTTTTATGTGGAAAGATTTTCAGGAGAACAGCCTGATGAAAAAGATCTGTCAATCCTCCAGCTGGCTGCAGACCAGTTACGTTTTGCTGATATCCATTCGAACCCGACTGCACAGCATATTGACAGTTTTTTGAAAGAACTGATTAGTCATATATAAAAAAGGCAGATTTCTCGGAGGAAGACTAATGAGACCAATCAATCTTGAGATGACAGCATTCGGTTCGTACGCAGAAAAAACCACTGTGCCCTTTCATTCTCTGAATCATGGGCTGTATTTGGTGACGGGAGATACCGGTGCAGGAAAGTCCACGATATTTGATGCGATCATTTTTGCCCTGTATGGTGTGGCAAGCAGAAAAGAAAAAAAGCCGGAAATGCTTCATTCGGATTTTGTATCAAAAGCAGTAGACACGATTGTAAAGCTTCGTTTTGAACAAGGTGGGAAAGAGTATACCGTTCAAAGGACTATACATTATCGAAAAAAACAAAAAGCAATAGACGAATACAGTGATGAACCAATTGTCAAAGCTGTTCTTTGGGAACCTGACAGGGAACCGATAGAAGGAGCAAGTAAAGTCTCGTCCCGCTGTGAGGAAATCTTAGGTTTGAACGAGGACCAGTTCAGAAAGATTGTTATGCTTGCCCAGGGAGAATTCCGTGCATTCTTAAAAGCAGACAGTAATAAAAAGGGCGAGATTCTTGGGAAACTGTTCGATAACTCTGTTTATATCTGGTATCGAAATCTTCTTGGGGAAGCTCGTGACGCGTTGAAATCAGATCGCGACACGTTCAAGGACCAGGAGCGTACTGCGATACAGAGCCTATTTGAGATTCCGGAAAAAATGCAAGCAGAGGAACAGGTGTTATATACCCCTTTTCATCCTGATTTGTTGGAAAACTTGGCTTTGCTGATAGAAAAGGAACATGATGACCTGAAGTCCCTTCGGGCGGAAAAGAAGGAACTCGATGGCCGCATCATAAAGCTTAGTGAAGAAAAAGGAGCCGCAGAAGGAATCAACAGTCAGCTGAAAGAATTGGAAGAGCGTATCGAGCACGAAAAAGAACTTGCTCGGAAAAAACAGCAGATGTCTGACCAAAAAGAAACGGCAGATAGGGTGGAAAAGGCGTTCCACAAAGCACTTCCCGCAATCAACAACTTTAATAACGCGGAGCGGGAACTTCAAAAATGTAAAGATAATATCGAAAGACTGAAAAAAGATAGAGACACCTATGAAAAAGAGAAGAAAGAAGCGAATAATCAGGTTGAAGCGGACAAGGAAGCCGAAGATGAACGAAAGAGTACTGCTTTACAAATTGAAAGAATAAGTCGCCAGATTACCCGGTATAATGAGCTAGATAATAATAGAAAACTAAAGGAAGCAGCAGAAGCGGCGGCAGAGGACGCTAAGAAGTCCCGTGAAGAGAAGGAGAAAATCCTCGAACGAAAAAACAAAGAGATTTCTGCGCTAGAGGACAAGATTAGAGATACAGATAATATTGATGTGGAGGCTGAATCGCTTAAGCGCAGGTTGAATGACATACATGATTTGCAGGAAACCCTTTCAGGAAAACAGAGGATTAAAGATACTGTAGGAGATATTTACGATCTCGAGAGAAGCATCGAAGAGCAAAAGAAGCTTCTTTTGGGACTTATTGAAAAAGCGAGGGAGGCAAGCGAGAAGAGTCAAGATATCTATCAGCGATTTCTGTCTGGTCAGGCGGGGATTCTCGCGGAAGAACTGCAGATCAAACTGAATGAAACCGGAGTGGCCGTTTGTCAGGTGTGCGGTTCTGTACTTTCCAAGGATCATATCCATCAGCTTGCATCACTTTCTGAGAATACGCCGAAACAAAAGGACTATGAAAACGCCAAAGATAAAGCGGAGCGTGCGGAGAAAAAACGCAGTGACCAGGAAAGTGAGGTCAACGGGTTGTCTCAAAGGCTCATGGAAAGAAAAAATGGACTGATTAAATCAGTGCGCGAATGGCTTTCTTCACTTCAGGCACTGGTAATAGAGCCGGATTTAGTTTCGGACACTGTCTGGATGGAATCGTTTCCAGAGGATGCCGAAGAGGCGTGGAGTAGGATAAGCTCAGATTCCATGCTTGATGAAGCCGAGTCTTTTCTCGAGTCGATTGAGAAAGAAACCAGCGGCCAGTATGGAATCGCAGAAAAGACGAAAGATGAGCGAAAAGACAATATTCGGATTCTTCCAAATTGGAGAAACGAGGCGAAAAAAATCGAACAAGAGATTAGAGATTATGAGCGCAAGGAACAAGAACAACGAAAGGCAGTGGAAAAATTTAGAGGTGCAGAGGAAGAAATCAAAAAGCAAATTGATTTTGACACAGAGGAGCTTGCTAAAAGAGAATTAAAGAAGCTTCAACAGCGTGAGATATTCCTTCAAAAGCAGATTGAAGACCATCAGAAAAATCTGGAAACGGCTAAGCAGAATTTTGATCAATGTAATGGTCAACTGGATAGCGAGAGAGGGCGTCTGCCCGCCTTGGAGCAGAGCAAAAACACTGCTGAAAACTTTTTAGAGGACCGCCTAATAGAGACTGGTTTTGAGAATTCCACACAGGTACAAGAAGTGCTGGTTCTAGCCGGCGAAGATGCGGAAACTTGGCTGAAGGAGATGAACGAAAGCTGGAATGCGTATAAGAATGACTGTGAAAACACATCAAAACGGATTCAAGAACTTAAAGAGCAAACGAAAGGGAAATCATATAAAAATCTGGAAGAACTGAAGAATGCACTGGAGGATGAAAGCAAAATCAGTCAAGATATAGATATTCAGCTAGGACAGCAGCGTAGTCTTCTTAAAAACCATAGAACAGTCTTGGAGAAATGTCAGTCGGCCAGAGACGAACTTGCTTCAACGGAAGATGCCTGGAATCGTCTGGATAAACTCGCAGATCTTGCTGTTGGGACACCTGGAGAGGGCGGTAAACTTAGTTTTGACCGTTATGTCATGGGGGCTGTTTTTCGTGAAGTATTGGAGATGGCAAACCAGCGGATGGACAGTATGAGTGGCGGGAAATATGAGCTTATTCATAAAGTGGGAGCTGATCGGCAAAACGCCCAAGCAGGATTGGATATTGAAATCCTTGACAACGGTACCGGACAATCACGTGCGTCAGACTCTCTTTCCGGTGGAGAAGCTTTCTTTACATCTCTTGCGCTTGCGCTGGGACTTTCCGATGTTGTCCAAAACCACGCAGGCGGCAAGCAGATGGACGCTCTCTTTATCGACGAGGGTTTTGGGTCACTGAGTGAAGATGTCCTCGAAAAGGCACTGGAGGTTTTGGGGCAGCTAGCAGAAGGAAACAGATTAGTGGGGATTATCTCCCATGTAGACAGGCTTGACGAAAGCATTTCCCAGAAGATTCGAGTCAGAAACGGAAGAAATGGAAGCCACATTTCTTTGGAACTTTCTTAAAAATATCGAAGCTCTTTATAGTAATTAAATGTATTACGATGTAAAAGTATTTCAAAAAGAATCAGAAACAACGGAAAGAAGGTTATTCAATGGGTACACATTCAAATTATAAAATTGAGATATCCGGAACTTCGGAAGAACTTACTGCGGTGGGCAGAGTATTAAATAGCACTTTTGAAAATGATAGCTATAACAATGTTAATATTAATGAGGTGTATAGCAATAGTCTCACAATCTATATTAATAACACATATGAGGTTGCACTTCTTGAAGACATTACAAACATGGCTATGAAGATGGCAAAAGCGGCATCTTGCACAACTTTTATTATTGCTGGAGAAATAGATGCAAGTGAAGTTGCTGGAGAGTATATGAAATTTAGAATTTCTTATTCTCAGAATGAAATAGAAAAAAGTTTTTCGTTTTGGTATATGGAGCCAAATAGAGATGTAAAAGAAATGTCATATGAAGAATTCTGTGAAGAATCTTTTGATGAATATTCCGAAGAAGATTTTAAAAAAATGCAGAACGGGTGGTATATGGTTGAAACAAGGGAGGGGACTGTAATGATGGAGACAGTGCCTTTAGATCAGGTTGAAAAAATAAAGATAGAATAATAGCTGCTTTACGGGTATGCAAGATGTCTCTGTAACGGGCATATGGTATAACAAGAACTATAGAATGCAAGTGATTTTACATGGAGGCTTAAGTAATGGGATCATTATCATTTGAGACTAACATCAGAATTAAAGGAACAAAAAATGACAAAATGCAAATTCTTTCTGTGTTGAAGGAATATGAAGCTGGAAAAAAAGGAATTGAATTTCCAGATTTTCGATTACAGACAACAACAAATCGTGCAAAACTTGGAGACTTGGGAGATGTTGAATTAAGAGATTTTGTTGATAATGATGAAGAGCTTAAAGTATCCACGGTTTGGGGACCGTACGGGAAATATAGCAATCTTAATGATATAGATATTTTCAGGGATATGTCAGAGGCTGCTCCAGATGCTTTCTTTGAAGCCGAGATTACTGGTGGAACATCATATACACGTGAATCATTGAAGGCTGTGCTCGAAAATCAAAAGCTAAAGATAGTTACTTTTTTTGAGGCGAATGAAGAGGAATCTGAAGCATATCTTGAATATATTACAAAAAAGCTTCCCTATAAGGCATTTTTGAAGCTCTTCAAATTAAGTGGTGATCTTTTGGATGAAGATATATATATTGATGTGATGAACGACATTGCTACTGAAACATGGGATAAAAATTCATTGTTTGATATGGAGTATGATGACTTTATTGAAACATTAGAAGCATTTGATGTAGAGATTGATCTTGAGGAGGAAGATTATCAAACTGCAGTCGAAAAGATTAATAAACTTGAAATAGAGGGTGGCGGTTTATATGCAGATAAATGTACTGGTGGGTTCAGCGAAACTTTGATATATGATTCGATAGCAAAAGCGTATATTGATAGAAAATAGATCAATCTAAAAAAGAAAACTGTTAATTTCTTTTCGTTAGAAAATAACATAGGAACAATTTCTAAGATATTCATAATTGTTTCGAAGTCAAGGAGGTAAAGGTATGCTGTTTTATCAAGTGCATCTTGAAGGGACTGAAGATGAGATTCAAAAAATGATAGATGAACTGTCCGAATACGATGAATTCTTTTCTGAGGAAGTGGTAGGAACAGATTTTGATCTTACTGAGGATGGAAATCCAGAGATTAGTGATGTGGATGAAGTTGAAGAAATGGCTAATGCGCTAACAAGTGCAGCTCCAGATGCAAAGTTTACAATTGTCGGGACAGTCGAAAATCATGATTATTACATGGACTTCGAAATTGCATACGACTCAAAGGAGATGGTGATCAAAAGTTCGGATTGGTATGACTCGTATTTTATTTGCAGAGAAAATTTTAAAAACTATGAGGACTTTTGTGATATAACCGGTCTAGAGTCAAAAGTATCAAGAGAGCAATTTGACGAGTGGTTAAAGGAAGAATGCGAAATTAGTGTATTAGACAGTGGGGAGGGTGAGGTTTGCTTGAAAGCCCCACTGTCAAAGAGAGTAAAAAGTCCTTGGGATGACATAGAATTTACCCGTTGCCCTGTTTGTGGAGAAATGTGCGACTATATAACCCCGCCTATTATCGGGAAAGACGGGAAAATGTATCATTGGTGGTGTGCCGAAGATGAAAAGATAGATGGAATAGTATATGGTACAGGCGAGCCAATGATAGGAGGGTTTGTGAGAGATTAAATAAAAGACTGTTCTTCTCTAGTGTTGGAAATGTCGGTGCAGTGTAATTGCGCGAAAAAACATTGTTTTTGATTTGATACTTTGAATGATTCTGGTTAACGAAACGGAACTGTTAATACCCTAAGAAGAGCGCGCATATAAAAATATTACTGGGAGGAGAAATATCATGCATTCTGTGAAGAGTATGGTATTCATGAATCTCAAGGAACTGAAGAAAAATTTGCTAAAGCAAAACAATCAGAAGAAGGGGCAATCTATGTCCTTGATTCAGGACAAGGGGAAATAGTATCAAAAGTTGAGCTTTCAAATGTGCACGAGATAAAAATATGATAGATAACGAGAGGGGAAAGCTGATTAGCAGACATTTGGATAGGCCTGCTGCCGCTTACGGCGGAAGATAAAGAGCCCGCATTTTTAGCCAAGGCCTGTTTTCAGCCAGGGGAATCGTAATATCAGAAAGTATGCGTAGTGGTCATAATATAGTGGATTTTTAAGAACGATTCGTGTATGATAAATACAAATCTGATCAATTGAATATTGTCTATCGTTCCACTGGGAGAGCAGTATGCTGTATGTCTGCTCCGGAAGCCGGTAGTCAATGTTTATGATCGACAGGTTGCGAAGGACTGATTCCCAATATTAGCACAGCTAATTTCAAGCTAATTTCAGTATTTTCTTT
>ODAI014471839.1_pt1 | contig 10363 bp, 2 predicted proteins | sample 1539321 | NCBI WGS metagenome assembly ODAI01 (sample SAMN02144231, study PRJEB22623) | gut metagenome | biome: sheep rumen | host: Ovis aries | place: New Zealand | reverse complement strand
CGCAGCGATTTGTGGCAGTGGCTCTGATGCCGTACTCCCCGAGGTGGCGTCGCAACATTAGAGAGTTGAAACTTGAAATATGAAACATGAAACTTAAGAAATATGGGCAAAAAGTTATTTTACCTTTTCACCTTTTTCCTATTTGGCCTTTCCGCTGTCCATGCAGCAGCGGAGGATTTTCCTTTTGGGGGTGGAATGACCAGTGACAGTATTAAAATCTACGGGGTAAAGACTACCCGTTTTCATAAGATACAAAACAGGAACGTCATACTGGTAGATAGCAACAGCACTTATAGCACAATGGAATTTCACGTATCCGTTCCTGAAGGGAAAGAGGCTGTTCTTCAATACGAAGTGTTCATGGAAGTCATTTCAAAGTCAAAGAAAAACAGCAAAAAGGATCTCGCAAGAAGTCGTATTGAGTTCAAGGTAGATGTGGATGGCGAAGAAAAGGAAAATCACGACGGTGTGACTACCGTTGAGCGCACGACAGATAAAATCAGCATTCCTGCTGGGGAACACAAAATTTTTATCGAAGCCAATTATAAAGCCGTCAAATGCATTACCGCAGGCAGTATCAGTAACATGTCTATTCATATCCATCGTTTCGGCGAACCGGAAGTGTTGGTTGAAGCCGAATGTGGAAAAACTGGTAAAAGCGAAATCAAATGTGCTGTCTGTGGAGCGACCAACACTTTCATAGTGAATCCTAAGCATTCCGGGCATCATTTGGTGATGATTCCTGGACAGAAAATCAGTTGTATGAGCAATGTGGATAAAGTGATGAAGTGTGAATATTGCCCCATTACTCAAATAGAAACATCAGGCAATTTGAAGAACCATAAGCTCGACAACACAGGTAAGTGTACGGAGTGTGGTCTTCAAATGCCCAAATGCAATTCCGATAGTACGATCTATGAAATTAACAATGCCGAGGAGATGCGCATCCTTGCTGAGATGGTGTCGATTGGCAGAATACCAGGTAACATAGGCATTAACATCAATAGCGACCTTGAGTTCAGTAGTACTTTACCCTTGCAGCCTTTAGGCACCTTCGACCATCCGTTCCAAGGAGTGCTGAATGGCAATGGTCACCGTATTCGCGGTATTGTTAACTATTTTCAAGGTGTTGATGGCTTGGGATTTGTAGGAGTGGCCAAGGGCACCGTCCTGTCACATGCCGTCATTGCCAATCTCATCTTTGACAGAGGAAATACCCTCGGTGGAAGCGCCTGTGTGGGCGGCATTGTGGGGCATGCCACGTATTGCGACATCATCAACTGTGCCAGTTTCGGGGCGTTGGAAGGTGCTCACAATATTGGAGGCATTGTAGGCTATGCCGACCAGCAGGTAGGTATTGTCAATTGTGCGTCGGTAATCACTGTCAGGACAGAAGGCACATGGAATAACATTGCGTGCGGCATGCCTTTGGGACACATCTATAACTGTTATGGTTCAGCCACCAACGAAAAAGGCGGCAAGCCAGATGAATTGCCGACCACCGAATTGCGTCATTGCTTCTCTACGCAGGCCAGTGCTGAAGGACTCACTTTGGTCTATCCGGAGGTATTGACGACAGAAGATATGGTGCAGGCACTCAATGAAGAAAGTGAGACCACCATCTTTGATATTGTCGAAGGCAATTTTTATCCGGTACCTATGGTTAATACTTCCATTACCGGCAAGACCAATGGTGCTTTACCCACACAGCGGAGCGCTGTCTGGAGGCGTGCTCTTTCGGCATCCGGCAGCGACGATGACGAAGGTGACCCGACGAGCGAAAAGAATAATGAGATTATTGTGCTTGGCGGTTACGTCGATGAGAGTGTGTCTGTAAAATCCGGCAAGACCATTGAGGAAGTCAAGAATGAAGATGCCAGTCTCTATCCCGATCTTAATCGCGTGTATGTAGCCACGCGCACCGCTCCGGAGAATGCCCTGCTCTACGAACCGGTGAGCGGAGGCGAGCTATTGTCTTTCGAATCCTTTTTTATTCCAAATGATTCGGCATACATCAGGATGAGAGAGTATGACATGCCTTCCCCTGACAGGATCAAGGTCGTAGCAGAGAGTGTCAGTCAGCTTAGTGATGACTATAACACCATCACCGAATACACAGTTTCGGATACCGGTAACCGTACGCTCAAGGCACGAATCAGTGTTGAGAACAATAATTCCATTGTATATAAAGAGAATGTAGATGGAGTGCTGAGGAAAGTCTGGAGCATCGAGACAGAGTTTGACGATTCGGGCAATGCCATTGTCACCAGCGCATATTCGCATAACAGCACCACCGGCGAAACCCATTTGGAATACAGCTACACGCATGACAACGAAGATGAAACCGGCTTAGGAGAATTTATCACTCGTGAAGAATATGTGGACAGCTTGACCAATACCATTCATATTATATATAATTATATGGACCCTGCCACTGGCGAGATGATCTCACGTGAACATTATATCCTCCGTGCTTCCGATGAGTTCCTTCTGGAAAGCCGTACAGAAGAAATGGTGAACGGTGAATTCCGCTTGGTTGATGGCATGTACTTCATCTATGATGATGAGGGCTTTCTCATCCAGTCGGTGTCTTTTGGGCCTGTAGATGATGACGATCCCAACAGCGAGATACGTCCATACACGTATTCTGAGTACACCGGTGAATGGCCGGGCTCTCCGTTCCCGACAGCCATCAAAGTGCCGACAGTGGAGCACCAACCTTCATTGCAGAAACGCATGGATTTCAATGTCTATGACATGCAAGGCCGTATGGTGCGCAAGTCGGCTGATGTGAAAGACCCATTCAACGGACTGCCACGTGGAATTTATATCTATCAGGGTGCTAAGTATCTGAAAAAGTAATTTTAATTAGAACATAATATGAAAAAGACCGGCATATTCATAGCATTGTTATTGCTCTTCACCGCCAGTATGTTTGCACAAAATTATACTGTCAGTGTACGTACCACTGATTTGGATGGAGCCAATGAAAACGGAACTGTTACAACTGACAATCAGTTCCCCACGGCAGGCAGTAAAGTGACTATTACTTGCACACCGAATGGAAACTATGGTGTGGCAAGGGGAGCCTTCTATGCCATCAAGAACGAGGATGGCACCTATTCCGAAACCAAAACGGCCAAAAACGTCAGTACTTATCCTGAAGATTGTGCCAACGCACAGAAATTCGAGTTCGTCATGCCAAAGGGAAACGTTGAGGTATGGGCGTACTTCGAACCCACCGGTGTCATGGTAATCCATAAAGCGTCTGGCGGTGAGTTAGTTCCTCAATATGGTCGTAAGGAGCATCAGCCCGATTCACTGGTTTTTAATTTGCCGCAGCATCCCATCAAGCTCATTGTATCTCCTAATAAAGATTACGAACTGGTGGAAGTCAAAACAGCCAATCTTCATGCCGCCAATTTGGATAAGTCAAAAACAGATACTGTCACCATCACAATGCCCAAACTGGCACCCAACAAAAGGGATACGATACATGTTACGCCCGTCTTTGGCAAGAAGAATTATAAGGTCACAGTTGACACCGAAAATGTCTCTCATATAAAAGTAGGACTGTCATCGGAAGCACCGAAGACGTATGAAGAGGTTGAAGTCGTTTTGGAGTCGGATAATAACTATATCCCCATTGATTTTTCCATCAAAGGCTGCCTGTCTTCGTGGCGTGTGGGAAAGCCACAGCGGAAAGACGATGGCGGATGGAAAACGGTCTATCGCTTTAAGGTAGGATTACAGGATGTCACTATCAGTTTCAAGCAACAGCAGGTATATGCTTTCACCGTCAGCGGAACAGGAAAATCCGGTCGTATAGAGACCTTAGTTCCCGATATGTATCCCGGCTATCCAGGTGTGGCAAGCAAAGGACAGGAAGTCCCCGTGCTGTTTAAGATGCCTGAAAACTTCAGTGTCCAATACACCTCTTCAGGAGCATCGGCTCCGTTGGTTTACCAAAATGTGCTGGATAACAGTTTTGCGGAACAAAACATGTATAGATGGCACGAGTCTAATGATTATAACGGTCATGGGCTCCGCATGAAGGTCGATACGGATTCGGACGGCAATAAGTATTGGGCTACCAGTGTGAAGAACAGCATGTCGCAGGGTGTGTCGCTCTCCGGTCGTTCTTTTCCAAGTAAAGCAAACGATACATTGCGTGTTGCTGCCATTGCCAGTATCAATCCGCGCAATGCACGTACTGCGGAGGTCAGCATTGTGGCGACTGGTGACAAAGTGGCTGAATCAAAAATTGTTATTGCCGACCTGAAAAACCAGCCTGATAACTGGCAAACCGTTTTCAAGACAGCAAAAGTCATAGCTCAAACTGACTCGCTGAAGTTTGTTGTTTCTTCACTGGCTGACGATTTGACTAAGACGAAGAACTACGAAGGTCCGATGTTCGACGACCTCTGTCTGCTGCTACCTGTCGAAAGAGAGACTATTGTTAATGAAGACGTGCTTATCTTTACGATGGGCAATCAGGACGTGACCGTCAACTATACATCATCGGGCAATCAGGACATCATTTTCGTTGATAAAAAAGCCCATGCAAGCGTGACACTGTTCAATAACAGCACTGGCGAGGAGGGTGACACCATCCGTGCTATGGAGAAAGACGTCATCGTCATCAAGGGACAGTATGATGAAGGGTATGCCATCTACGATATGTTTTACCATAAAGTGGAGTCTGATGGCCGTATTAAGAAGGATGCTTTAGGATACTTGAATTCCGATAGTGTTGACCTTGCCGGCAATAAGATATACTATCACTATGTTCACACGAAATCCCAGAATCTCGCATTCATACCTTCGGTAAGTACTTTAAAAGTGGATATTGAAGATAACTACGGAGGAACCATCACCGTCAGCAATGAGGATGCGAAGAAGGGGGAAAAGGTGATTGTCACGGTGACCCCCAATGCAGGATGCAGGTTGAAGCAACTCAGAACCAGCCCTGCAGACATCGTCACTTTTAAAGAGGAGAGTGTGGATGCGGCTACGGGTGCAGGCACCTATTCTTTTGAAATGACCAGTGCTTATATTACTTTGAAACCCGAGTTTGTCGTTCCCATCTCTACTGCGGAAGATTTTAAGAAAATCGATGAAGAGAAAGGTGAGTTTGTTCTCACCGCCGATCTTGATTTGGGCAACCAATGGAATCAGGGTATTAGACTTGACGGCTATTTCAACGGTAATGGACATCGCATCACCTATGGTGGTACTGCCAGTCTCTTTGGGGACGTTTACAGTCACGCTGCCGTGCGTCATTTATATGTTACCGCCAAAGTGAATGCAAGCGACAAGTACGTCGGTGGAATAGCTGCTATGAATCGTGGTATCATCGAGGACTGTGAAGTGCGCGGTACGGTGAGGGGCAGTCTTGCAACTTCCCTTGTAGGCGGTGTCGCCGGAGAGAACCTCGTCGATGGCGGTGAATGTACCATTTCCCGTTGCCACGTCCTCTGCGACGCTATTGAAGGTGGAAAGGCTTTTGGTATTGCATCTCAGGATCCGGGTGCCTCCATCAAGAACAATGTCTTCAATGGCAAGTTCCCCGACAATGACAACGAAGTGTTTATGATTTGTAATGATGTGACCGGCAGTACCATTGCGGGCAATTACTATGTGACCAACAGAGGCAATTCAAGAGCAATCGCCATCAATGGTCTGACAGCTGCAAAGACTGCCGATTTGGTGAATGTCATGAAGAATACCCCCGACGACTGTCCCGTCTTTGCTGCCAGTCTCAGGGTGATGTACGACGGTGGCTACAATATTCATCTTGAGACGGTTCAAGAGAAAGTCGAATTAATCAACAGATCGTCAGAGCGAGCACCGGCAGGCACCGAGTTCAGTGCTTCGGTGCGTGTCATTGGTAATCATCATTTGGAGAGCATCACCGTTTCGGCAACTGATGGCAGTAAATCTCAGAACTGTCCGTTCACGGATAATCAGGATGATGTCTATTTCTTCTCGTTCAATATGCCCGATTACGACGTCCGTGTTACCTTTAAAACGGCTGATGGAAAATTTATCTATACTCCCCAGCAGTTTATTGATATCAGTAACCAGAGCGGTACATTCTACCTGGCACAAGATCTTGATTTGAACGACTGGTCAAGTGCTATAGACCTGAATGGTCACTTCTACGGCCGCGGTCACACCATCAGGTATCACTCTGAGGAATCCAGTCAAGGCTTGTTCAGTAAAGTCAGGGCTGGAGCCGTACTTGAAGGCTTGCGTGTCGTTGGTTATGTAACAACCACTGAAGACTGTGCAGGCATCGCCTTTACCAATGAAGGCATTATCAGCGACTGTCATTTCACCGGTTGGCTCAAGAAGTTAACGGTAGAAAAAAAGAAGAGCAAGAAGATTGTTGACCGCGTTTCTGCCATTACTTGTGTCATGGCAGAAGGCAGTGAAGTGAGATATTGTTCTGCCGCAGCCAAATTAGAAAGCAAGCGCAATCAGTCAGTCATCGACGCGCACCCACTCTGTTTCCAAAGTGATATTGTTCTCAACAACTGTATATGGGTTGACTCCACTAAGACCGATAAGTTTAAGGAACTGCAGGAGAAAGCCGAAAAGGCGAGCGGAGCATACCCGGTCTATGCACAGGGAATCTTTGAAGCAACAACCTCCCACATCATAGCCGGTCACGACACCATCCGTGTGGAAAGTGGTAAGACGCTTGACGAACTTACCCTCACTGACGGCGAACCATTCCGTGTGACGGGTGAAGTCAAAGTCAACCGAATCGTCTATAAGCGTCAGGCCACCAAGGGCATGGAGCAGTGGATATTCCCGTTTGCTTTTAATCGCATGGCAGGTAACGGCAACTTTGAATACCGCATGACGAAGATAGAACAAAACAAATTGCCGGAGATTGAAGGAAACCCCACCAAGCTGCAGCTTTCCAACACCCCACAGGCTGTAGAATATCAAGCTAACAGCCCATGGCTTGTTACGATAGATGGCGGTGAATATGTGTTGACCAACAGCAATGGTCCTATCATCCTGAAATCCACCGCAGATAATCACATTGTACGATATGCGTCGGTCATGGACAGAGGTCATATTTACGCTAACTACGACACCATACCGGGCAAGACTGCCCAGGAGGGACTGATGTATGTATGGAATGTCGATAAGCAGGACTTCTTATGTTCTGACTCTGTAGATATTCAGCCCAACCGCTTCTATGTGCAGTTCTACAACACGAGATACAATAGCTTTGTCAAATATACGCAAACAGGGTGGGCGAAGCAACAGAAAGCGTCGTCCAGCAGAAGCAACCGCACTGCTCCGCAACGCCTCGCTGCTGCCATAACTGACGGATGGCAACCCATCTTCCTCGATCCACGAGAACCACAGAGCGTCACAGCCCATATTCTCGACTATTACGAAGTGGCTTATCTGACAGATGTCTATGCTGAGGTGGATGACAATCATAGCGCCTCACAGCCTACCGCAGTGTCGCTTGTTTATCAACTTGTTGACGAACGCATGGAACTCCCGACAGCCATTCCGCTGTTAGTACGTGCCAAACGCTCTGATGCCATTCCATTGGCAAATGAACAAGTGGGCGATGAACTCGACGAACTACTTCTGTTGGCAGCGTTGACTGACGACGATGAAAATGTAGAGGAATTGAAGAACTTCGATATGCCGCACTATTGGTGTGGAGCAGGTAGCAATCGCCTCGACATCTGGCATTTACCTTCGTCGGAGAGCTATGCTGACTTGGCTGAATTCGGCTGTATGATGTTCAATGATAGTCGTCTTGAACAATCGTTCAACTACGCTACAGCTACTGATAGCCGTACCACGGCTCCCATGAGCTATTGCCTCACGGCGCTCAATACCGACACCTACGAACTCCTGCCGCTGATGAGCGACCGTGTCTATGTGGAGTGTGTCGGAACCAGCGAAGCGACGGGAATCAGCCTCACCCCTAACCCCTCTCCTATAGGTGAGGGAGCCACGCCGATGTATAATCTCAGCGGTCAGCGCGTCGGTGCGTCGTATAAGGGTATTATTCTACAAAACGGACGAAAATATATAAAGCGATGAAAAAGATATTATGTGCATTCATGCTGCTCCTCTGCTTTGGCAGCACGTTATGGATAGAGCAAGCTACGGCTAAAACAGTCTCTTTTACCATCCGTAATAACAACGACTGGTTCGCATTCCACGCCGAAGTCGCAAAGGCAAGGGGGCAGTATTGGGTGGATGCTCGCTTGGAGGCCGATATCACCACCACTTGGGGTATAGGATTAGACGCAGACACTCCCTATCGTGGTACTTTCGACGGTAATGGTCACACGCTGAATGTTGACATTAACCGCGATGACGGTAAACCTTGTGCGCTTTTCTGCTATGTAGGCGATGTGACCATCAAGGACCTGCACCTGACGGGTAAAATCAGTGGTGGTATTCACTCTGCCGGATTGATTGGCTATGCTTCAGGAGGTACCCCCACTATCACTATCGACCGTGTGTGGGTATCGACAGAAGTGAGCACCACGGATACTCATGCAGGCGGTATCATCGGTCATGCAAACAGTGGAAATGTGTATATGAACGACTGTCTCTTCGACGGAACAGTAAAGACTAACAAGGCAGCCGGTTCTTTTATAGGTTGTATCATCGGATGGGCTAATACTCCCGGCAGCTGGTGTTTGGACCGTGTTTACAGTTATCCGTCTGCAACACCCGAGTCCCAATGGATATATCTCTGTTTATATCATCATGGTACATGGCGTCGTTGGGGAAGCAGTGAAAGGAGTTTTACCATATCCAGTTTCGATTGGAGTGACTGGGAGGTGAATCATTACAATAAGAAGGACCAGAACGAAGTGGTCAGATTAATGAACAACAGGAAACCCAATTCATGGACCCTTTATGATGGCAAGGCAGTGCCTATCATGAATGAAAGCGTGAATTTGAGTAACTATACAGAAATTAAAGAAGGAGCCTCTGATGGCTATAACCTGAACTCAGGTCACTATTATATCACAAGGGATCTGACTTTCTCGAACAATCGTGTCGGAGGTAGCGGAATTTCTATCAACTCAGGTGCTACGGTACATATCCATATCCCTAAGGGTGTCACACTTACAGCCATTGGCCATGATGCATCCGGACAGGATGGTGCCGGTGCAGGAATCCTGCTTCCTAAAGGCAGTACCCTTTTCCTGGAGGGGGGCGGCACAGTGAGAGCCATAGGTGGTAATGCAGCCAATGGCGGCAATGGCAGTAACGGAGGTAGTGCATCAGCAGATGATTCGAATTGTAATTGGATTCGCCATGGTGACGGTGGCGCTGGTGGTGCCGGTGGCGGTGGTGCCGGTGCCGGCATAGGTACATGTGGCGGTGCTGGCGGTGCTGGCGGTGCTGGTGTTAGCAGAGGAGATGTAACGAGTTACGGTGCTACTAATTTTAGTGGTATCAAAGGAAATGATGGTAGTAGCGGAGGTACGGCTCAAACAATAGGTAAACTTTATATTGAACAGAACAGTGGACTTACTGTGACAGCTACGGGAGGAAAAGCAGGTTCGTCAAATGGTAGTGCAGGAAGTCCGGGTGGCTATAAGCTTCATAAAGCCACGACATGGGACCATAGCATTGGTGGCGGTAGCGGCGGCGGTGGCGGTGGCTACGGTGGCAAAGCCAGTGATATCGGTTCAGGTGGTCCCGGCGGCGGAGGCGGTGGTAGCGGCTCCTGCGGTACCTCTGCGTACGGAAGTAAATGGAAATCTGGTTGGTTCAGTGCAGGTTCTAAAGGCGGCAAAGGTGGTCAAAATGGTGATGGCAGATGGGCTGCCGATGCTGAGGATGCTGTATATAATGGCTCGAGAGGCTGGTATAGCGATTCCCGTGCTTCAGGCGGCTCTGGCGGTGGCAGAGGTGAGGCAAGAAAATTAACTCCTGCTACTCTTGATTATTTTGCCAAGTTTAATGCGGTCAGCAAATTCGGTAGTGCGGTCGAGAAATCTTATACGATCGGCTACAAGTCCAACAGTAGTGATGGAGAGATGACTATCAATGTCCCGTCGTTTAATGACATGAAGATGATTGAACGGGATAGGTATGTGACACAATGGAATACCGACGAACGTGGCACGGGCAGTTGGAAAAAGGTCAATGATGAATGCACGATTAAAAGCGGCACCAATAACTTCTACGGTGAGTGGAAAGCCTATAAGGACCTTTTCCCTGATGGCTATGGAACAAGAAGTCAGCCGTACGAGATAGAAGCTGAGGAACTGCTGGACCTTGCCGACTATGTGAACAATGGCGGTAACACCCGCGGACTCTATTTCAAGCAGAAAGGCGACATCGTGAT
>ODAI013860618.1_pt1 | contig 10363 bp, 8 predicted proteins | sample 1539321 | NCBI WGS metagenome assembly ODAI01 (sample SAMN02144231, study PRJEB22623) | gut metagenome | biome: sheep rumen | host: Ovis aries | place: New Zealand | reverse complement strand
CAGATAGAGGCCATCTCCATCGGCAACGGCACTGCCAGCCGCGAGACAGACCATTTCATCAAGGATGCCCTTGCAGGGAAATATAACATCGACACAGAACTCAATTCTCAGACCTCAACGCCCAAGCCTCAAATCTTCGTTGTCTCCGAAGATGGTGCCTCTGTCTATTCCGCTTCGAAGATTGCACGTGATGAGTTCCCCGACGAAGATGTCACCGTACGTGGAGCCGTTTCCATAGGTCGCCGACTCATGGATCCCCTTGCCGAACTCGTCAAGATTGATCCCAAGAGCATTGGTGTTGGACAGTATCAGCACGATGTGGACCAGACAAAACTCAAGCACTCACTCGACCAGACCGTCGAGAGTTGTGTAAACAGCGTTGGCGTGAATCTCAATACGGCCTCGCAGCATCTACTGATGTATGTCAGCGGCCTTGGCCCTGTGCTGGCAAAGAATATTGTAGACTATCGCCGCGAGAACGGAGCCTTCACCTCACGTGCCCAACTGAAAAAGGTGCCTCGCCTCGGGCCGTCGGCCTTCCAGCAGTGTGCTGGTTTCCTACGCATCCCTGGAGCCAAGAACCCACTCGACAACTCTGCCGTTCATCCTGAGAGCTACCCCATCGTAGAGCAGATGGCCAAGGATCAGGGCTGTACCGTTGTCGACCTTATAAATAATAAGGAGAAACGTGAGGCCGTCGACATCAAGCGATATGTGACCACGGAGGTTGGCATCCCCACCCTTACTGACATCATGAAGGAATTGGAGAAGCCTGGCCGTGACCCGCGAGAGCAGCTAGAGGAGTTTGAATTTGATAAGAACGTCGCCTCCATCGACGATCTGGTGGAGGGCATGGTGCTACCAGGCATCGTCACAAACATCACCAACTTCGGTGCCTTCGTGGACATCGGTGTCCATCAGGACGGACTCGTACATATCTCCCAGATGGCCAATCGCCGTATCGCCCATCCGCTCGATGTGGTGAAGCTTCATCAACACATACAGGTCAGAGTCATCGAGGTAGACCGTCGCAGAAATCGCATTTCCCTCACCATGAAAATATGAGACTGGAGCATCATACAGTAAAAAAATATAAATGAAGAAGTATTTTATTATGACTGCAGCCGCTATAATGGCTGTCGTAAGTGTTCAGGCACAGACAAAGCGCTCGGATGACTTCCGAGCCAAGTATCAACTGAAAGAGGTGGTGGTGATGAGCCGTCACAATATCCGCTCACCACTGACTTCTGGTGGAGCGGCCTATATGCGGGTGACACCCCACGAATGGTTCCAATGGACATCGCCATCGAGCCAGTTGTCACTGCGCGGTGGTGTGCTGGAAACGGAGATGGGGCAGTTCTTCCGCAAATGGGTGGTCAGTGAAGGCCTGCTGCCCGACAACTACCGCCCTGAAGGTGACGAGGTGCTGTTCTATGCCAACTCTCGCCAGCGCACGTTTGCAACAGCAAAGTATTTCTCTGCCGGTTTCCTTCCCTTTGCCAACGTAGAAATCACACACAAGCTGGCTGAGGATAAAATGGACCCAGTGTTTACCCCGCAGTTCACGAAGATGAACGATTCTTACCGCCAACAGGTGCTAAGCGAGATAGAGTCCCTTGGAGAATCACGTGGTGGGGACTCGGAGAAACGCGGAGCACAAGCATGGATGGCCTCCATGCAGCCCACGCTAACGCTGATGGAGGAGGTGCTCGATATAGCCCATTCGCCAGCCGCACTCAAGGGCGACACGACGCACTTCTGGTATAACGACACACAGTTTAAAATTGAGAAGGGCAGCGAGCCGAAGATGACGGGGGGGTATACATTGGCCAACAGCGTTGCCGACGCATTGGTGCTGCAGTGCTATGAGACAGAGAGCATGGCAGCCTTCGGCAATGAACTGACCACCGAGCAGTGGCGCGCCATCTGTGGCGTAAAGGAGGTGTACGACGGGCTGCTATTTACCACTCATAGCGCAGCTGTCAACTTAGCTTATCCGCTGGTAAGCCGCATCCGTGAGGAATTGAATCGGAGTGACCGAAAATTCATGTTCCTCTGCGGCCACGACAGCAATCTGGCCAGCATCGGCGCCGCCCTGCGCTTCAACTATCCGGAAACAGAGAACGCATTGGAACTGCACACGCCCATAGGTTCAAAGCTCGTCTTTGAGAAGTGGAACGACGGCACGGAAGATTATGTTGCCATCAATTTGGTTTTTGCATCGCTCAGCCAGTTACAGAACCGTACATTGCTCTCATCCGACATGCCCCCTATGGTTCTTTCTGTCACCGTTGAAGGGCTGACAGCCAATGCCGATGGACTCTACCGTTTAGAAGACCTCGACGCCCGCTTTGCCGAGGCAATGGCTGAATACGATGCTATCGAGGACTCTGAGACTGCAGTCTCACCTGCCGCCCGCATCATCCCCATTAGTGATGGACGCGCCTACACACTCAACGGCATCCATGCCAGTGACTCCACCCATGGTGTGGTGATAGAGGACGGACGGAAAATAATCAGGAAATAAACGATTCAAAAAGGGCAGCCTGAGCTGCCCTTTCTTATGGTTGACAAGAAGATGTGATTACGACGGCCCCGCGAAATCACTGCTCCATGAAAGGGTTATAGCAGGAAACCGTTCTTTCTGCGGTTGCCCTCGGGCCTCACGGCGAAGTGGAGCCAGTAGCGCACGGCCTTCTTCCGCTCGATGAACAGCTCATCGTAGTCCTGCCCCGTATCGTCGGCGATGTCCAGCAGGATCGAGGCATAGCGCACGGCCTGCTCGAAGCCCGCACAGCGGATATCCACGGCACAGCCCGAAAGATGATTGCTCGACGGCGAGCCACCCACGGCCCTGTTCACAGCCTCCGAGCGGAAGCCCGAGGTGATGATGACCGGTTCCACGCTCTTCGAGGTCTCATAGTCCTCGCCCGGCTTCAGGCAGTAGAGCGTATTGTAGTCATACCTCATCTCCTCCAGCCAGTTCTCGCAGATGTTGCGGAGGTTCTCGATACTCACACGACTGGGAATGTTCGGGATCCCCGTGCCCGTCCTGGTCATCTCCCCCAGCGTAAAGTGCTGGGAGAGACGGATTGATTTGTTAACTGTTACGTTATTCATACCTTATCTGATTAAAAACACATCGTTTGTAAGAATGTAAGAATGTAAGAATGTAAGATTTTACACCTTTTTCTTGATCCAGCTCTTGCCGTTCTTCTCCACCCAACCTTCAGCTTTCCAACGGCTGATGATGGTGTAGAGGGCACTGTCGCCAATCTCGTTACCCTTCAGCTGGCGCAGGTCTTGCATATTGAACGGCGACGGCAGACGCCCGAAGATATTGCCGTTGATCGAGCTACCGGGTGTGTCGTTGCCACTGTCGGCATAATATTTTGCCAATATTGGCTTGAACACTTTCAGTTGCATCTGGAGCGTATATTCGGCCATCCTCACGGCAAAGTCCACGCACGCGCTCGATTCCTTACCAGCCAACAGCATGAACACCACGCCACACCTGAATCCGATCATTCCCGATCGGCGCCGGAAACGGTCTTTGATGAGGTCTACATCCATCGCCGACTCCACACGCTTTTCCTCCAGCCACCTGTCGATTGCCTTGCGCAATTTTGGAGTCTCATAGAACCCCGTCGCCGTGCGAAGCATGGCCGTGGCCTGACTGATGCGGCTCATGTCGGCATCCGACAAGTCCTTGAACACGGTGATCTTCTCAAACAGGCCGTCGGGCATCTCCGAGAGCATCATACGGCTCGACAGACCATTCTCGGCATTCGATTCGTTCTTGCCAGAGAACATCTTCTTGGTGGTTCTCGGTGTCCCGAGGATGGTCCATGAATAAGCCACCCTGACATCCCCGCTCTCCGACTGATCTGAGTTATAGTCCACACCCCAGCGCTCCCGTCCGAAGGCATTGCGGTAGATATCCCACTTCTGGGCCCACGACCCGCCACCGTTCGACTTCAACAGTGTCTCGGCTTCGGAGCAGATAGAGTACAGGCTATGCCCCTGCGACTGCTTCAGGCGTTTCAGGAGCTTCGAGCACGAGATGGTGATGGGCACCACCCTGACCACCCCCTTCGGGGCCTCCTGAGCCCGCTCGTTGGCCTTACGCTGACGGTTGGCCTCGCGCACCTTGTCCTCACGCTCGCGCACCAGTTCGTCATCATGTCGCACGTCCACCAGCCACCGCTCCACGGCCTCCTCGATGCACGACTTGTTCGAGGCTTGTTCGCCGATGATGATGGCCATACCGCCCAGATAGCCCGTCTTCCCGTCGCAATAACGGTACGACACCCCGTCGGCCAGGGCCATCAAGGCAGGCATCAGTCCCACGACCAGCGCCGGCCACATCTTCGCGGGATAAGGCTTCAGGCTCTCCTTCAGGCCTATCGGCAACTTGTTGAAGTCAATGGCAATCATGGGCGATTTACTCAGCAGAGCCGAGCCCTCCGTGCCCAGATCGTCGGCCTTCAGCGACTTCAGGAACACCTCCTTCTGCTTCATGTTCATCGGACGGTTCAGGTCTACATACTTGTTGTAGAAGTTGCTGACCAGCGTCAGACAGTCCTGTTCCTTCGAGTATTCGGGCATCTTCAGCCGTAGCACGCCAAGCAGTTCCTCCTGTGTCATCATCTGGCAGAGCGTGGGCAACAGCAGTTTCAGTGTGTTGTGCCTGACACCCTCACGGTTCAGGGTATCCAGATTCAGTCCCGTTGTCTTCAGCGTCTCGTCGAAAGCTGCCAGCGCCCTTGCTCCCGGCTCCACCGGTGAAGCACTCGGGGCACTCGGGGACTGACCCATCTGTGAGAAAGGAGCGCCAGCGACTGGATTACAGGGGGTCTGTCCCCTGTGTGCTCCCTGCGAAGCAGAAAACCTCTTCACCACCTCCTCAGACAGGACGGCCGGCCTCAGCTCATCCCCGAACATCAGTTCCTCGTCGATATAGAGGATATACTCCCTGCACGGAATATATACGGCCCTCTCAGGCTCGTGCACGGCCTTGTCAAAATCCACGTCGCCTAACTCATGCGCCATCCATGCCTGAGCCTGTTGGCGTGAGAGACCTTCGGGGATATCAAAGAGTACGGCGAAACCACCCCCTCCGATGGAGATGTTGAACATATTGATGCCCAGCTCCTTTTCCCGTCCAATAATGCGATTCGTGTAGATCTCGCGCCCGGCAGGGTTTCCGTCCACATCGATGATGGCCTTGCCCGAGTCCACGGGCTCGCCCTCACCGCTCTTATAACCCTTCTTGAAGTGTGCATGAGGCGTATAGAAAAAGGCTCCGATCTTCAGCTCCACCTTCTTCGCCTTATAGTCCTCCTTCGAGAGTTCTCCCCTTAGGTGTTGCTCCAGGGCGTCAGCCAGCTCGGCGCAGATACGGCCGGTCTTCTCGCTGTCCGCCCTCTCGTTGAAACCCTCGACCGTGGCAGGCACGGTCTTGGGCCTCCTGATGTTGTCGCCTAAATCAATTCTTGACATATTTGAATCTTTTAGTCTGTTATACACCATCGAAGATATATTCATCCACCAAGTTCTTCTGAGCCTGGTTCTTGTCAGCCTCCATGGCCGTAAGCATACGGTCCAGTCCCATGCTCAGAGGCAGCTTCTCACGCCACAGCAGGTGTCTGTCCGACTTCCACAGGCTACCGTAGTCCGTGTCACCGGTCTTGCGGTACTTGGGGTGCTTCGGCGCCGTGCGGTTCCAAAGTTTCAGGGTTAACACATGGGTTTCCCTGTCAATATACAGTCTACCCTCGAACGATTCGCCTCTCAACAATCCGGCAACTATAGCCAGAAAATTCGGAATATAAACAAATTTTTTCATAATCTTGTCGATGTTGTGTGAGTGAAGGGGTTGTGTCGGAATTTGGCCATTTTCACTACGTAGACTTCCTCCACCGACACCTTCGACCCGATTAATGATTAGAGTTCTTTTTTAATAAAAATAGCAGATGATCCTTTGTCTCAGTCAACAGCTCGATGCCTAACAGGAAGTACTCCTGTTTCGGGTCGAGACCCAGCAGGTCGATCAGGTGGTTGGCCAGTTCGGTGTTGTTGAACTGCAGGCCGCTGGTACCCGGTTTGAACTTCACCTCGATGCCTCGCTGACGGTTGAACATCAGCACCACGTCGGTAGTCTGTCGGCTACGGGTGAGCAGCATGTGGGTGGAGAGCTTCTTGGCTATCATCTTCGAGTGTTCCATGTTCAGTGTCAGCCGTTTGCCGCCTCTGAGACTCAGTGAGCAAGTGTTCTTAGGCAGGCCCTGGCAGGAACTCTTCTTCTGGATGTCGACCACTTCCAGGTCGAGGCTTTCCAATTGAATCGCTTCGCTGTGCTCGGCCCTCTTCTGGTTGAGCAGTGTGATCCATTCCTTGTTCAGGGCCAGCCAGAAGTCTTTGCCGTAGATGCCTTTCGGATAGATGAAAGCCTGGGGTATCACGATGTCGGCTCTTGTCATTTCGAGATAGTCCTCCAGTTTCTTGGGGTTTATCGTCCAGCGGTTCTGAATGTAGGTCTTTTCGAACACCAGGTAGGCGTTCTGTTCGTTCAGGAACTTCTTGAATTCCTTGATTTCATTTTGTGTCATAAGCAAAATGTTTGTTTTACGTCGCCCCCTTTCAGGCGACCTTTAAAGTGAATAATTAATGTATGTGTGTGTGTATGAGTGTATCAATAAATGTAGCAGAGCGCTTGCAAACTTTCTCTGAGCGTCCTCAGGTTTACAAGTGCAAAGGTACATAAGCTGATAATCCGGGCAAATCTGAGCGAATAATCTCAGATTATTTTCAGTCGCATAACGCAACGCCCTCAGAGTCAGCACAAAACAAGAAGTGCCCGATTCTCAGAATTCGAGAACCGGGCACCTTTAAATATCGCTCAGATTATATCAGATTATTTCTCTGGGCAGTATGCGTCCAATAATGGTATGATACTCTCAAAGTCGGCAGTCATCAAACCCTTACTGGGCCGTCCCTTGTCTATATTGGTATATCCCCTGTCGTCGCCAAAGAAATCCTTGTTCAATGCCGGTGAGCCTTTCAGTCTGAACAGTTTCTTGTCATCCAGATAGCCCACCATATTCTGCCACACGATGCTCACCCGCTCACCCCGACCGTTTTCCAGCAGATGCCAGAGTGTTTCCGACATCGCCGTCTCATCACCTGTCAGCGGTGTCTCGCCAAGACCCAGCACCACTTTCAGCATCGCCTTGATCAGTTCGGCCGAGATGCCGTTCACCCAGTCACCCTTGCCTGCCATAGCCAACAGCTGGTCAAGGATTTCCTGCCGTCCTGGTGTCAGCGCAATAGCCGTCACATTCTGGGTGTTCGTTTCTTTCTTGACAGTGTTCCCCGCCCGGTGCTCATTGCCATAGTGATAGTGCGTCTCGTTCTTCACGCCACCATCACTGATCACGTCACCGTGTACATCTCCTTTTATGATAACTGCCATTCCTCGTTATTCCTGTTTGTCGATGTTGTTTTCATTTTTCGTGCCACCTCTTTCGATGACATCCCCTTTCACGTCACCGTTGATGACCACCAGCGGCTCCGTCTCTGCCAGTGCCTCAATCTCTTGGGGGTGGCTCTGCTCATAGTCGTCGCGAAGCCATTGTGCCAACAACTGGATGGTCTGTTTCTGGGCCTTGTCGCACTGTGTCTCACCGAAAGCCACCACACGGCCTATCGTCGTAGGCATCTCCATCGGGTTGGTGATGGCTCCGTCCTGCTGGTATTCGTCCTCCGTCATCGGGCGCATCGCGATGCCGAGTTCGCGACAGGTCAGGTCACGCAACATCAGCAGGGCCATGATGGACTGGAAGGCCGTTCGTGGCGTATTCAGATAATAAAGGCAGGAAAGGATCACGTCCATCTGTCCGATGTCACCGTAAAGCTCGCCGGGCAATTGTCTCAGCATGGTGTCTATACGCCTGAGTCCCAACCACAGTTTGTTCTCGTTCTTCAGTCGCCATTGTTGCCAAAGGCGTTGCACTTCCACGCTCTTCAGCCGGTCTGACCACCATACCGTGGCAAGTTCGTCAAGAGGTGCCCGTTCGCAAATCCTTCTTCGATGCTCCTTCAGGGGCTCTGCCATCTGGCGCACCTCCTTGTCATGAGCAGCCATCAGTTGCTCTATGTAATATGAACATCTCTGACGAGCCTCGCAACTCAAGTCGTGCCTACTGCCCTCCAACCAGAGGTCAATATAGGTTTTCAATTCCGCGATGCTGATCTCTGCCAGACGGGGCAGATACAGATTGTCAAGCACGTACTCCGCCTCCATCTCTTTTTGCAACTGCTCACTGGGAGGCAGCAACGGCAGGTCGCTCAGCCACAGTTTCCATTCCGTGTCCAGTGCCGACGGGTGTCGTGAATCCCGCAGTTCATCCGCATTCACCGTCACCACCACGTAGCCATGTTCCTGTATGACCACCTCCTTGACTCTGGCCCAGATCATCGGTTGACCGCTCTGATGCAGAAGGTCCCAAGCCCTCTCCACATCATCGAAACACACGCGCCCGATGCGCCGTCCCTGGGCACGGGCCATGATGGCATCGCGGTGTATATGGTTCACGGGGTCAGGCGAGAGCACCACTATCGGCCGTTCACGGTCTATCCAGCTGAGCAGTTCACGGGTACGCACGTGCATCTCCTCCGTTTCCTTCTGACCAGCCACGGAGTCGCCATTGGCACCATAGTGCACACCCGATATGAGAAGCTCATACTCAGCCATAGTTTCCAATTATTCCATTAGATTTGTGCAAAGGTACAAAAAATCCCACTCATTTCGACATGAATGGGATGATATTAAGAGAATTTATGAATTCCGCCTCTCTTATATAGTTGCCTATAAGCTTGTATGCCATTTACCCTTCTTGCTTTTTTATATAGCCTCGTGTAACCTTGTTGATAGCAATCTCAGTCAAATAGCCTTGTTGTACCAAATCGGTGAGGTCTTTTCTTGCTGTCATGGAAGAAACAGAAAACAAGTCTTGCACATCTTTTACCGTAAAGATGGTATCCGGCTCATCCTTCAGCCGTTGCAGGACGATAGCCTGTCTGTAATTGATATTACCAGCCATCATGAATGTGCTGGCTGCTTTCTTCTCCTGTTGCTTCCGTTGTATGTATTCGCGAAGTTGCTGGAAAGAGGTTTCCAGTGCTTTCAGATTGTAGGCTACAAAGTAGCCCATATCGTTTCCGTCGGTCTCTGTATAGCGGAATGCTTTTTCATAACTGCTTTTTGACTTCGCAATGACCCTTGATATCGACATATATTCTGTCAACTTGTAGTTCTCTTTCAACATATACCAATAGAACAAGGCACGTGCCGTCCGTCCGTTCCCATCAACGAAGGGGTGCATATAGGCCAACATGAAGTGGACAATGATGCCCTTGATGATCGGATGGATAAAAGTATTCGGACTGTCGTTATTAAAGAAGTCGCACAGGGTTTCTACGAACTCAGGAATATCCTTGTATGAAGGCGGTGTATAGACAATATCCCCTTCTACCATATCCGCCACGACAATCTCATCGTTTGTCCTAAAATTACCAGAGTTGGCAGGATTATCCATCGTCTTCTCTGTCATCAGCCTATGAAGGTTCAACAATGCTTCTTTTGTCATAGGCTCATCTTTATGCTCAACTATATACTGAATCGTATTGTAGTTGTTTACTATCATCTGCTGAGACTTGTTCTGCGGAGATTTTTTCTTTCTCAGCATATCCTTGGCTATCATTCTTGTTGTGGAAGCGCCTTCCATCTTACTTGAATAAATGGCTTCCTCCATCAGGGAACTCGACAGATAGTATTTCTTTTCAGGACTTTGAGGATCGTTGTCATCATCCCAGAAACTACCAAACTTCATATCAAAGTCATGACACATCCGCTGCATCTGACTGGTGATAGACAGACAGATACCATATTTATTCCATACAGTCATCATTCCCCTCAGCCGTGAAGCCTTGACATAAGTCCAAAGCATCTGAGGGGTATATCCCTTAGGTATAGACTTGTATTTTACCTTATCCCAATACTCATAGTCGGCATTGATTTTGTCAACGATTGGGGCTATCTCTGCGTCACATCCCTTCAGCAAGGCGTTTACAAGCGTCTTTCTATCAATCTTTGGTGGTAATTCTATCATAAAATCTTTTGTCTCTATTTCTTGCTGCAAAGATACAAATAACATTTCGAATTCTTGCCAATTCTTGCAAGTTTTTGCAAAATTAGCAAGAATTTTTAGCTTTAGGGGCTATAGTCTAACTTCTGGGCGCAAAGGTGCCAGACCCTTTTGCGCCCTGACGTAACACGGTGCCAGGCACGGTGTGATGTTAT
>ODAI013526239.1_pt1 | contig 10363 bp, 5 predicted proteins | sample 1539321 | NCBI WGS metagenome assembly ODAI01 (sample SAMN02144231, study PRJEB22623) | gut metagenome | biome: sheep rumen | host: Ovis aries | place: New Zealand | reverse complement strand
TACCGGCATCGATGTGAGCCATGATACCGATGTTACGTGTCCGTTTTAAATCACGAATTGCCATTTCCTTTTACCTTTTTACTTTTATACCTTTTAGACTAATTAGAAACGGAAGTGAGCAAATGCGCGGTTAGCCTCAGCCATACGGTGCATATCCTCCTTACGCTTGAATGCACCACCCTGGTTGTTATAGGCATCCATTATCTCTGCAGCCAGCTTCTCTGCCATGCTCTTACCACTACGCTTACGTGCGAAGTTAATCATGTTCTTCATGGAAACGCTCTCCTTACGATCAGGGCGAATCTCGGTAGGAACCTGGAAGGTTGCACCACCAATACGGCGGCTCTTAACTTCCACCTGAGGAGTGATGTTGTCGAGAGCCTGTTTCCAAATCTCAAGTGCAGACTTCTCATTGTCCTTCATCTTCTCGCCAACAACGTCGAGGGCTGTGTAGAAGATCTCATAAGAGATGTTCTTCTTACCATCATACATAAGATGGTTTACAAACTTTGACACCTTTGTGTCACCGAATTTTGGGTCTGGCAGGACCAGACGCTTCTTTGGTTTTGCTTTTCTCATTGTTTAATACTTTTTCTGCGGAGGCTGTCGCTTCTTCGTTCTTCAAGGCTCGCACCCGAACCTTTACTCAACCTTTGATAACTTTGCCGATAAAATCAGCGAAGATACTTACGCTCAGAAAAACTCAGATACTGGGTTTTCATTCGCTAAATCGTAACTTTCTCCAGCAAAACGTTATGTTATAAATGTTTTCTTTTTGTTTTAGCCCCAAGCTCTCAGCCATCACCGACTATGAGCTTGCGGCTTTTTTAGTTGTTCAGCAAATTACTTCTTTGCCTTTGGACGCTTAGCACCATACTTAGAACGACGCTGTGTACGGTTAGCCACACCTGCGGTATCAAGAGTACCACGGACGATGTGATAACGTACACCAGGGAGGTCCTTAACACGACCACCACGTACCAGTACAATACTGTGCTCCTGAAGGTTGTGGCCCTCTCCTGGGATATAGGAGTTGACTTCCTTCTGGTTTGTCAAACGAACACGGGCAACTTTACGCATTGGCGAATTAGGCTTCTTAGGAGTTGTAGTATAGGCGCGCACACACACACCACGACGCTGAGGACATGAGTCCAGCGCAGGTGACTTGCTCTTGTCTTCTGCTACTTTCCTGCCTTTTCTTACCAATTGTGAAATAGTAGGCATAATGTTAACTTTTTAATTTTTGTATTATATTATTTTGTTTATTATCAAGCAATTAGGCGCCTTTATCCAACTTCATTTCAATCGTACGGACACAATAAGGCGTTTCGGGCTGCAAAGGTAAGCACTTTTTCGGAAACTACCTAACTACAAAGGAAATAAAAATACGCCAACGGAATGTTTTTAAGATTAAATAACATCCATTGGCGTAAATTACACTATGAAAAGTTTTCGACTTTCTATTACTTCAAATCAAATTCCATCATTCAGGATAAGACTAATAAACTATGCATCACCACTCGGTTTGAATGGAACCACGTTCTTTTTCTCGACATTCAGTTCGATAAGACCATTCAGTCTCTCGTAGTTTGCAACATTCTCCTGAAGTGCGAGCAACAGCCTCTTGGCAGCAGATGGAGTCATGATAGCACGGCTTCTCACCTTCGGCAGTGGACTGCCTGGTAATATAGCCGCCAAATCAAGAACAAACTCCGTAGCCGTATGGCTGATAATAGCGTAATTGGAGTATATCCCTGGCTCAACGTCTGGGGGAACATCATATCTTATTGGTCGCCCATTATTGCGCGGATCTTTATCCATAATACATATTTATTATTATTCCTCAACAATTTCTTTTTCAGCAAAGTCGAGAACATTCTTCTTGTTTGCCTGCAGGCGCTCGTACTCTTCCTTAGAGCTTACGATGAGCTTCTCCCACTGGCGCAGACCAGTACCCGCAGGAATCAGGTGACCGCAGATCACGTTCTCCTTCATACCCTCAAGGCGGTCTACCTTACCACGGATAGCTGCCTCATTGAGCACCTTAGTGGTCTCCTGGAATGAAGCTGCCGACATAAAGCTCTTGGTCTGAAGTGCAGCACGTGTGATACCTTGCAGAATCTGTGTAGACGTTGCTGCCACAGCATCACGAACCTGAACTGGACGGAGGTCACGACGACGCAGACTGGAATTCTCATCACGCAACTTACGTGCGGAGATAATCTGTCCTTTATAGCAGTTCTCGCTATCACCAGCATCGATGACGACCTTCTTACCCCAGATACGATCATTCTCATCAGCAAAGTCAAGCTTGTCTACAATCTCCTGCTCAAGGAAGGTGGTATCACCTGGATCGTTGATCATAACCTTACGCATCATCTGACGAACGATGATCTCGAAGTGTTTGTCGTTGATCTTCACACCCTGCAGACGATAAACGTCCTGTACCTCATTGACGATATATTCCTGTACTGCAGTCGGACCCTTAATGGCAAGGATGTCTGCTGGAGTGATAATACCATCGGACAGAGGAGTGCCAGCGCGTACAGCATCGTGCTCTTGTACCAGAATCTGCTTTGAGAGAGATACCAAGTACTTACGCTGCTCACCAGTCTTAGATGTAACGATGATCTCACGGTTACCACGCTTAACACGACCCATGGTCACCTCGCCATCAATTTCAGAAACGACTGCTGGGTTGGATGGGTTACGAGCCTCAAACAGCTCTGTCACACGTGGCAGACCACCAGTGATATCGCCAGCACCACCCATTGCACGTGGTATCTTAATAAGAGTGGTACCTGTCTTGATCTTCGCACCATCCTGAATGCGCTGCTCAATATGACCACCTACAGGGAAGATATATGTACCTAAGACATCCTCAGGATTATATTTACCAGTTTCCTTATTCTTCTTGGCGCCATCACGAACGATGTCACAGGTAGGAACTCGCGACCTATCCTTGGAATCTGTAATGATACGCTCCTCAAGACCCGTTGCATCATCGGTCTCAGAACGATAGGTAACACCCTCGACTACATCGTGGAAGCGTACTACACCAGCATACTCACTTACGATGACAGCATTGAATGGGTCCCAACGTGCGATGAGATCGCCCTTCTTCACCTTAGCACCATGCTTAAAGTACAGAGAACTACCGTAAGGCACGTTCATTGTTGACACAATGATATTGGTATTCGGATCGATAAAACGCACCTCGGCAAGACGACTGACTACCATATCGCATGCCACCTCAGTCTCATCAGGCTGACGCTCGATGAAAGGAACGGTACGAAGCTCGTCAAACTCGATCTTTGCATCATTCTTTGCTACGATTGTTGCGTTAGCGGCAGCATTACCTGCCACACCACCAGCGTGGAAAGTACGAAGGGTAAGCTGTGTACCTGGCTCACCGATAGCCTGTGCCGCAATCACGCCGACAGCCTCACCCAGCTGCACCATACGTGCTGTCGCAAGGTTTCGACCATAACATTTCATGCAGACACCATGTTTACTTTCACAGGTGAGCACCGAACGTATCTCCACACTCTCTATCGGAGAGTCCTCAATCATCTGAGCCTTAGCCTCAGTTATCTCGTCACCAGCTGCAACAATCAGTTCACCTGTAGAAGGATGAATCACGTCATGTACAGACACACGACCGAGGATGCGCTCATACAGGGTAGAAATTGTCTCATCACCATTCTTCAAAGCGGTGCATTGCAGACCACGTAGAGTACCACAGTCTTCCTCAGTAATAATCACGTCGTGCGACACATCGACGAGTCGACGAGTCAGATAACCTGCGTCGGCTGTCTTCATAGCGGTATCGGCAAGACCCTTACGAGCACCGTGAGAAGAGATAAAGTACTCGAGCACCGACATACCCTCCTTGAAGTTAGAGAGGATTGGGTTCTCAATAATCTGCTGTCCCTCAGCACCAGCCTTCTGTGGCTTTGCCATAAGACCACGCATACCAGAGAGCTGCTTGATCTGATCCTTTGATCCACGGGCTCCAGAGTCGAGCATCATGTATACAGCGTTGAATCCCTGATCGGCCTCAGTCATCTGCTTCAGCAGGATATTGCCAAGGTCGGTGTTCACGTGTGTCCAGGTATCGATAACTTGATTGTAGCGCTCATTATCAGTAATGAAGCCCATGTTATAGTTGTCGGTGATAGCCTGAACCTCTTGGTTACCACGCGCTACGATATCGTCTTTCTCCTTCGGGATAATGATATCGTCGAGGTTGAACGACAGACCTGCCACGTATGCCATGCGATAGCCGAGGTTCTTGATACCATCAAGGAACTCGCAAGCACGTGCCATACCAACATTCTTGATAACATCAGCAATGATGGTACGCAGGGTCTTCTTTGAAATGATATCATTGAAGAAGCCTACCTCCTCAGGAATGATGCCATTGACGATGACACGTCCGACAGAGGTCTCGACCATACGGTCTTGCAGGACACCATCGACTAGGTCTTTCACGATCACCTTAACCTGAGCATGCAAGTCGCAACGTCCTTCGTTATGTGCGATGATAGCTTCCTCAGGACCATAGAATGTAAGTCCTTCACCCTTTGCTCCTGGACGTATCTTGGTGATATAATAGAGTCCGAGCACCATATCCTGTGAAGGCACGGTGATAGGTGCGCCATTGGCAGGATTAAGGATGTTGTGGCTCTGCAGCATCAATATCTGTGCCTCAAGGATAGCCTCATTACTCAATGGGAGGTGAACAGCCATCTGGTCACCGTCGAAGTCAGCGTTGAACGCTGTACATGCCAGTGGGTGCAACTGGATTGCCTTACCCTCGATGAGTTTTGGCTGGAAAGCCTGGATACCCAGACGGTGAAGTGTTGGTGCACGGTTGAGCAGCACAGGATGTCCTTTCATCACATTCTCAAGGATATCCCAGATCACTGGTTCACGGCGATCTACTATCTTCTTCGCGCTCTTCACGGTCTTTACTATACCACGCTCGATAAGCTTACGGATGATAAATGGCTTATACAGCTCAGCTGCCATCAGCTTAGGCAGGCCGCACTCGCCCATCTTCAGCTCAGGACCTACGACGATAACCGAACGTGCAGAATAGTCAACACGTTTACCAAGCAGGTTCTGACGGAAGCGTCCCTGCTTACCCTTGAGAGAGTCAGACAGTGACTTCAATGGGCGATTGCTCTCACTCTTCACAGCACTTGCCTTACGACTGTTGTCAAAGAGAGAGTCGACAGCCTCCTGAAGCATACGTTTCTCATTACGTAGGATCACCTCTGGAGCCTTTATCTCGATAAGTCTCTTCAGACGGTTATTACGGATGATAACCCTACGATATAAATCGTTAAGGTCGGATGTAGCGAATCGTCCACCATCCAATGGTACCAACGGACGAAGCTCAGGTGGTGTCACAGGGATAATCTTCATTATCATCCACTCTGGACGGTTGATCTCCTTAGAGCTACGGAAAGCCTCCACAACCTGCAAGCGCTTCAGAGCCTCTGTCTTACGCTGCTGACTGTTGTCTGTAGTAGCACGGTCACGCAGTTCGCCTGCAAGACGGTCGAGATCGAGCCCAGCAAGCAGGTCATATACTGCCTCTGCACCCATCTTAGCAATAAACTTCTTAGGATCGCTATCATCAAGTCGCTCGTTGCCCTCAGGCAGTTTGTTGTCAAGGATATCAAGATACTCATCTTCTGACAGGAGGTCGAACTTGTGAGAACCATTCAACTCTCCGCCCTCTGCATCATGCATTCCCTCAACCACACCTGGCTGAATGACCACATATCTTTCATAATATATGATAGAATCGAGCTTCTTTGTTGGCAGACCCAACAGATAACCAATCTTGTTTGGCAGCGAACGGAAATACCAGATATGAGCTACGGGCACAACCAACTCGATATGTCCACTACGCTCACGACGAACCTTTTTCTCCGTCACTTCCACGCCACAACGGTCGCAAACGATGCCCTTATAACGAATACGCTTGTACTTACCGCAGGCACACTCGTAGTCCTTGGTAGGACCAAAGATGCGCTCGCAGAACAAACCGTCACGCTCGGGCTTGTATGTACGATAATTGATGGTCTCTGGTTTGGTTACCTCGCCGAAGGAGTTCTCAAGTATCTCCTCTGGAGAAGCCAGACCAATGGTAATCTTGGTGAAATTACTCTTTACTTTATTTTCTTTCTTGAAAGCCATATTTCTATATTTTTACGGGGTAAGGGTATTAGTCAAGTTTGACACTCAGACCGAGGCCACGAAGCTCATGCAGCAATACATTGAGAGACTCTGGGATGCCCGGAGTTGGCATCGGTTCGCCCTTGACGATCGACTCGTATGCCTTGCTTCTTCCTACGACATCATCAGACTTGATGGTAAGGATCTCCTGCAGGACATGGCTGGCGCCGAAGGCTTCCAGTGCCCAAACCTCCATCTCTCCGAAACGCTGTCCACCAAACTGTGCTTTACCTCCAAGAGGCTGCTGGGTAATGAGACTGTACGGGCCGATAGAACGAGAGTGCATCTTATCCTCGACCATGTGACCGAGCTTAAGGAAGTATGTGATACCTACCGTTGCTGGCTGGTCGAACATCTCACCTGTCTCACCATCATACAGATGGGTAGAGCAGAGACGTGGCAACCCTGCCTTATCTGTCCACTCGGAGAGGTCTTCGAGCTTAGCACCATCGAAGATTGGTGTAGCAAACTTAACACCAAGCTTCTTACCTGCAGCACCAAGGATTGCCTCAAAAATCTGCCCAAGGTTCATACGTGAAGGCACACCCAGAGGGTTCAGTACCAAGTCTACTGGTCTACCATCCTCAAGGAATGGCATATCCTCCATACGTACCACCTTAGAGACGATACCCTTATTACCGTGACGACCTGCCAGTTTATCACCGACGCCTATCTTACGTTTCTTGGCAATATATACCTTTGCCATCTGCAGAACGCCAGAAGGCAGTTCATCGCCGATAGTGATAGCAAACTTACGACGCTTCAACTCTGCGTCCATCTGCTTATACTTACGGATAAAGTTCATGATGACCTGCTGAATCATCTTGTCGTTGTGCTGATCACCCGTCCATCCGTTAGACTGGATGCCCTGATAGTCAAGGCTGCGCAATACAGCAGCAGTAAACTTACTACCCTTGGTGATGATCTCAGCATCGCTATAGTCCTTAACGCCCTGCGAGGTCTTACCCTTAGTCAGCACAAGCAGTTTGTCAATAAGGATGTCAGTAAGGTCATTGACCTTTGCTTCATACTCTTCGTCGAGCTTGGCAAGTATCACCTTATCCTGTTTCTTTGCCTCACGTGTCTTCACGGCACGGGTGAAGAGACGCTTGTCAATAACTACTCCGCTCAGCGAAGGATTAGCCTTGAGCGATGAGTCCTTCACGTCGCCTGCTTTGTCGCCAAAGATGGCACGCAGCAGTTTCTCTTCAGGTGAAGGATCGCTCTCACCCTTTGGAGAGATCTTACCAATAAGGATATCACCTGGCTCTACGCGTGCTCCGATACGTATGATACCATTCTCATCGAGGTCTTTGGTAGCCTCCTCACTGACATTAGGAATATCAGCAGTAAACTCCTCCATACCACGCTTGGTCTCACGCACGTCGAGAGAATATTCATCAACATGAACAGAGGTGAGCACATCGTCGCGCACCATACGCTCTGAGAGTACGATAGCATCCTCATAGTTGTAACCCTTCCAAGGCATGTATGCAACCAACAGGTTACGGCCAAGTGCCAGCTCACCATTCTCGGTAGCATAACCTTCTGTAAGGATATCACCTTTCTTCACACGCTGACCTTTCTCACATATAGGACGAAGGTCGATAACCATATTCTGGTTGGTACGACGGAACTTCTGGACGCGATACTCCTTGAGTGCTGGTTCGAAACTTACGAACTCCTCATCCTCTGTGCGATCATATAATATACGTATTGTTGTTGCGTCTACATACTCCACGACACCATCGCCCTCTGCGGTAATCATTGTTCGTGAGTCCTCACATACCTGACGCTCCAGACCTGTACCAACGATTGGTGCATCATTATGGAGCAATGGCACTGCCTGGCGCATCATGTTACATCCCATCAGCGCACGGTGACCATCGTCATGCTCCAAGAACGGAATCAGGGCAGCAGAAACTGACGCGATCTGTTGCGGTGACACGTCGATAAGGTCTACCTTGTCTGGTGCGACAACTGGATAGTCAGCATCCTGGCGGCACTTGACAAACGTACGGATGAAGGTACCGTCCTCACGCAGAGGAGCATTACCCTGACCGATGATCTTGTCTGCCTCCTCCTCAGCGGTGAGGTAGATGATATCGTCGTTATTCATGTCCACCTTGGCATCCGCAACCTTACGATAAGGAGTCACGATAAATCCGAGATCGTTGATCTTCGCATAAACACAAAGCGAAGAGATAAGACCGATATTCGGACCTTCAGGGCTCTCAATAGGACACAGACGACCATAGTGAGTATAGTGTACGTCACGCACCTCGAAGCCGGCTCTCTCACGAGACAGACCACCAGGACCGAGTGCTGAGAGACGACGCTTGTGTGTCACCTCTGCCAATGGGTTGGTCTGGTCCATAAACTGGCTCAACGGATTAGTTCCGAAGAAGGAGTTGATGACGCTTGAAATAGTCTTTGCATTGATAAGGTCGGTAGGCTGGAACACCTCATTGTCGCGAACGTTCATACGCTCACGGATGGTGCGGCTCATACGTGCCAGACCTACAGAGAACTGGTTGCTCAGCTGCTCACCTACTGTACGCACACGACGGTTGGACAGGTGGTCAATATCATCGACATTGGCATTAGAGTTCACCAACTGAATAAGGTACTTGATAATCTCGATAATATCGTCCTTTGTCAGCACGCGTACATCCATATCAGTCTCGAGACCGAGTTTCTTATTGATACGGTAGCGACCTACCTCACCCAAGTCATAACGTTTGTCTGAGAAGAACAGGTTCTGGAACACCTCACGTGCGCTGGCATCATCGGCAGGATCAGCGTTGCGGAGCTGACGATAGATGTACAACACAGCCTCCTTCTCTGAGTGGCTTGGGTCTTTTGCTAAGGTATTGAAGATGATAGCAAACTTGTTTGCCATCTCCTCATCCTTGTGTACGAGGATAGAAGAAGCACCACTCTCGAGGATGTCTTCCATATTGTCCTCGGAGATTTCAGACTCGCGCTCTACTATCACCTCGTTACGCTCAATAGAAACGACCTCACCGGTATCCTCATCAACGAAGTCCTCGTTCCATGACTTCATCACGTTACCAGCGAGCTTACGTCCTATAGCGGCTTTCAGGTTCTTCTTGTTAACCTTCACCTCCTCACAGAGGTCAAAGATCTGAAGAATATCTTTATCATCCTCGAAACCAATAGCACGGAGCAGAGTGGTTACGGGAAGTTTCTTCTTTCTGTCGATATAGGCATACATCACATTGTTGATGTCCGTAGCAAACTCAATCCAAGAGCCCTTGAATGGGATAATACGCGCAGAGTACAGCATGGTACCATTGGCGTGCTGACCCTGACCGAAGAACACACCTGGAGAACGGTGCAACTGGGATACTACGACGCGCTCAGCACCATTGATGATGAACGTACCATTATCAGTCATGTATGGGATTGTACCAAGGAACACATCCTGGATAAAGATACCGAAGTCCTCGTGATCGGGATCGGTGCAATACAACTTCATCTTCGCCTTCAAAGGTACGCTGTATGTCAGTCCACGCTCCAGACACTCCTCGATGCTATAGCGGGGAGGGTCGATGAAATAGTCCAAGAACTCCAGCACGAAGTTGTTACGCGTGTCGGTAATAGGGAAATTCTCTGCGAACACCTTATACAGTCCGTCATTCTTGCGCTCCTCTGGTGGTGTATCCAACTGAAGGAAGTCACGGAACGACTTCAGCTGCACATCAAGGAAGTCCGGATAAGAAAGCGGATTCTGGATGCTCGCAAAGTTTACTCTGTTGTCAACAATTTTTGTAGCCATTTATTATTTTTTTGTTAAGGACCTTAAGGACCTTAAGGACGCTAAAGACCTTAAGAACCTTAAAGTCATTATTTTGTCAAAAGACACAAAATGGTCGGGACTCCCCTACTTAGGAAATCCCAACCAGTATAGATAAGATGTGTTTGCTGTATTACTTCAGCTCTACCTTTGCACCAGCCTCTTCGATGGCCTTCTTCAGGTGCGCGGCCTCGTCCTGGGACAGACCCTCCGTGATGGTAGCGGGAGCACCATCAACGAGATCCTGAGCTGCCTTCAGGCCCAGACCACAAGCTTCCTTCACAGCCTTTA
>ODAI012977077.1_pt1 | contig 10363 bp, 10 predicted proteins | sample 1539321 | NCBI WGS metagenome assembly ODAI01 (sample SAMN02144231, study PRJEB22623) | gut metagenome | biome: sheep rumen | host: Ovis aries | place: New Zealand | reverse complement strand
GAGAGTCCTTATCGAAGAATCATAAATTCAAATGTATTCATTCCCCCTAACATGAAAACTCCCAATATGGTGGGGCTATATACAAAGGGTAGATTAGCTTCCCAAGAAAAGATTAATTATGAAAATTCTTATTGGTTAAAGCAAGAAGGTAATTCGAAAATTCTAAAATCTATCATAGACAAATTAAAAGATTTACATCCACAATATGATATTGTACCAATTTTGGATAGTTCAAATGAAGTTCATATCGAAATCTATCAAGATGACTTCCTTTTAGAAGACATACATTTCCCGTCTGCTTTTCCATTGGAGCCGCCGCATATTAGTGACCCTTATGGCCGTTTGTTATGCAAACATGCACTATGGAAATTCAATGGTGACATTTATTTAACGTTTATATCGTATTACAACGACCAAATAAAGAATTATATTTATGATGACAGCAAGTAGATTTCATGCAGAAGTTGACGCTCTTCAGTTGTCACTGCCTGCTAACATGTTCAAGTTTTGCGATATGGATACAGATCTTCCATATCTGAAAATGGTAGCCATTACAAATAGCAAGAACATGTACACTTTGCGTGTTGACTTAGACCAATTCCCAGAGTCTATACCCAAAGTTTTTGTTACAAAAATGCTTAAAAGCAAGTTTGGTGATGATTTGGACCATCCAAGTCATGAAATGCATACACTTGGTAGTGAACATGGCTATACGAGGATTTGCCATTACGGAAACACCTCATGGAAGCCCGATGTTGCCTTAAATAAGGTATATTTAAAATGTCGAGTGTGGCTTGAAGCCTATGAAGCACACCTTGAAACAGGTGATGATATTTGTGATTATTTAGGAACCCAAGATTAATATTAACTTCAAAATTATACAATTATGAACGACAATCAGAATTACAATTCTCTCGGAGATGTACTGAAAAAAATTCGTGGTGGTGATATTCGTCGTCAAATCAGATATGACGAGGAGACTGGAGATTTTGTGATAGAAGATGCTGATGCACCTCTGGAAGAAGGCTCTCAGGATGCTACACGTTTTGCAGAAGAAGGATATGCTTAATATGGCATACGAGGTATACGTGGCCTCAGAGGAGATAAAAGAATTCCTTAATGGTTCTGAAAAGGAACTATTGGGTTACTCCTATGAATGGGAAGGTGAGAATGTTATACATTTGCATTCTCACCCTCTCCAACATTCATTTGGTCTGGCAAAAAGGTGTTTGTTTACAAGAAAGGATAATATCAACCCATCGGATTTCAATGGAGATATTAATTATATCGCCATCATCTCCTCTAAGGACAATAAATTTAATATTAAAGTTTATAAACTTGGAGACTGCACCGTTGTTGAAATCTCTGCAAAGCTGATTCCGGGTAAAGATGAGCTGTATTCAAGAAGTAAAGGGCTTCTGGAAGTTGAAATCCTATCTAAAAAACATGTGGCTATTGTTGGATTAGGGAGCTTCGGTTCCCAAATCGCTATTGAATTAGCGAAAGCAGGTGTTGGCGTTTTCTCCCTCTTTGATTTTGATAGAGTCGAGTTACACAATATCGGAAGACACTCTTGCACACTTAAAGATTTGGGGCGTCTTAAGACGGATGCTATCGAAGAAGCCATTTTAGGTAAAAATCCATATGCACAAGTTAATAAGTATGCTATCAATATTGCAACCCAGAAAGATGTATTCTGTGATGTCGCTAAATATGTTGATTTGGTGATATGTGCTACAGATAACAACGACAGTCGTTTTGTTATTGCATCTGCGTTGCACAGATATCAGAAAATTGGTATTTTTGGCAGAGCAATAACCAGAGCTGCCGGTGGTGATGTGTTTCGTTATAAGCCTGGTGGGCCTTGCTATGGCTGCTTAATAGGAAGTCGAATTATAGATTCTCGGGATGAAGAGGTGTCGAGCGAAGAAGCAGGAAGAAGAAGTGGCGCAATCCCAGCTTACGCTTCTGCAGAAGACGTAAATGCAATTGTCCAGGTGGGTCTGTCTGTTGACATTGAGCCCATCTGCAACCTTATGCTCAAACTCGCACTTCTTGAACTTTCTAAGGGTATGCAGTCTGGAATATCTTCACTCGAAGAAGACCTTAAATATGATGCATATATATGGGCTAATAGACGAGATAATAATTTCTCAAATTGGCATCCATTCTACAAGTCTGGTCCGAAACAAACAATACTGAAATGGTATGGCATTACTATTCCAAAAGATGAGCATTGTGCCATTTGTTCGGAAATTCCCACGCTTGATACAGGGTTAAAATTAAGTCATCCCATGTATGCGGAGTATGCAGATATAGATTTTCATTTAGATGATAATTAATTATGTTACAGCTAAATATCTATACGAAAAAGTCTAAAAGGAGCATTCTTAAAGCTATTAATATGACTGAAGAATGCCGTTACAAATATTTGGAGCCACAGGTTCTCATGGCAGGTATTGTAAATGAAGGCCGTGACATGCTTTCATATGTTATGCAATTCTTGCATGTAGACAGAATTGCTTTCTGCAAAAGGATTAATGAGACTATTATGGGGATAAATGAGATCTCTAATGAAGCTCCTGTTTTAGGTGAAAGAACAAGTGAAATATTGGGAAAAGCTAAACTCCTCTCTAACGAAAGTGGATGTGAGCTTATTCCAATTGAATTTCTGTTGTTGTCAATGATACTTGTACCATCTAAAGTAAAGGATGTGTTCTCTAGTTTTGGTATAGATGAAGAGCAATTAGCTGAAGCCATCTCTTATTATCGAGATAATATTGAAATAGAAGCCGTTGTCCAAACTGAAGATAACAATGTCAATTATCCAAACTTGGAGAAGTATGGGCGCAATTTGTGTTCAGATGCTCGTAATGGCATAATTCATAAAGCAATCGGAAGAGATGACGAAATAAGAAGAATTATTCATATTTTATCTAGACAGACGAAAAACAATCCTATTCTTGTTGGAGAACCAGGTACCGGAAAAACCGCAATCGTAGAAGGACTAGCTCATAGAATAGTCGAAGGTGATATTCCTCGAGAGTTAAGGGGGATTCAGCTATATTCTTTAAATATCGCTTCATTGCTTGCCGGCGCGAGTCATATGGGTGAATTTGAGGAAAGATTAAGGAGTGTTATACATGACTTGATTAGTTCAAATGGTAATGTTCTCCTTTTTATAGATGAAATACACCTCCTTATTGGAGGGGGCAGAAGTGGAGGTGCGATGGATGCCGCAAATATATTAAAGCCCGAATTAGCCAGAGGCGTGATAAAGGTTATAGGAGCAACAACCTTTGATGAATACAAAAAGTATATAGAACAAGATAAAGCATTTGAAAGGCGTTTCCAAAAGGTTGAGGTAGAAGAACCAGATATGGAGTCTGCACTGGCCATATTGCGTGGCATTAGAGTAAGACTGGAAGATTTTCATAGGATACGAATTAAGGACGAGGCGATAAAAGCATCGGTGCAATTGTCTATGAGATATATTCAAGATAGATACTTACCAGACAAAGCGATAGATTTATTGGATGAATCAGCCGCTAAGATGAAAATTGCACGTTCTACATCACCCATGGAACTGGATTCTCTTAGAAGAAAAATTACCACTAAGGAGATAGAATGTGAATCTATAAAGCGGGATGACGAATATAGTCCTAACGTACTCCAGCTTCAAGAAGAAATTGCAAACTTAAAAGAAGAAGAGAATTCTCTTCATGCTAAATGGCAAAGCGAGCGTCAACTTTTAGAAGAGATACAAGACCGCAGGAACGAAATAGCACGCTTAAACGAAGACAAGCATCTTGCTGAAAGCCAGGGCGCTGCTACTTCTGTGGTGAATATATCTATGCAAATACGCGAGCTAAATGATGAAATTCACCATTTGATGGAGACGTTGCAAGAAAACGTATCTCAGAATTTGCTAAAGCCAGAACTTGATGAAGTTGATGTGATGAATGTCATTACAGAATGGACTGGAATACCTGTTTCCAAACTGTCTGAAAACGAAACTCAGAAATTAGCACATATTGAAGAGTATTTGAATCAGACTGTTATTGGGCAAGAGGAAGCAAAAATCTTGGTTGCAAATGCCATTCGGCGAAACAAGATGGGATTTAGTGATGCCAACAAGCCTATAGGTACATTCTTGTTCTTAGGGACAACTGGGGTTGGCAAAACAGAGTTATGTAAAGCCATAAGTGAATTCTTGTTTGATAGTCGTGATGCCCTTATTAGAATTGACATGAGCGAATATCAGCAAGAACATGAGGTTTCTAAACTATTTGGCGCTCCTCCGGGCTATATTGGTTTCGAGAATGGTGGCCAATTAACTGAGGCTGTCAGACGGAAGCCATATTCTGTTATATTATTTGATGAAATTGAGAAAGCTCATCCCAAGGTTTTTGAAGCCCTCCTTCAAGTTCTTGATGAAGGTAGAATGACCGATGGTAAAGGCCGTACAATAAACTTCAAAAATACAATCATCGTGATGACATCTAATCTTGGCCAGCAGATAATATACTCAACATTACAAGGTCGGAGAAATCTGCAAAGAAACAGAATCGGATTCAATGTCAGTGAGAACCAAAATACTGAAACTGATAATAATCTGGTGACTGAAGATAAAGTAGCTAAGGCTAAAAAACTAATCTTGACCGAACTGAAGACTAAAGTCGCTCCAGAATTTGTTAATAGAATTGATGACATTATTATGTTCCTCCCTTTGTCAAGAGATGAAATAAAAAAAATTATTATTTTGCAGGTTAATTCATTGGCTAAAAATATGAAGTCACAGGGTATTGATATTCGACTAACAGACGATGCAATTGATTTTCTTGTCAATGTTGGTTTCCAACCAGAGTTTGGGGCAAGACCTGTTAAGCGTGCTATTAATTCATACTTAATTGATGATATGAGTATTAGTATAATCAATGGCGAAATAACCAAAGATGCTCCTATTCAAATATCATCTGGACAGAATACACTTAAATTCACTAATATTTAAATATTATGCCTAACATTTACAATCCCACAACAGGCACTATTACTGGCGCTACAGAAAGTAAATGGTTTGTGCCTGAAGATCGTTTAAATCCTGACCAGAAGAGATTCCTTCAAGAATTTGAAAGGGATTTCAGAAACAACAATCTGCGTAACCTCTGGGTCAAAGGTTTTGCGGGGTCAGGTAAATCAATTTTGTTGGTTCATGTAGCAAGAAAAATTCTTGCTTTGAAACCAAATGCCAAAATTGCGCTTGTTGTTTATACCCAGTCGTTGGTTGAGATGTTTAAGAAAGCGCTAAGAGAACTGACACCACCTGTCAACATTCCCGTTATGACGTTCTATTCATTTATGACATCATCCTCATCGTATGAATATATTCTTTGTGATGAAGTTCAGGACTTAACGCCAAGAGTTCTAAGTAGGATGTATGACAGATCTGCTCATGTCGTAGTTGCTGGAGATTCTAATCAATCTATCTATCCAGAAGACCCAAGATGGAGAGAGAAGACCGTCGATGTTTCACAGATTCCTTCATTAATTCACGGAGGAGACTTTGAACTAACAATTGTTGAGCGTCTTACAGAGTCCATAATGAAAGCCGTAAGGTCTTTCTTGCGTTTGAATATTTTTGGTACAAGAGTAAATCTTAACCACGTTGATACTAAAATTTCATTATGTAAAGCGAACTCTAAAGATGCAGAAATCTCATTTGTAATGCAAAACTCCTCTCGAGTTATTCAGCGTGGATATACAGCAGCAATCCTCATTCCAACTCAAAAAGGTATTGTAGAATTCGTTAATAAAGCATTAGCATCACAAGGAAAGCCTATGTGGAATAGTCAGACAAATCAATATGGTAAGGTTGATTTTGGCGCAATGAATTCATACTTGTCTTCTTGTGGTTTAAAAATGCAATCTATAGGAAACGGGTATGGACAATTTAGAAGCAATCCTGATTATGTGGTTTTAATGACCTATCATAGTGCTAAAGGATTGGATTTTGATTATGTCTATATACCATTCTGTAGTGATTATCTTTGGATAAGTTATAATGATGCATTATCTAAAACTCTCTTTATGGTTGCAATGACACGTGCTCGTATGAATCTGTATATTACTTATACAGGTAACTTGCATAGTTATGTTCGCCCATTCGAAAGTGATTGTACAACACGTTCTATATCATAATAAATCATGGTTAATTATCTAACAATAATCAGTCGTTCTGATTTTAGCAATTTGTATAAGTTTGGGCATTTATATGTTCATAATATAGTTCCATTCGAAGGGAAACTAAGTGACCATGCTGATGACAAATTTTTGTTTGATGCTGTTACGACATATATGGACACTTATGAGTATTCCACGGAATATCTTCTTCTTCACGTATGTAAAACGCCATCCTCCAGTGGCTCTGTTGAATTATTTGTAAAAGATATTATTGGTGTCTATACTTTAGACGAGGAAGCCAAAGCAAGCCTAGCAGTATCAATGGATTCCAGAATTATCTTACAGGTTTCAGCATGGAATTCTTTCTTTGTAGAATTAAATAAAAAACAAGCAATACGGCAGTCAAAAGCTGGAGAATACAATTGTTTTGAAATATTTAAAATAACGAATGAAGACCGATTAGCGGTTACTAAACTTATTCCGAAGGTGTTTGTGGAAGAATTGTTTTCTGACCTTTACAATCATGTAAGACCTTCTGGCAATCGAAGTATTTGGAATTATCTAGTTAGATACGAAAGACATCATCCGTATTGGAATGATAATAGGGGCTTTTTCTCCGATGCAATCCATGTTTATGAAAATTATAAACAAAGAGCAGAGATTGATTACGAAATAGCCGACGAGGTTCCTTTGGCAGATGTCATAGGGTCATGTGGCTCAAAAATGACGGAAATATATAAGTTATTGAGACATAAACAAGGCGATGATTATCAGGTTAATGGCTGTAATTATTTTGCTGTTGCCCCTCTGTTTCTGTATCTTAAATCTTGTTTTAAAGAGGGTGGAATAACTCCTGCTTCTTTCTATAGCAATGAACATCTCTGTAATGGAGATTTCTATAATTATTTCGGTTTTGACTTTGCCGTAGCGGTTTCTCTGCTTGGCCTTTCTTTAGGGCACGATTTGACGTATAGTTGCTATTACGAAATCTCGAATTTGGGAATATTCAATCATCTAGTAGAATCTAAAATTAACGTCCAAATACTGAACCCAGAAACCGGAGATAGCTTAGACTCACAAGAAGCTCAAAATCTTATTAATAAGCTTACCAATGAGATTAAAAAACTTCGAGAGGATGCAACCGTAATGGAAGAACTATTGAATGAGGCATCTAATAAAAAACAGGAAATTGTAGAGGGTGATAATTCTACTTCAGCTACTGAAGACAATGCTTCTGAGAATGAGATTCAGAAAGAAATCTCAGATTTAAAGGGAGTAGAGGAAGTTCAGACGAAGCTCATACAGGATGAACAGCATGAGATAGTTTTGCCTTTAACGGAAGAAAAGGAATCTGTTCTAAACGATGAACAAAATTCAAAACTGGATGAGCATCAGGATTCATTACAAAATGAAACAATTCAAAAGGGAGAGAACGCTCAAGAGCAGCCAAGCAAGGAAGATCAAATATCTTCTTCAACTATAAATTATCCAATTTTAATGAAGAAGCTTACAAAAAGTGGAGATAGATTTTGTACAGGAAAATGGGCAAAAGAAGAATATGCCCATGATGAAAAAGAATATCGAGACTTAAGACATAAGAATTTTGCTCCTGAAGATTTTTTTAAACCTGGTTTAATGTTTGCTAATTTAGATGATTAAAAGATATGGAACAATTAAATTTTCAACAAAAAATTGCTATTATGCGTATTTTGTTTGATATAATCAATGCAGATGGACGCATAGATGCAAGAGAAACTTTTTACTTTAACAAGGTAGCCAAGTTGTTGGGCATAGGAGAAGAACACCGTCCAACAATTAACGAGGCCAACTCTTTACTTTGCCTATTGGAAGTCAAAAGTCTGGATGACCATCAAAAACAAGAAATGGCAAAAATGATGGGACAACAGATTGTTGTTGACGAAGATATCAATGTAAACGAAATGGCAATATATGAATTGGTTTGCAAAACTTGTGGTATTGACATTAAGTTCAATGACGTGGTCTCACATGAACAGATAGAAAAAAGCACAAGGTCATAATTCTAAAGACATATGAAGATACCAGGAGTAAGTTTCTCATGGAAAAGAGCACTAGGTATTTCTCAAGCAAAACAGAAATTTGCAAAAGAAACTGGTGTTCCATTGACTAAGAATGGCTTGGAAAGAAAAATCGGTTCCGCCATTATTAACTTGTTTTTGAACAAGAAAAGTTAGAAATAACAGTTGTCTTCAATTATGCTTGAATTCAATCTACAGCAATACCTACTCCGCGAGTACCCACAAGAGAATGCTCGGTGTGAGTAGAAGGAATTTAAGAATCTGAAGAACTCGTTCTATGGGGACGAAATAACAAGAAACAAAAGCATATGGACACTAATAATGAAATGGTTTCTGTAAGGGAAAAACTTTCCAACGCAGTGCGAGTTATAAAGGATGCGATTCTGCAAAGCCAACAGCGAGCGTTAGGTGCTGTGAATCAAGAACAACTGGCTCTTTACTATGGCATTGGCAGATATGTCTCTGCTAATACTCGGACAAAGAACTGGGGAAAAGGTTTTATTGAGGGTATCAGCGAACAATTGCGAAAGGAGCTGCCTGGTCTTCGAGGGTTTTCAGCTCGCAACCTAAGGAATATGCGAACCTTCTACGAAGAATGGCAAATCCTTGAAAATCCTAATTTGGCAGTCCAAACTGCCAAATTGGAGAATGACAAACAAAATTCGTTAGTTGAAACGAACAAAGATTCTAATTTGGCAGTTCCGACTGCCGAAATACAAGGTAAGGATGAAATCCGTCAGTTGCAACTGAAGATCTCGCCAGATTTCCCCATTGCAGCATTCTTCAGTCTCAGTTTTACTCATCATACGGCGATTCTGTCGAACGTAAAATCGTATGAGGAGCGTAAGTTCTATATCCAATTCGCTGTAGATTACAAAGTAAAGTGTGAAGATTTGGAACAACTGATGAAAGATGATTTATACAATCACCAAGGATCATTGCCCAACAACTTCAGACGGACTATCCCCGACCAGCTGCAAGCCTACCGTGCCATCACAATGTTTAAGGATGAGTATCTGCTCGACTATATCAATACGGAAGAGTTGTTTGTCCGTGACAAAGATAGAGACGAACGGGTGATAGAACAAAGCATCATCAACAATGTGAAGGACTTTATCATGACTTTTGGACGTGACTTCACATTTGTAGGCAACCAATATCATTTGGAGAAGTTCGGAATAGAACAGTTTCCCGATTTGCTATTCTTCAATAGAGAGTTATCAGCCCTTGTCTGTGTGGAACTCAAAGATGGTCCATTCAAAACTGCTTATTTGGGGCAGTTGGCTGGTTACTTGCGTATTCTTGATGATGAGGTTCGCAAACCCAATGAGAATCCATCAATCGGAATCATCCTATGCAAGAGTGCAAACAAGAAGTTTGTAGAATATGTTATCCAAGACTATGACAAGCCTATGGGTGTAGCAACATACAAAACTTCTGCTGACATGGATGACAGGCTGAAGAAACTACTTCCTCCTGTAGAAGATTTGGAGAAGCTATTATAACCAATTAGAAATGTAATACGAATATGATATTTGGAAAGAAAATAAAAGAGCTCAGAGAGGAGCATGGTCTGTTGCAACGACAGTTGTCAGCAGCGTTAGAGATAGATACCCCAATGTATAGCAAAATTGAGCGTGGAGAGCGTAAGGCGAAGCGCAGCCAGATTCCCATTATGGCAAAACTCTTTGAGATAGATGAGAAGGAGTTGCTGACCATCTGGCTTGCAGACAAGGTTCTTGACACCGTCGAAAACGAAGATGAGATAAAGAGTGATGCCATCGTCTATGCACAGAATGAGATCAATTCTCAACTCTAATCGAAATTGCAGGAGTAACTACAAGTTTTTTAATCGTATTGATTTGCGATTAAAGACATTTATTGGCTTCCTGCAATACGCTCTTCATTCCGGAATAGATCTACGATTCATCCCAAATTCGTGCTTTTCTGGTGGGGAAAATGGGGCTCACTTTGCACGAACTCTTGCAGATGTGGGGAAAATGTGGGGAGATTTGAGGAAAGAAAAATCGCTAAACCTCTTGTTTTTAAAGGTTTAGCGATTATTTTCGAGTCAAACTCGTACCCAGAGCCGGGGTCGAACCGGCACGGGTTACCCCACTGGTGTT
>ODAI011863873.1_pt1 | contig 10363 bp, 12 predicted proteins | sample 1539321 | NCBI WGS metagenome assembly ODAI01 (sample SAMN02144231, study PRJEB22623) | gut metagenome | biome: sheep rumen | host: Ovis aries | place: New Zealand | reverse complement strand
GGGCCATGGACCGGCTGAACCGGGAAAGAGCCTGCGACGTGATGCTGGTGGGCCGCGGCGGCGGCTCCATAGAGGACCCGTGGGCCTTCAACGAGGAGATCGTGGCCCGGGCCCTCGCCGCCCCCCCCCTCCCCGCGGGCCGCCGCCCGCCCCCCCGGCAAGCCGCGAGAGCATGCCGTCCAGCTCGGCCTTCATCTGATCCAGTCGGGGCACGGTCAGCTCCGCCGCGGCGGATGGGGTCGGCGCGCGCAGATCGGCCACGAAATCCGATATGGTGAAGTCCACCTCGTGGCCCACGCAGCTGACCACGGGGATGGCGGAGGCGGCGATGGCCCGGGCCACGATCTCCTCGTTGAAGGCCCACAGGTCCTCTATGGAGCCGCCGCCGCGGCCCACCAGCATCACGTCGCAGGCTCTTTCCCGGTTCAGCCGGTCCATGGCCCGCACGATGTCCGCCGCGGCCCCCGGCCCCTGCACCAGGCAGGGCGACAGCACGATGCCCACGTTGGGGTTCCTCCGCCGGGCCACATGGATGATGTCCCGTATCGCAGCGCCGGTCTGGGAGGTCACCACGCCGATCACCCGGGGAAACGCGGGAATTTCCCGCTTCCGGGCAGGATCGAACAGGCCCTCCGCCATCAGCTTCCGCTTCAGCTTTTCAAAGCGGACGAACAGGTCGCCCTGCCCCGCCTGGCGCATGGACGTGACGTACAGCTGAAAGCTTCCGTTCTGAGGGTAGATCGAAGCCGAAGCCCGCACGGTCACCCGCATGCCGTCCGCGGGCTGGAAGTCCAGCCCCAGGGCGTGCTGGCGGAACATCACGCACTGCACCCGCGCGTTCTCGTCCTTCAGAGAAAAATAACGGTGTCCGCTGTAGTGGTGCTTGTAGCCCGAGATCTCGCCAGTGACCTCCAAGGCGCGCAGCAGCGGGTCTGCAGCCAGCAGCCTGCGGGCGTACTCGTTCAGCTCCGAGACGCTCAGCGCCCCGCCGCCGCAATCCCCGCCGATCATGCCTCGTCCGCCGCGGCGGCCGCATCGAGGCTTCGGCCGAGGTTGCCCAGCACGCCGTTGATGAAGCCGCCCGCCTTCTCCGTGGAATACTGATTGGCCAGCTCCACGGCTTCGTTGATGACCACGCTCCTGGGCGTCTCGCCCAGCATCAGCTCGTGGGCCGCCAGGCGCAGGATCGCCAGGTCGACCCGGGTCACCCGGTCGATCGTCCAGCCCTTCAGAAAGGGTGTCAGCCTCGCGTCGATGGCGTCGACATTGGCCACGACGCCATCGAACATGCGGTTCATAAAGTCGGCCTCGCGCTCGTTGGGCTTGACCTCCAACAGGTTCAGCCGCGTCTCCTCGCCGCCGTCGCCGCCCATCTCCCACTCGTAGATCAGCTTCATGGCGTGGGCACGGGCCATTGTTCTATCCATAATCCATACCTGCCTTTATCGCGAAATCGTTTCAAAATAATCCGTCAAGCGCAATGTTGCGGTGGCACGCGCGTGCCGCCGCAACAGGGTCATTCAGCTATAACGCCGCCTCGGTCAATCCCCGATGGCATCGGTTTCGGCGACTTCGGCCTGTCCGTCGCTCTCGCGTGCCTTCATCGCCGCATAATCCTTGGCAAATTCGGATTCATAGGGCTTGTCCGGGTCATAGGCCGGCGTCTTCGCCTCGGATATGTCCCGGGAAGCCGCAGCCGCGTCCTGGCCGATGCCGTAAGCGGACTCCACCACGGCCGCGTCGTTCACAGGCGCCGGTTCCGGTTCAGAGCCTTCGTCCGCAACGGGCTCGGGCGCGAAGAAAGCGGCGGGCGCGTCGGCCTGCGGCTTGCCGCGGCCCATCAGCCGCCTGCGGGAGGGCTCTCCCCTGCCGCTGACGGCGTTGATGGTGATCGCCACCGACTGCACCGCCACGCCGCAATTGACCTCCACAAACTGAGTGATGGCCCGCTGCATGTTGGCGGTGATGGTCGGAACGTGTGCGCCATTTGCGATGACGGCGTCGATGGAAATGGCGATGGCGTCGCCCAGCCCTTCGATATTCACCCTCATGTCGGTGATGCCGTCGATGGTTCGCACCGACTGGCGCACCATCTGTTCCACCGCGGAAACCGAGATGCGAACCTTGCCCTTATCGTCGGGACCAACGGTGATAAACCCCCGCTCGGCCCGGCTCCTTCGCCGAATCAGTATGAGCAGCGCCGCCACAGACAGCGCCAGATACAGCGCCAGCGCCACGACGCCCGCGATCCTCGCGCCGAGGCCGCCCATAGATTCCTCCGCCCTTGAAACCAGATTGACCTGCAGGCCGGGCACGACCAGGCACAGCACAAAGGCCGCGCAGATCATCAGTGAACACAACCAGTGTAACAGCATCAGCAGCTTGTTGCCTAAAGTCAATTTCATACGCTTCCTCGTTCCCCCGCGATCACCGGCATCGCCCCTCGGCCATGCCTTTTTTCGGGGAAATCTCCTCAATATCAAGCTCCTCAGATACGCTCTTCGAGAGCATCCTCATCTTCTTCGTCCGTATCGTCGGCTTCATCGTCACTGTCGTCAGTGAAATCTTCATCCTCCGCTTCGTCTGCCGCGCAGTCGTCGTCCTCTTCCGCGTCAACCCCCTCCGGGGCCTCCTCGTCCTCGTCCCAGGCGGTCTCAGCCGCCACGGTCGCGGCCTTCTCCCCGGGGTGACCGGCGGCATTCCCGCTCTCCTTGGACGCTTCTTCGCCTTCGGTCCTGGGCACGGCCTCGATCTCGGCGGTCTTCTCCAGCATCTTGCGGTGCTGCTCGTCCAGCTCGGCATTGGCGCGCTGCTCGCGCTCAAAGCTGATGCCGGTTACGTGGACATCCACATTCTTCACGTCCAGGCCGCTCATGGTCTCGATGGCCTTCTTCACGTTCTCCTGGATGTTCCGGGCCACATCGGGGATGGGCGAGCCGTAATCCACGGTGATGGTCACGTCCACGGAAACCCTGTTGTCCTCCAAATCTATGCGAACGCCTTTGGTCAGGTTGCGGTTGCTCTTGCGGGAAAACATGTCCGCCAGGCCCGAAGAAGGAGAGATCATGCTGGCGACGCCGTCGACCTCGGTGGCTGCGAGACCGGCGATAGTGGCGACGACTTCCGTGGCAAAGGAAACCGTGCCGTTGGGATTTTCATTCAGCTTGACATCGGAAGGATAATTATCGCTCATATTGCATACCTCCTTATACGGAATTCATTATAGCAGAAAACACGCCGTCGCGCAAATACTTTCGGTTATTTTACCGGAATGATTTTCACATTCCCGCCCGTCAGGCCCGTTTCCCTCATGACCAGGTCCAGTATGACGGCGCTCTGGGCATGGGTCAGCGCTTCCCCACGGATCAGCACGTTTGCCGCCGAAGCGCTGACGCTGACGAGGGCATCCTCGAAGCCCCTGCTCTTGAGTATGCCTTCGATGGCATTCTCAGAGCGAGCATGCCCCAGCATGTCCAGCAGTTCCCTGCGCGCCTGGGATCGGATCTCCCCGTCCGCGCCGCTGTCGTGGATGATGTCGTTCAGCTGGGCCTCCTGCCTGGCTCGAAGCTGCTCCCGCTCCAGCCGGAATGCCGCCATCGGATCGCTCCCGATCCGGCTGTACGCCGGCGCGCTTTCCGCCCGGTTCACCCGCTTCATGACCATCCGCGCCGTAATCAGCGCGTCCCCCGCCAGCAGCGCCGCCAGCAGCAGCGCGCCCAGGGTCCGCCTTAAAGCTCTGCTCATGATCCACCTCCAAAGGCGTCGCTTCCCCCGATGATCTCGATCCTGTCCGCATCCACGTCCAAAAGCGCGGACACCGCGCGCTGCAATCGCAGGTAGGTCTTCACATCCGACAGCCCCTCCGCCACGATCACCGCGCCGGTCACGGCGCCGTCCTCCCCCTGGGTGATCATGGCGCTGACCTGTCCCGCGCCTTCGATGCGCCGCAGGATTCGCTCCACCCGCGTCTCCAGCGGCGTGCCGGACGCGCCGCCGCCGCTTACAGGCTTGAGCAGCATCAGCGCCAGCAGCGCCGCCAGCGCCAGCGCCGCAAACCATTCAATCCCGCGCGCCCCGCGCAGCCTTTCCAATAGCCGCTTCATCATATTCCCAAATGATCAAAGGAGCCTTGCGAACATGCGCAAGACGCACAGCGTCGCCGCCAGCGCGCAAAGGGATCGGAGGGCGCGGGCCGCGCCGCCATTCCCCGTCAGCTGCTCCAGCGCGGCCACGGTTACGCAGATGCCGAAGAGCCCCTTTGCCGCCGCCTCCAGTGCCTGTAGATTCATCCTTCATGCCTCATACATACAACGTCTGTTTCCTGTTCAATAGCCCAGCAATCCCAGCCCTGCCCCGGTCAGAAGCGCCGTCAGCATCGCGCTGCCTGCGTACAGCGCCAGCAGAACCCTGGCAATCTCCGCATAGCAGGCGGCGATGCGTGTGATTCCCGGATCGGCCACAGGCTCCAAAAATGCCGAGGCCAGCTTCAGCGACAGCATGTGCCCGCCCAGCTTCAGCACTGGACGCGCGGCAGTCTCCAGCAGGATCAGCAGCCCGGTCACGCCGGCTGCCCCGCGCACCGCGGCGGCAGTCTCCGCCAACGCCCCGGCGGAATCGGAAACCGAGCCCCCGATCAGGGGAACCAACCCCCTCAGCGCCTGTCTCAGCGTCTGGGAGGACGCCCCGTCCCGGGTCGCCGCCAGCCGCCCCTGGAGGGCCATCACGCCGACAAAGGCGGCGATCATCATCCCCACGCCCCAGGTGACCGTCCTGCAAATCAGCCGAAACAGCCTGTCCAGCCTGAAGCGCTCGGAAAGATTGCCCCCGGCGGCAACGATGGCGGCGACGCCGCACAGCGGAAGCCCCAAGCCGATCAGCCCGTTTCCGACGGCGTCCGCGCAGATGGCCGAAAGCGGCGTCAGCGTTGTCCCGGCGGCGGGCCTGCCCGTCAGCGTCAGCGCTGCGGCCACCACGGGCGCGGCGGTATCCGCGATCCGCACCGCGACCTGCATACCGTCCCGGGCCACCGCCATCGCCGCCGCGCACTGCCTGCCCAGGCCGTAGACGGCGGACAGCCTGCACAGCAGCGTCAGAGGCCCGCCGTCCGCCCCGAGCGCCATGCCCAGCGACAGCGCCGCCAGCACCGGCGCCGCCAGCACGGACAGGGCCGGCAGCAGAGCGCCCTTCACCGCCTCGCCGAGCCGCCGCAAAGCCATTGCAGGCAGGTCCCTGGCGATCGGCAGCTCTCCCGACAACACCGCCCGCGCCGTCTCCCGGACATCCGGCCCGCCCAGCGAATCCGAGAGCGCCTCCAAATCCGAAAACCCGATCCTGTCCAGCAGCGCCTCGGCAGGTTCTGCGGCCAGCGCCGCCGGATGCAGCAGCAACAGCAGCGCCGTCACCAGGATCAGCCGCCGCATGCCAGCCCTTCACCGATCAGTCCGGCGATTCGGGAGAGCAGCGGCGCGCACAGGCCCAGCGTCGCCAGCCTGGCCGCCAGGGTGATCCGCCCGGCCAGCGCCCGTTCGCCCGCGTCCGCGCACAGCTGCGCCCCCAGCTCGGACACCACAGCGATTCCAGCGCCCTTCAGGACCACCGCCGCCACGTCCTCATCCTGGCCGAGCAGCTGCCGGAATGCCGCCAGCCACTCCCCGATCCCGGCCACGTCCGCCAGCGCCATGGACAGCGCCGCGACGCCGCCCGCCAGGGAAACCGCCGTCGCCAGCTCTGGCCGCTGAAGCCGAAGCGCCGCGCAGATCATCGCTACGGCGATGCACAACGCCGTGATCTTCAGAACCAAGGGCCAATCCTCCCTCCATGATCCTTCGACTCCGCTCAACATGCCGGACGCAACCGGCGTCATCCTGAGGCGTGCGAAGCATCTTCTCCATTTCATTCGAAAAGTAAGTCAGATTTGCAGCAAGCTGCGGATGCTGCTGAAAAAATCCGATATCATACCCACCACCATCATCAGCACCACGACCAGCCCCGACAGCGTGGCCAGCATGGCGATATCGTCCCGCCCCGCCCGGCTCAGCAGCTGGGAGATGACGGTGACGATGATGCCGATGCCCGCGATCCGAAACACAAAATCGATGTCCATGCCCACCTCATATAACGATCAGGGCCAGCATCAGCCCGATCAGAAACCCCAGGGAGACGTACAGCCTGTCCGCCTCACCCGCCTTCCTGAGGGCTCCGTCCCGCAACAGGCCCACCGTCTGCATCGAAGCATCCAGCAGCACCTCCTGTTCCTCGCGTCCGCTTTGGCCCAGCTGACCGAACAGCGCGTCCAGGGCGCCGATGTCCTCCGCCGCCAGCGCGTCCGCCGGCCCGCCGCGCCGCAGCGCCCTCCCGCGAACCGACTGCCATGCGTCGGCGGCGCTGCGGCCCTGGCGCATGCCCTCGGCGACCTGCCTCATCAGCGCGCAGCCGGCCCTGTCCAGGGCGCATTGCACGGGCATCAGCATGCCGGTCATGTGAATTCGCAGGAGCTGCAGATCCTCCGCCAGCGCCGCCAAAACACGGTATCGCCTGCGAACGGCGTCCGACGCGGCCTTGCCGCACAGCGTACTGCCCAACACCGCGCAGATTGCCAGCACTACGCGCGTCTCCAGGCCGCCACCCCCTCTCCGTCCGCCCTGCGCCAGACCTCCCGCACCATCCCCGGCGTCGGTCCCAGCACCGCGACAAGCGCCACGACACCCGCCTCCATCACCGAGCACAGGCTGGGACGGGACAGCGCTTCCCCAAGGCTCGCGGCATGGGCTGAGGCCATGATGGCCGCGCCGCAGCGCACGGCATCGGCCAGGGCCCGGGCATCCTCCGCTCCGCCGATTTCATCCGCCACGACCACCCTCGGCGCCATCGCACGGAGCATTCGTCCGATGGCCTGATCCTTGGGACAGCCGTCCATCACGTCCGTGCGCAATCCCACGTCCAGCGTGGGAACGCCCCTGTGGCAGGCGGCCAGCTCGTGACGTTCGTCCGCCACGGCCACGCACAGACCGCCGTCGGACAGCTGCCGGGCGATGTCCCGCAGCATCGTGGTCTTGCCCAGCCCCGGCGGCGAAAGCAGCAGCGTCGAGCGCAGAACGCCTGGGGATGGCGCAATGTGGGCGAGCAGCCCGTTCGCGCACCCGCCCACCGGCCTTGCGACGCGCAGGCAGGCGGAGCCGATGCCGTCCATCCGAAGCCGGGTCCCGTCCCCGACCATCCTGCCGCATACCCCCACGCGACTGCCGTCGTCCAGGGTGAAGAAGCCCCGGTCCAGTTCATCCTGGCGGGCATAGACGCTGTATTCCATCAGCGCGGCCAGTATCCGCTCCAGCTCCGCCCGCTCCAGGGGCGCGTCGGACAGCGCCTCGTCCCCGCGTTCCGTGCAGACCTGCACCGGTCTGCCGGCGCGCAGCCGAACCTGGGTCACCCCTTCCCCGCAGGCAGCCAGCAGCGCCGCGGCCCCGGGAGGCAGCAGCGACTTCAGCCGGTCCACAGCTCCCATGACACCGCCTCCGTTCTCTACATGCAGACGACGAATCATTCAAGCGCCTGGCTGACGCGCGATTATCTGGCAGGCGCTCATGCAGTTTTCACAGGTCACATAGAGGCTAATCAGGAAATCCGCATGAGATGGATCTTGGAAAAGACACCTTCAGACAGGTTTGGAAATCAACCGGCGGCTACATAATCCTATGGCGGGCCGGTGCGGCTCATGCCTCCGCAACGATCAATTTCAACTCTGGTCCGGAAACGCGCCTTCATTGACATTTCAAACAAAATGTGCCACAATAGTATCGGCGGCGATCTGCCGCCATATGGCGCCTGCTTCTCGTTCACGGGGTCCCACATCGCGGGATGCCCGTTTAGGAACGCGCCCCAACTTTCCATTTTGTGGCGTTTTGGCGTCCTGGGGAACCGGCAGCGCCACAATCGCGTCCAAGCAGTATCATCATCAGGAGGACTGGGCCATGAAGAAAACATCACTTTTCATATTGCTGCTCGCCCTGTGCCTGCTCGCAGCCCCCTTTGCGGTGGCGGAGAGCGGCCCTGTCGCCCGCAGCGATGCCTTTGCCGCCTACACCGACGGCGACGGGCACCTGTACCTGACCGGCAAGGCGGAGGCCATCAATACCAAGCCGGCAAGCAGCGTGGCGGGCATGGACGCCTACCGCGTGCTCTATATGAGCGCCGACGATTTCCTGGACACCCAGGACCTGTACGCCGTTGACCTTCAGAGCCTGCGGGAATCTCTGATCGCCACGGACGTCAAGGTCGCGTGCCTGGCCGGCGAAGACGCCGCCTACTACGTGACCGGCGCCAATCGCAGGCAGCTGGTTCGCGCCGACCTGCACTCTCTGGCGAACGAAGTCGTCTACCCCGCCACAGAGCCCATCGACCGGCTCTACATGTCGGCGGAGGGACCGGTCTTCCAGCTGGTGGATCGGGCCGCCACGATGCTGTACGTCGAGGATACCGGCCGCATTGAGAGCTACGGCGGCAGTATGCCCAGGAGCGGCGTGATCGGCGAACGCTACGAGGTCTACCTGACCGACGACGCCGAGCTGTACCTGAAGAGCCTTTTCAATTACAGCGCCAGCCTGATCGACAGCGACGTAACCGCCTTTGCCTGGCTGAACGACACCGTCTATTACCTGACCCGCACCGGCAGCGCCCTGCGGCTGAAGGCATACGACCCCTCGGCAAGGACCTCGAAGATCGTGCTGACCCCCGGCGTAAAGATGAAGGACCAGCTGACTGCCAGCGGCAAGTCGCTGTTCATGCTGGCAGCCGACAACACCGTCTGCCGGGTGGATGTCGCCAAGGGCGCGCTGGCCGTGTTCAAGCGCTATTCCGATCTGTCAGCCTACGAGCTGCCCGCGGAATACAACGTGGACGGCCTGTACATAGAGGGCATGAGCGGCCAGCTGAACGTCTATGCGCAGCTGGTGGAAAAGACCGCGAAGCCCACCTTCTCGTTCATCGAATTTGAAGCGGAGAGCGAAGTGGCCGCCCCGGCGCTGCGTCTGATCGATACCCTGAAGCTCACCGGCGAGCAGACCGCGTCGGATCAGCTGAAGCCCACGCCCCAGTACGCCACCCTGTCCAGGGGAAGCCGCGGCGACGCCGTCAGCGCCATCCAGCAGCCGCTGAAGGATCTGGGATATTACGATTACTATGTGGACGGTATATTCGGGCCCCGCACCCAGGCCGCCGTGCAGCTGTTGCAGTTTGACCTGGAGCGCACCGTGACCGGCGTAGCCGACGCCGAGCTGCAGCGCATCATACTCTCCGGCAGGCTGAGCGCCTACGATCCCTACCATCAGCTGGCCCGGGGCAACCGGGGCATGCGCGTGAGGCGGATGCAGGAGCGTTTGCGGGAGCTGGGCTACCTCGCCGACGCCGCGGACGGCATATTCGGTCCCCGAACATTGCAGGCCGTGCAGCTGTTTCAGTATGAGAACGGCCTGCAGGAGGCCAACGCCGCTACCCGGGACACGCTGAAGCGCCTCTATTCCGACAGCGCCAGCCACTGCTCCAGCTACATCGACCTGTATCCCGGCGACACCGGCTATCGCGTGCGCGAGCTGAACAACCGGCTGAGGGATCTGTACTATCTGGAATGCAGCCCCGGCAGCACCTACACCTCAGAAACCAGCTCTGCGGTGCGCGTATTCCAGCGCACGGCCGGCCTGAGGGATACCGGCAATGCCACCCAGGCCATGCAGCGCCTGCTGTTCTCCGACGATGCCCCCGAGGCGCCCGGCTACATCGTGCTGCGCCGCGGTGACGACAACGAGCGCGTCGCCCGCCTGCAGCGCCGCCTGAGGGATTTGAACTACTACGACGGTCCCGTGGACGGCTACTTCGGCAGGCAGACCAAGGAGGCCGTGGCCCTCTTCCAGAAGAAGGTCGGCCTGAAGCCCACCGGCGTCGCCACCGTGCGCACCCAGAGGCTGCTGTTCGACGAGGACGCCCCCGAATACGTGAAGCCCACCGTCATTGGCGAACCGGACATCTACGTCGAGGAATACGACTTCGAGGACGACGGCATCTACTACATCTCCGAGGAGAGCGTTCCGGACGGCTACGTCGTGTTCAGCTGGGATGTGGAGGGCAGCGTGGACCACTATGGCATCCGCGTGAACGACTCCCAGGGCAACGTGTACATCGACAAGGATACGCTGATGACCAGCACCGGCGTCTCCCTCGCCACGCTGGACTACAACGAGATCTACACGCTGCGCGTCAGGGCCTACCCCGAGGACGGCGACAGCAAGCACATAACCGAAGCCGAGATCGACTTCGCGAGGATCGAGCCCGTATATGAGGACGACGACCTGGAGGTCGAAACCATCGGCCTGCC
>ODAI011646698.1_pt1 | contig 10363 bp, 7 predicted proteins | sample 1539321 | NCBI WGS metagenome assembly ODAI01 (sample SAMN02144231, study PRJEB22623) | gut metagenome | biome: sheep rumen | host: Ovis aries | place: New Zealand | reverse complement strand
CCTGATGAACCGCTGGGGCAGCGAAATGCCCTATGAAATGGCCGATGAGGGCTGGCACTTTGCGGACCGGAGCCGGACGAGTGCCGAGATTATTGTGGCACTGTATGAGGCCATTCTGGAAAGTGCCTCACAGCATGACATGCTGGTGCTGGGATGCAATACCATCGGGCATCTCGGGGCCGGGCTGATGCATATGCACCGCACCGGGGATGATACCAGCGGACTGATGTGGGAACGTACGCTGCGGATCGGGGTCAATACCCTGGCGTTCCGCCTGCCGCAGCACAGGGCATTTTTTGACATTGACGCGGACTGCATCGGGATTTCGGATCTGATTCCGTGGCAATATAACCGGCAGTGGGGCAGACTGCTGGCCGGCAGCGGAACCTCCCTGTTCTATTCCGTCAAGCCGGATACGCTCCCGCGCGATCAGGAGGAGGAACTTGCCGGGATGCTGCGCCGCAATGCAGCCGCCGCTGAACCCGCGGTGCCGCTGGACTGGGAAAACACGGCACTGCCGCAGGACTGGCTGCTGGATGGTAATGTGGCTACCTTCAACTGGTATGAACCCTGGGGACTTCGGGTAGGCTGTGCCACCGGTCCGATCTGGGAAAAGGTCTGGAAAGAGGTCAGCCGTTCGCTGAGAGATCCGAACTGACGAAAAATGCCCGGAGGCGAATGAACGTTGTCAGTTATATGGCTTTGTTCCGACAGGAATCTGACAAACTGACGCTGCATGGGGCACTCTTTTACGGATCTCACGGCTGGTCATTTGCCTGAGAGGCTTTGTCATGGTCCGGGTCTGACAATCTGTCGCTGGTTGGGCCTCTCTTTTCCGGATGATTAAGATGGATATTGAACTTGAAGGGCGAAATTGTTAAAATAGTGTCCGGTTTTTCCGCTCCCAAAATGAAAAACCGTCAGAGAACTTATAAGTGAGGAGATTTATCATGAGTCGCACTGCGGGAATTCTTATGCCTGTTTCCAGTCTTCCCAGCAAATACGGGATCGGCTGTTTTGATGAGGCGGCGTATCAGTTTGTCGATTTTCTGGAGAGATCCGGACAGACCTACTGGCAGATCCTGCCCCTGAACCCGCCGAACCATATGCCTCTGGCGTATGATTCACCTTATCAGGGCTTCTCCGCGTTTGCCGGAAATCCGTTTTACATCAGTCTGGATGCACTGGAGAAGGAAGGCCTTTTGACTCGCGAGGAAATTGATGCCGAGGACTTCGGAAATGATCCGGACAGGATTGATTACGAGAAACTGAATGCCCGCCGGTTGCCGCTGCTGAGAAAAGCCTATGAGCGCAGCGAGATCTACAAGCGGGAGGACTATCAGGAATTTATCTGGAACAATGGATGGTGGTTGGATGACTACGCCCTGTTCATGGCGCTCAAGGACTTTTTCGGCGGAAAAGAATGGCCTGAATGGCCGCACGACATCAGCCATCGCTGGCAGAATGCCATTGATTACTACAACCGGGAACTTTATTTCGACATTGAATTCCACAAGTTCCTGCAGTTTGAATTCGATCAGCAGTGGAGAGCACTGAAAGCCTATGCCAACGGCAAAAAGATTCAGATTATCGGCGATATTCCGATCTATGTTTCCTTTGACAGCGCGGATGTCTGGGCACATCCGGACATGTTCCAGCTGGATGAGGACAATCATCAGACTGCGGTTGCGGGTTGCCCGCCGGATGATTTCGCGGTGGATGGTCAGATCTGGGGAACGCCCCTGTACCGCTGGGATAAGCATATGGAGGACGGGTTTGGCTGGTGGATGGCCCGCCTCTGGTATAATTTTGAACAGTGCGATCTGCTGAGAATCGACCATTTCCGCGGTCTGGATGAGTATTTCTCCATCCCGGCAGGAAAAGGGGCAAAAGACGGCGAATGGAAGAAGGGACCCGGAATGGCTCTGTTCCATCAGATGGCGAAGAACATGGGATACAAGCCGGTCATCGTGGAGGATCTGGGGTACATGACCGAATCCGTCCGGCAGATGGTGCGCGAATCTGGTTATCCGAACATGAAGGTCCTGCAGTTTGCCTTTGATCCCGATGACACCCATGCCCTGAATGATTATCTGATTCATAACATTCCGGAGCACTGCGTGGTCTATCCGGGAACCCATGACAATGATCCGGTGAACGGCTGGTTTGCCTCCCTGAAGCCGGAAGTCCAGCAGATGATCTGCGATTACTTCGGCGTCAGAATGAGCGATGCGCCGCATATGAATGAGGTATTTGTCCGCGCAGCCATGATCAGCCGTGCCGAGACCTGTGTCATTCAGCTTCAGGATCATCTCGGACTGGGCAGCGAGGCGAGAATCAACAATCCTGCCCATCAGGAGGACAACTGGTTCTGGCGTCTCCGTCCGGGCATGCTGACCAAAAAGGTTGAGAAGAAGATTTTCGGTCTGACGCGCAGCTATGGCCGCCTGAACTGGGAGGCAGAGAGCGTCAAGAACTATCCCTGGAACAAGTAAACAGCCCAGATACAGCCGGAGCAGCTTCTGCTCCGGCTGTTTTTTCTCCAGGCATGCGCGAAATGCCCGTTTCAACCATCCGTTTAATGCAATGGAAGGAGGTTTTGTGATATAACAGTTCCGTGAAACTGGCGAATGAGGGGAGACAGAAAGCTTTCTGTCAGGGCAGTGGCCCTGTCGCGCAGCGACAGTAAGGGAAATCCGGGTCATTGGCAAAGTGTCTCAGGCAAATGACCAGAGCAGAGGAGGATGACACCATGAGAAGAAACAAGTCTTTTTCAACGCGGGAACAGGCCGGCGTGATCCTGGGCTATCATCCTGATCAGGGATACATCTGTCCGGTCCGGAAAGAAAGGCATTCCCGTGTTGCCGGAAACCGGGATGGAATCGTTGATTATCTGTTCAATAACGTTTTCTGGATGTTGATCGGGATGGTCTGGTATCGGCTCTTTCTGTTCAGATCCCTTGAGCATCAGACACTCGTCCTGTCCAAGGCTGTTCTGTGGGGACTTGTCCTGGCCGGAACAGGTCTTGGAACACTCCTGAATATCCGGCATCACAGAAATATCATCAGCGTCTGTTTTAATCTGCTGATCGGATACGGAATATATACGGTACTTGCCTATATGCCTGTCCGTCCTGATCTGATCAGCACAGTGCTGCTGTATCTCACCTCTGCGGTTTCGGCATTCCTTACATGGCAGGTTGTCAGGCGGGTTATGGCGGGGCAGTCTGTCCTGCCTGAGGGCCGCTGGATGGCGATGGTCATGCAGAGAATGCTTGGGTTCGGCTTTGCCGTGATCATCGCGGTAACGGGATCGGCACGCACGTTTAATTCGGCACTGGTTAAGGCAGCGGTCCCGCCGGCCAGTGATCAGAATATCGAAAATCAGACCATCCAGAACAACATGGGAACCCTGACGGCGCTGGCTGACGGAAGATGGGAACAGTACACTGCCCGGGAAAAGCTGAATGTCCTTCAGACCGTGGCCAATATTGAACAGAGATATCTGGGCCTGCCACATGAACTGAATGTGGGCGCTGAGGATATGAGCAGGGACAAGGCGGGAACCTACCGTGACAAAACACATGAAATCCGGATCAGCACGGCATCTCTGTTATACGATTCCCCGTGGGAACTGGTCAATACCGTCTGTCATGAGGCTTATCATGCATATCAGCACCGCCTGATCGATCTGCTGATAGAAACCCGTCAGGAAAACAGAGGCCTTATGATGTTCCGGGAAATCAGGGAATATGCCGAAGAGTTTCAGAACTATACCGGTACAGACGGAGATTTCAATACCTACTATTATCAGCAATGTGAAAGCGATGCAAGGGATTTTGCAGAGGATTCAGAACGGGAGTATTTCATCCGGATTAAGGATTATCTGCATCCGGACAATGAACAGGACAATGCATCTGCAGAGCCGCCCGTGGGCCGGGAAATCATGACTTGACATGGACGGAGGGGATGCGTTATAACAGTGACAGGAATGAGGTACGGCCGGAAAGAAACCGCTCTGCAGAGCGGGAGAGGAGAATCAGCTGATTCTCCGGGCAGCCTGGGCGGGATCAGAGGAAACGATTCTGAGCGACGGGAATGAACCGGTCAGGATCACCGGAACGCACCTTGTGAATGGTAAAGGGGGAACTTCGTTATGAGCATTTCAGAAAACCTGCTGCGAAAATACGCAGAGCTGATTGTGAGGACCGGCGCCAATGTCCAGCCGGGACAGACGGTCCTGCTGACAGTTTCTGTGGAGCAGCATGCGTTTGCTGCGCTGATCATCGAGGAATGTTATAAAGCCGGGGCAAAAAAGGTCAATGTTGACTGGACGTGTGATGCCTATTCAAGACTGAATTATCTTTATGCGGACACGGAAACCCTTTCCACGGTTCTCCCGTGGGAGAAGGAAAAACTCAGCCAGATGGTTGAGGATCTTCCGTGCCGGATCTTTATCGTATCGGATGACCCGGACGCCATGAGCGGGATTGATCCTGCCAAGCTCTCGGAGGTGGCTCAGTGCCGCGGAAGAGTGGTAAAGCCGTATCGGAATGCGATTGAAGGAAAGCATCAGTGGGTGATTGCAGCCTATCCGTCGGAAAAATGGGCAAAGAAGTGCTATCCGGATGCAGAGAACGCCGTGGATCAGCTCTGGAAAGCGATTCTGACCACCGTACGTGTGACGGAGGAGAATAATCCGGTAGAGGAATGGAAGGCACATTCGGATTTCATATCAAAGAAGGCGGCCTGGCTCAATGACCAGGGATTTGCCTCCCTTCAGTATCGGAGCGCCAACGGAACGGACTTTACGGTTGAATTGATTCCGGGGGCAAAATGGGAAGGTGCGAGTGCCGTTAATGTAAAAAATGGCGCGTCCTATATTCCCAATATGCCGACAGAGGAAATCTTTACCTCACCGCTTGCCGGAAAGTGTGAGGGAACACTGGTGGCGGTCAAGCCGCTTTCCTATAACAGTCAGCTGATCGAGAACTTCTCCATCACGTTTAAGGATGGCCGCGCCGTTTCCTGCAAGGCGGAAAAGGGACAGGAACTGCTGGAAAAGATGATCCATATGGACGAGGGCGCCGCCATGCTGGGTGAGGTGGCTCTGGTGCCGAAAGAGAGTCCGGTCAATCAGTTCGGTCTTTTCTATGAGACACTGTTTGATGAAAATGCCTGCTGCCACTGTGCACTGGGCATGGGTTTCAAGGAAGTCCTGCCGGATGGCGATAATCTGACGATGGAACAGGCACGGGAAATGGGAATCAATGACTCCATTATTCACGTCGATTTCATGGTCGGTGCAGAGGATCTGTCGATAGACGGCGTGCGTCCGGATGGGAAAGCGGTGCCCATTTTCAGAAACGGCAGCTGGGCAGAGTAAATCTGAAGGAAAGCGGTTCTTTCTGAAAAAGTTCTTTTAGCCGCAGTCTGGCCCTGTGCACCGCTGGGTTCGGATGCTCTCAACTGCCGCGATTTTGGCAGGCCAGGTCACGGAAAGGCAGGCAGGGGAGGTCATTTGTCGGAGCAGCCTGATGCTGACCCGGATTTGAAAAAAGCTGCCGGGGATTGGGCAAACTCCGTTTTGAACGGAGAAGGAGGCAGGAAAATGACGGAGGAAGAAAAACGTTTGCGTCGCTGCTGTTTCACCGGCCACCGGGCATCCAAGCTGGATGAAAGCGAAACGCAGGTGCGGAAATGGCTGGAAGACCGGATTGATGAGGCTGTGGCAGATGGGAAAACCACCTTTCTTACCGGCATGGGTATGGGGGTCGACCTCTGGGCAGCGGAGATTGTCCTTGCCAGGAAAAAGACCAATGATGCCCTCCGGCTCATTGCCGTCACACCGTATCTTTCTTTTGATGCGCGATGGAAAGAGGAGTGGAAGAAGCGGTATACAGAGGTGTGGAAGGCGGCTGACTATCGGGTGACGATGGCTGACCGCTATGATGAAAATGCGCTGGAGCGCCGAAATCGCTGGCTCGTGGATCATTCCAGTCTGGTGATCGCCTTCTACAATGGTGAAGCCGGAAGTACAAAGAGAACGGTTGATTATGCCCGGGAGAAAGGGGTTAAGACGGTTGTCTGCCTGGATGGCGTGAAAGCGGTAACGGAACCCTATCCGGAATGTCTTCTGCATCATCTTGAGGAGGACCGGCAATGGCCGGAGGATATTGAGCTCCGTCTTGCCATAGAGCTTTTTTCAGGCCGCAGCCTGACGGAGGCGGAGGTCATTGAAAAGCGGTTTATGGAAGGAAAACCGCTTGAAGAGGTGGCACAGGAGACGGGACTTACAGAGGATCAGACCAGACAAACGATTGCCAAGGCCAAAAAACGTCTGAAACTGGCACTTCCATTCCTTCGCGGCGACCCGCCGGAGACGGATCAGCAAAAGAAGAAAGAATGGCTGCTTGCCCGGATTCATGGAGTCAAATCCAAATGATAACGCAGGAACGGAGATAAACATGCCCTGCCAATACAGGGCATGTTTATCTCTTTAAACGGTGCCTGTTCCGGGAAATGAGGTCAGAAACGGACAGATAGGGAAAGAAGGCTTGAAATGGAGAAAAACTGCATCACGCTGATCGGAATGCCGGCATCCGGGAAAAGCACTGTCGGTTTGATTCTGGCAAAGGTTTTGGGAACCGCGTTCCTGGATACGGATCTGCTGATTCAGACACAGTCCGGCGCCCGGCTTTCCGAGCTGATCGACCGGGTCGGGCCGGAAGGGTTTAAACAGCTTGAGGAACGGGTGATTCTTGAAATGAATCTGCCCAGGTCCGCGGTGATTGCGACCGGCGGCAGTGCCGTCTACGGAGACCGGGCAATGGCCCGTCTTTGCGAACAGAGTACGGTGGTGTACCTGTCGGTGGCATATGATACGCTGGCAGCCCGCCTTCAGAATATCCGGCAGCGGGGCGTTGTGCTTTCGGAGGGACAGACCCTTCGGATGCTGTATGAGGAACGGGTGCCGCTCTACGAACGCTATGCGGATGTTACGGTCGAGGAACAGGGAAAAAGCGCAGAGGACATCGTCAGTGAACTGGCGGCCATGTTCACGGATTTCGGCCGGCGTTAATCGGAAAGGGTCTGTTCGCTCAGCCGGACAACAGCCAGGCGGCTGCACGGCAATGGAGATGAAGGAGTTCCAAAAGGGAGAAAACGATGTCCAGGATACGTAAACACTTTGTCTTTTCAGGCGATGTTCAGGGAGTTGGCTTCCGTTATCGGGCCGTTCATGCGGCGGCACTTGCAGAGCTGACGGGCTGGGTCATGAATCGCTGGGATGGAGCGGTGGAGATGGAAGTGCAGGGCCCGGCAGATGAGATCGAGCGGATGATTCAGCGCATTGCTGCCGGAACTTATGTCCAGATAACGGACCGACAGGAATGGGAAATGCCGCTGAGTGAGGAGGAATCAGGTTTTCATGTTCGGTACGATGAATAGATGGATGGTATGCCTGTGTCTGTTGCTGCTGCCATGGATGGCGGCGGCGGAGAAGGGCAAGGGCACCGGCGGCGTGCGGATGGATCTTTCTCAGTCATCGGGCGGCATTTTTGACCGGACGGCGCAAAATGAAGAGCTTCAGCCAGATGACACTTTTTCGGAACGCTTCATTGAAGCAGTGGAACAGAGCAGTACACCGGCGGCGGATATTACCGGGCTTGCCCGGATTCATGTAAACCGGAACGGGAATGACCGGGACTGGCTCACGGATGACCGGTATAAGACCGCGTGGAACGGGGGACCAAACGGCTGGCTGGAATTTGAAATGCCGGAGGGACAGGACTGCTTCGGCCTGTATGTCAAGTGGGGCGGAGAACTCTCCGCCTACCAGCTGGAGGTGCAGGACAGTGAGGGTACATGGCAGCCGACGGGGAGAGCACGGAAGGCTCTGTATTACAATGAGTACATTCCGGTAGATGGTCTGCGTCATTTTCGGATTTGCAACAGCGGTTCCATGGATTTCTGCGTGACAGAGATCCAGCTTCTGGGTGCCGGATGCGTTCCGGACTGGGTAGAGCGGTGGAAGCCTTTTGAAGGGGAGGCGGATCTGCTGGTCCTTTCCGCTCACCCGGATGATGAGGTTCTCTGGTTTGGCGGAACCATTCCGTATTACCGGGGAGAACGCGGAAAAAAAGTCCTTGTGGTCAATGTCACCAAACAGCCTGCCAGCAGAAAGTGTGAGCTGCTTGACTGCCTCTGGACCTGCGGCGTGCGGGAATATCCCATCGTGACCGGAGGAGATGTCTTTATCGACCGGTATGCGTCCCAGACGAGGGACATCATCAAAATGTGGGGCGAGGAGAACGTTCTGCAGTTTATCACCGGGGTGATTCGGCGATACCGGCCGCTGGTGGCGGTGACACATGACTTTAACGGGGAATACGGCCATGGGGCCCATAAAGCCTGTGCCTGGGGATTGGTTCAGGCACTGGAACTGGCAGCGGATCCGGCGTATGAACTGACCGGGAAAGATGCTGCGCTGGATCCGTGGCAGATCCGGAAAGTGTACATCCATCTGTATGAGGAGAACCCGATTGTCATGGACTGGCGTCAGCCGCTGACTGCCTTTGACGGGAAAACCGGGTTTGACGTTGCCTGTGAAGCATTTAAGCGTCATCGTACCCAGGATTCGGGGAAATATGTCGTCCGAGACTCTGGAAAACACGATAACCGCCTGTTCGGCCTTTACTACACGGCCGTGGGTCCGGATGAGAAAAAGAATGATTTCTTTGAGCATATTGAGGCGGAACGGGGAATAGAGGAATTGTCCGGTGAACCGTGACCACGTGATTCCCATAGACAGATATCTGTGATAAAACAAGACAGCAAGTTTCTCCGGGGATGATCAAATGCAAAAAATAGGAATTGGCTATGAGAATTACAAGGAGTTCGTCGAGGGAAATCTGTATTACGTTGATAAAACCATGCTGGTTCGTGATCTCGTTGAAAAAGGCGGAAAGGTAACCTTATTCACCCGGCCAAGAAGATTTGGCAAGACGCTCGCACTTTCCATGCTTCAGACTTTTTTTGAACTCGAATATGACAACGATGGGAAAGAGATAGATAAAAGCTGGTATTTTGAAGGAAAGAAAATCATGGGGGCACCGAAAGAGATTCTATCCATGATGGGAAAATATCCGGTGATTAGTCTGTCGATTAAGTCTGCAAGACAGCCTGACTTTATTTCTTCATTTAAGAAACTGAGGGAAAATATCATTTCCGAGATTAAAAGGCATTCCTATCTCTGGACACAGGGGAGACTGCCTTTGGCTGACAGGAAGATCATTGAAGAACTGTCCGTTCCCGGAAAGGACAGTGTGTTTGAAGATGAAAAATCAGGTCTCGCAGAAATTACAAGGTATTCGACGTCGTTAAAACTGCTCTCAGATGCCCTGATGCACTATCATGGGAGAAAAGTCCTGATTCTGATTGATGAATACGATGTCCCGCTTGAAAATGCGTATCATGAGGGTTTCTATCAGGAAATGGTCAGTTTTATCCGCTCCCTTTTTGAGTCATGTCTCAAAACGAATAATGCACTTGAGCTTGCCGTGATCACCGGCTGTCTTCGGATCAGCAAAGAAAGCATTTTCACAGGTATGAACAATTTGAAAATCAATTCTATCAGGTCAGGGGCATTTGATGAAGCCTTTGGTTTTACGGTACAGGAAACGATGCAAATGCTTGAAGACTATGGAATTGAGTCAAAAACGCCTGAGGTGAAGGAATGGTATGATGGTTATGTCTTTGGCGAGACGGAAATCTATAATCCCTGGAGTATAACCAATTATGTGGATGGGATTGTCAATGAAAACAAAAAATTTCCTGAACCCTATTGGTCAAATACATCCTCAAATCAAATTATTCGGGATCTGATAGCCGGAGCAGATGCGGCGATGAAAGAAGAACTGAACAGACTTATCGAGGGCGGAACGATTGAGAAGCAGATTCATGAGGATATCACGTATGAGGAAATCGGCGAATCGGCTGATAATTTATGGAATTTTCTGTTCTTTACCGGTTATCTGAAAAAAGTTTCTGAAAGACTTGGCGGAGAAGATATTTATGGCCGGCTGGCAATTCCCAATGCAGAGATAAGGAGTATTTATAGAAATCAGATACGCAAATGGTTTGATAAACAGATTCAGAAAGAGGACCTGAGTCCACTGGCTCGATCTGTTCTGAATGATGATGTGGAAGGAATGGAAGATTGCATCAATCATCTTCTGGAAATGATGATCAGCACATTTGACAGCACGGAGAGCTTTTATCACGGCTTCTTCCTGTCACTGCTCCATGCCGTGCCAGATTATGTGGCACGGTCGAATCGTGAAGAAAATGGACGTCCGGATAT
>ODAI011341103.1_pt1 | contig 10363 bp, 9 predicted proteins | sample 1539321 | NCBI WGS metagenome assembly ODAI01 (sample SAMN02144231, study PRJEB22623) | gut metagenome | biome: sheep rumen | host: Ovis aries | place: New Zealand | reverse complement strand
GAACCGTCAGGCTTTCAAGATCACAGGTCACGATAACAAAGTTAAAATCACTTAAGCCAAAGGAACCTTCTCCGGACTCGATATCGGCATCATCAAATAAGATTTCGAAGTAGGCGCTGGAAGAGAGAACTTCATCTACGAGTAGATTTAAAAAGCATTAAAAAAGGGCCATACGATCGTATGGTCCTTTTTTGTGTTCTTTGGATAAGTGAATTCCCACGCCGTTGTTTCAAAATATATATCAATAAGCTATTGCATTTATATTATTTTGCAATGTCTGTCGCGCGAATTTCACGTATTACATTGACCTTTATCTGGCCGGGATAATCGAGCTCATCTTCGATCTTCTTGCAGATCTCATGAGCTTTAAGCGCCATCTCATCATCAGAAACCTTGTCGGGAGAAACGATTACTCGGATCTCACGGCCGGCCTGAATCGCAAAGCTCTTCTCAACACCCTCAAAGCTTGTGGCGATCTCTTCGAGTTTCTCGATCCTCTTGATATAGGTCTCGAGATTCTCTCTCCTCGCTCCAGGACGAGCAGCTGAAATCGCATCTGCTGCGGCTACAAGCACTGCTTCAGCACATGTCGGCTCAACATCGCCGTGGTGTGCTTCAATGCAGTTGATGACATCAGGATTCTCATGATACTTCTTGGCAATCTCAACACCGAGCTGAACGTGTGTTCCTTCCTGCTCGAAGTCAACTGACTTACCAATATCGTGGAGTAATCCTGCCCTCTTTGCCAGATTGCTGTCCAGACCCAACTCATCGGCCATCATAGAAGCAATCCAAGATACTTCAATCGAATGCTGAAGTACATTTTGTCCGTATGATGTTCTGTAGTGAAGTCTTCCCAAAAGCTTAATGATCTCCGGATGAAGATTCATAACGCCTGTATCGAAGGAAGCCTTCTCACCCTCTGCCTTGATCGTCTGATTGAGTTCTTTCTTGGCTTTGTTGGACATTTCCTCTATCCTTGCGGGATGGATTCTTCCGTCAGCGACAAGCTTCTCAATCGTCAGTCTTGCGATCTCTCTTCTGATAGGATCGAAAGAAGACAATACGATGGCTTCGGGAGTATCGTCAATAATAAGGTCGACTCCTGTTATGGTCTCAATGGCACGGATGTTACGTCCTTCACGACCGATGATTCTTCCCTTCATCTCGTCATTAGGGAGATTTACAACCGATACCGTTACCTCTGAAACGTAGTCGGATGCGTAACGCTGGATCGCATTGACGATGATGTCTTTTGCTACCTTGTCAGCATTCTGCTTCGTTTTCTCTTCCATTTGCTTGAGCATTACAGCCATATCATGCGTATATTCACGCTTTGCTTCTTCAAGCACGAGGTTCTTTGCTTCGGCTACCGTAAGACCGGAGACATTCTCGAGTTCCGTCTTCTTACGTGATTCGTAGTCCTTAGCGCGGGCTTCGAGTTCAGCGACATTCTGTTGCCTCTTCTCGATCTCCTCCTGCTTGCGTTCACAATCCTGCTCCAAGCGGATGATATTTTCTTCTCTCTGCTCAAGTCTGTTGCGTTCTTTTGCAAGTTCCTGCTTGATGTCCTTGGCTTCACGCTCCAGTTCGGAACGTACCCTTGAGACTTCTTCCTTCGCCTGCAAAAGCAAATCGCGTTTGTTATTCTCTGCCTCTTTCCTGGCATTAGCTGTTTGTGCGTCCAGATCTTCTTTGGACTTCGCTATATCTTCCGCAAGTTTCTTCTGTGATTTGGATATACCTGACATAAAGAACAAAGCGGATAATACTATACCCAGGATGAGACTGACAACGCCCACGATTATCACAACAATTAAACCAAAACCTTGTTGTGGCACGTTGGTACTCACCTCCAAAATATATTTAGTTGTCAAAGAACGTTTATATGGCTCTGACAAGCCATCAAATATTTTAGAAATAAAATATCCTTGTGTCAACATTTGTTACAATATAGTTATGAAAATAGAGTATTTGACCGAAAAGCAATACGAAAACTGCGAAATAAGGGCCATTTTGGCCCGAAAATTCAAGATGAGCGGTACTATGATCAAAAAGCTCAAGCTGTACGGAACAGTCGATCTGAACGGTGTTCACGCCCGCGTCATCGATACGGTCAAAGAAGGCGACCGTCTATATTTCGAATATGAGGACAATTCTTATCCCCTAAACCGCCTTCCGGAGATACCTGTGCTTTTCGAAAACGGGTCTTATGCGGTTGTCGACAAGCCCTCAGGCATGGTTACCCATCCCGGGCACGGCCATCTGGACGATTCGCTCCTGACCCATCTGTCTGACCGTCCCCTTCATCCCGTAATGCGTCTTGACCGCGAGACCTCCGGACTGATAATAATCGCAAAGGACGGCTATACCCACAACACCCTCTCTGCTCACGCAGACATTGCCAAGAGATACAAGGCTTTAACTTACGGCAAATGGGAAAAGGATAACGGCATCATAGATGTTCCGATCGCGAGAAGACCCGGTTCCGTCATGATAAGGGACTGCGTAACGGACGGCACGGGACGCGAATCCGTTACTCACTATACAGTTCTTGAATACTATCCTGATAAAGATATCTCCTTAGTAGAATATAAACTCGAGACCGGCAGATGCCATCAGATCCGCGTGCACTCCTTATACATGGGTCATCCGCTTGTGGGTGACGGTCTTTATGGTCCCAATTCGGTCGACAATCCCTCCGACAGATTCCCTAAATCCACGGAACTGGACAAGCTCGCAGGACGCGTGGCGCTTCATGCATACAGCCTGAAGTTCAACGATCCTTTGGAGAATAATATACTCAGAGAGTTCGAAAGCCCCCTGCCGTCAGATATCTTAAGGGTTACAGGAAAGATCTGATAAGGTCTTTCGCAAGATTGACCGAAGACTCTCCGTTCCCGCCCGAAAGCAGTCTTGATACTTCGTTTACGCGTGAATCGTTATCGAGAAGCTCGCACTCGGTCAGGGTATTTCCGGATACAACACGCTTCGTAAGCAGGAAATTGCAGTCAGCCGCCGCGGCAATCTGTGCCGTATGGGTTACGCAGAGCACCTGATGGCCCTCCGCAATAGACTTGAGTTTCTTCGCGATGGCGGCAGAAGCTTTTCCTGAAACACCGGTATCGATCTCATCAAAGATAAGGGTAGGCGTATTATCGCTTCTGCTCAACACATTCTTGATAGCGAGCATTATCCTTGAAGCTTCACCTCCGGATACTATGGCAGACAGCGCTCTGGGCTCCTGGCCGGGATTCGCACTGAATCTGAATGCTATATCATCTATACCCGAAGACGAGAAGAACCTGTTCTTCTCGCGTCTGGTGAATTCAACCTCAAATACCGCGTTAGGCATCTCAAGATCGGCAAGTTCTTTTACTATCGATGAGGAAAGCTTTTTACCCGCACTCTTGCGCGCTTCGGAGAGTTCCTCGGCACAGGACAGAAGCTTTTTCTCAACAGAGGATCTCTTCGTCTTGAGTTCGGAAAGAAGGTCTTTATTGGCATCTATCTCAGACAGCTCTGAAGAAGCCTTTGCACCAAACTCATTGATCTCGGCAATATCTTTACCGTACTTGCTCTTGAGATCGTACAAAAGCCCGATCCTCTCCTCAGTCTTTCCACGGAGCTCGGGATCGTAGTTCATATCATCGAGGATCTTTACGATATCTGCGGCAAGAGCCTCAAGATCAAGAGAAATGGCATTTGCGCGGGCAGAAAGACTCGTATATGAAGGATCATGCGAAGCGACCTTTGCAAGTTCCCTTGCGGCGAAAGCGGTATCGGATGCAGCTCCGTGTGAAGAACTGCCGTCATTGCCGTCAGAACCTTCGAGCACTGAAAGGACTTCTGAGAGCGCAGATGCCGTCGATTCGTTCTGCTGAAGTTTCTTTCTGGTCTCTATGAGTTCTTCTTCCTCACCGTCTTTGAAAGCGGCATCACCTATCTCCTTTACGACAAATTCCAGGTACTCTCTTCTTCTGTCCAAATAATCGGGCGAAGACGATATGCCCTTAATGCGCGTAACTATCTGCTTATATTCCTCAAGATATTCGGTATATTTTGCATGAAGCGCTGTGATCTTTTCGCCGCCGTAACTGTCTAAGTATCCGCAGTGGCTCTTCTCATCGAAGATAGCCTGGGTATCGTGCTGTCCGTGAATATCGACCAGGAAAGATGCGACTTCCTTGAGCAGCTGGAGTGTGACTCCAACGCCGTTGATCCTGGCCATGCTCTTGCCGTTAACGTAGATCTGACGCGAGATCATGAGCATGTCTTCTTCACAGGTGATCCCCTGTTCTTCAAGCATCTTATCAAGATCTTTCCTGTTCTTGAGATCGGTCATGTCAAAGCATGCCTCAACAAAGCACGAAGAAGAACCGGACCTGACAAGAGTCTTGGATGCCTTTGCGCCAAGGATCAGGCTTATGGCATCAACAATGAGGCTCTTACCTGCGCCGGTCTCACCGCTGATGCAGTTGAGTCCGTAAGAAGGTTCGAAAACGATATTTGAGATTACGGCGAAATCCCTTATCTCAAGGCGTAGAAGCATCTGTCACACCGTCCCGTCTGAAGATGCTCCGCGATCCATCATGTCGGAGATCGTCATTACGAGAGCCTTTGCTTCATCTATTCCGCTTGCCGCGCAGAAAACCGTATCATCGCCCGCTATGGTTCCCACCACATCCTGAAGATGCATGGAATCGAGTGCGGATGCTGCAGCCTGAGCCATACCGGGAAGTGTCTTGATTACAAGGATATTCATAGCTGCCTGAACAGAAACAAGGCTGTTGGAGAATACCGCGAGCAGCCTGCCGGGCGCCACGTCACCCGTCCTGTCCAGAACGGCGTATTTAGTCGATTTATTGGGAAGGGTTATCTTTATGATCCCGAGTTCTTTTATATCTCTTGAACAGGTCGCCTGAGTAGCTTCAAAGCCTGCCTCGCGGACGAGCCTTGTCAGGTCTTCCTGTGTGGAAATGTCTTTTTCGCGGATGAGCCTTAAGATAAGCTCTTGTCTGGCATTCTTACCTGTTTTCATAGAAGGAACCCCTCTGAACGATCTTCTTTCTGACGTCTCCGAAGAAATTGTCACTCTTGAGCGTAGCGGTCTTCAGCACTTTTGCAAAGCGCTTGATTATTATCGAATCAAAAGGCTCGAGATCGACAAAATGCCTGCCGTCGGGACATATCATGGGCGCGGACTCGAAATCATCAAGATCGACTCTGACAACGCTGTCGGGACCTGTCACATACGTAAGACCGTTGAAAGTATGAGAGCAGATCGGAGTTACGATGATGTCCTTCATCTCAGGCATAAGGAGCGGACCGCCTGCGGCAAGCGAGTACGCCGAAGAACCGGTCGCTGTGGCAATGATAAGTCCGTCACCGTAGAACTTCTCTATCTTCTGTCCGTCGATCGAGAGCGTGAGCCTTGTTACGTGGGGCTTTGCACCCCTGACTATCAATATGTCGTTAAGGCACTCTTCCGTTCCCTTGAGCGTACCGTCTTTAGAGAAGACCTGCCCCTCAAGCTGCGTTCTTTCAAGGATCTTGTATTCACCCTTAACAAGAGCTGTGATGTCCTTCTCGAGATCGTCGACATTGATCTCGGTAAGAAAACCGATAGAGCCCTTGTTAACACCGATAAATTCGGTATCCAGTTCCCTGTATTTCTCTACAACCGAAAGGAAAGTCCCGTCGCCGCCGATCGAGATTATCGTCTTGAGCGGGATCTTACAGAAATTCTCGAAAACCGTACCTTCGGGCGCGTCAAATTCGCCCTCGAACTCCTTGGCAAAAACGGGAGTCCCGCCGCATGCGAGGATTATCTCAGCAGTCTTGCGGGCGACGGCATATCCGGTATCCCGGTTATCATTTGAGTGTATTCCGTAATTCATTTTCTTATCCGGATTCCTTTGATTACAGATTATCAGTTTCTAATTATACCAACTTCTTCTGATAATTAATCACAAATTTGAATAAAATTACAGTCTGCCGAGCACCCTGCTTATCTTCTCGGAAACGGATGAGGCATCAAGCCCCGCTTCCTTTATCTGCTCATCTGGTGACGCGGCACGGATCATCGGATCCGAAACTGCGATATTGCAGACGTGACCGGGGAAATCAAATTCGCCGAGCCCTCTTGCCAGTGCCTCTCCGAATCCGCCGCTCTGTATTCCCTCTTCGAGAGTAAAGATATGGCTGATACCTGAGATCATGCCGGTAAGTTCCTTCAGAGGTATCGGCTTGATGAGCGTAAGATTGATATTGATACCGTTTATGCCTTTCTCATTCAAAAGCTCAACAGCCTTATCAGCCTGCTCACTGATCCTGCCGACAGATATAATGGCAAAATCAGTTCCGCTGCCGGAAGACAGATGCGGCAATACGCAATCGGCGGGATCTTCATACAAAGGACCTGACATTTCGAAAGGCGAGCTTCCCCTGGGATATCTTACGGCTACAGGGCCCTTGCACTTGTTTACCGCGTAATCAAGACAATTCCTGAGGTCTTTATAGTCACGCGGTGACAAAACGGTCATGTTGACCATCGTATTCAGATAAGAGATATCCAGAAGTCCGTGATGGGTGTGTCCGTCATTGCCGACAAAACCTGCACGGTCGATCGCGAAAACAACATGGCTGTTCATGAAGCAAACGTCGGTTATCATCTCGTCATAAGCTCTCTGAAGGAACGATGAATAGACGGCAACCACAGGAGTAAATCCCGATACCGCAAGTCCTCCGGCCATGGTAACGCAGTGTTCCTCGGCTATTCCGCAGTCGAAGAACCTCGTAGGATACTTCATCGAGAAATTCTCAAGCCCCGTACCCTGCGTCATTGCTGCACTGATGGCAATAACATTGCTGTTCCGGTTAGCTAAGTCGCAGATCGTGCCTCCGAAGATCTTCGTGTAAGACCCCTTGTTAGATTTTTCTACACCCGCATCAAGATCAAAGGCTCCTACTCCGTGGTAATCGGAAGGATTGAGCTCTGCATTGCGGTAACCCTTACCCTTCTTGGTAACGACGTGAAGCAGGACAGGAGCTTTAACATCCTTTACGGCATCCATAGCCTTGATCATACTCTTAACATCATGGCCGTCGACAGGGCCGTAGTAAACGAGCCCCAAGTCCTCAAAGATAGACGGTTTCTTACGGTAGATCAAGAACCTGAAGAAATCCTTGAGCGCAATTATGATGCGTATCAGTCCCCTGCCGAAAAAACCGAGCTTTCTAAGGAAAGATTCAGTCGTTGCTTTTGCGGAAATGTATCCGCTCGAATAACGGAGTTTTGAAAGATATTTGGAAAGGCCTCCGACGTTTCTGTCGATGCTCATCTCGTTATCATTTAAGATTATCAGCATGCGTGTCTTGGAGTGACCCGCATCATTTATCGCCTCATATGCAAGGCCGCCCGTAAGAGCACCGTCACCGATGACCGAGACGACGTAATTGTCCTCTTTTCTCAAGTCCCTTGCGCGCGCCATTCCGAGGGCAGCCGATATCGATGTCGAACTGTGTCCCGTGTCGAAACGGTCATACTCTGATTCGGATATCCTGGGGAATCCGGATATACCGCCCTTCTGCCTTAACGTATCGAACTGTTCGTATCTGCCCGTAAGGATCTTATATGCATAAGACTGGTGTCCCACGTCGAAGACTATCTTGTCCCTTGTGTAATCGAAGACCGAAAGAAGCGATACAGTCAGCTCGATAACACCTAAGTTGCTCGCAAGATGACCGCCGTTCTTTGACACCGTATTAAGTATCTTATCCCTTAATTCGGCGCACAGCTGAATACGATCCTCATTACTCATGGTCTTGAGGGTAACAGGCGTCAGATCTTTTTTTCCGAGTATCTTATAGTCCATCAACTGTCACGCTTCTCCAGATAATCTGTAAGCACTTTATATCCGTTCGTATCATAGCCCGACTTCTCAAGAGCCAAAAGCATTTCATATGCCGCTTTGATCTCGCCTGCGAGCTTGTCCTGCGCACCATCCAGACCGAGCAGGGTTACAAAGGTCGCTTTGGAATCACGCTCGTCCTTTCCGGTGTTCTTACCGAGTATGCTCGGATCAGATAAGACATCCAGGATGTCGTCTCTTATCTGGAATGCCAGACCGATATGTCCCGCAAGCCTTCTCAACAGTCCGGCAGTTATATCTTCATTTGCCTGCTTCTCATCCAGACCCTTTATCAGATAGTAAGGCGTCACTACGGCAGATTCTATCAATGCACCGGTCTTCTTCCTCTGAAGCTCATAGAGCAGATCAAGGCCTATCGTCTTCCCTTCAGAATCCAGATCTATGCTCTGGCCTCCGACCATTCCGTCAAGGCCGGCATTCTTACACATGTAATAAGATGCATAAAGATATTCGGGCTTGGACAGAGCAATCTTAAAAAGCCTCTCGCATGCTGTGTTGAGAAGAAGATCTCCTGCAAGTGTCGCGATGCCTTCACCGAACACTTTGTGGCATGTGGGTTTTCCTCTTCTCAGATCATCGTTATCCATTGCCGGAAGATCGTCATGGATAAGTGAATAGGTGTGGATCATCTCGAGCGTGGCCGCATAATACAGGACATCAGCCATCTTCTCATCAGAGCACCCGATCATACCGGCGGTCATCTTCATCATAAGAGGACGGATCCTCTTTCCGCCCGCGTTAAGGCTGTAAAGGGCGGCTTTGACAGTTATGTCTTCTTTCTGCTCATCGGAAAAGACCGAACCCAGTTCAGGATCCAGCCATTTTGCGGTGTCACTTGCGTACTGCCCGATCGTCATTTATCCGTCTCCTCCATCAGACATCGCTGTCTTCGATGTTCAGAGGATCTTCCGTACCGGAAGCCTTGTTGACTTCAGATATCTTCTGCGTGACTTCACGGAGCTTCTTATCACAATAAGCGGCAAGCTCGTTGCCTCTCTTATAGAGCTGCAGTGACTCATCGAGCGTGACCTTGCCCTCATTGAGACGGGCAACTATCTGCTTAAGCTCTTCCAAAGCTTCTTCATAGCTCATCTTCTCGGTCTTACCTGCCATATCACGAAGTCCTCCTGTCATCACACGAAGTGTCTGTAATCGTACCTGTAGCCCTGCCGTCGGCAAAGACAATTCCTATAACATCGCCTTTTTTGAGCGATGACGCCGATTCAACGGCTTTTCCGTCAGCACCGCTGACATATGAATATCCTCTCTTGAGGACGTTTGTGGGGTTAAGCGACTCGAGCTTACCCTGCATGTTCTTATAATCCGACTGAAGCTTTGTGATCTTTGCTTCCATCGCGCTCTTCATCTTTGATCTGTAGTTCTCGATAACGGTAAGCTGATTCTGCGCAAAGAATGCAGGTGTATGCAGAGCCTTATGATTCTTCAGCATTTCCAGCTGGCTTCTTTTCGCGTTCAGATACTGGTTAACCGCTATATCAAGGCTCAGAGCAAGGTTATCCACCATATTCTTCTGGTCATCATATGAAGCCATTACCTGCTCGGCCGCAGCGGTCGGCGTCGCAGCCCTTAAGTCAGCAACATAATCGATGATCGTATAATCCGGCTCATGTCCGATAGCTGATATGACAGGGATCTCACAAGCATAGACAGCTCTTGCTATGCGCTCGTCGTTGAACCCGAAAAGGTCCTCGTAAGAACCGCCGCCTCTTGCGACTATGATGACATCAACGTTCTTCTTTTCATTGAAATAATTGATACCCTCGGTAACCTCAGCAGGACAGTTCTCGCCCTGCACGCTTGCCGGATACAAGAGCAGATCAAAATAAGGATTCCTCTTCCTTAACGTATTCACGATATCGGAGATGACACGGCCTGATGCCGAAGTGACAACACCTATCCTTTGCGGCAGTACAGGAAGTGGTTTCTTATGTTCGGGATCGAAAAGTCCTTCTTTGGAAAGCCTTTCGAAAAGCTGCTTGTACTGCTCATGAAGGTCGCCTTTTCCCGCTTCTTTCATGGTCAGGACCTGCATCTGGAGTTTTCCGCCCGGAGCATAAAAATCCATGCATCCGGTAACGGTTACCTTTGTTCCTATCGCGGGAGTAAAAGAAACATATGAGAAATATCTGGAGAACATCACGCACGGCATTACGGAATCAGGATCCTTAATGGTGAAATACGCGTGACCTCTGGATGATACGGTATATGCGGAGATCTCGCCGGTTACACTGAAATCAGAGAGATACTCACTGCCTGTAAGGTAGCTTTTGATATAGTTGTCAAGCTGGCTTACAGACTTGAATTCAACCATATATCAAAGACTCTTTTCGAAAGAGCTCAAAACGCCGTTGATGAATGAACCGGAATTATCGGTACCGTATTTCTTGGCAAGCTTTACTGCCTCATTG
>ODAI012444295.1_pt1 | contig 10364 bp, 11 predicted proteins | sample 1539321 | NCBI WGS metagenome assembly ODAI01 (sample SAMN02144231, study PRJEB22623) | gut metagenome | biome: sheep rumen | host: Ovis aries | place: New Zealand | reverse complement strand
GAGCAGTGCGAGAAACACCGCATCGCTACCAACAAGATATGCTTCGAGCTTTCGGACAAGCTCCTCGCCGAGGACGACGGTACTGCCGCCGCGGCTATCGTCAATATGCGAAACAGGGGCTTCCACTTTATGCTGACGGATTTCGGCGGAAACGCCTGCCCTATGATGCGACTGTCGAATTTCAATGTCGATTACGTTATGCTCAGCCCCGAGGTCGCCAATTACATCGGCAGGGACGAGCGTTCGGACAGCGCGGTGAAGTCGATAATCGGCTTTGTTGACGATATGGGCTGTGAGCCTATCGCGGACGGAGTTTTCAACAGCCGTCAGGCGGAAAAGCTCCACGAGCTCGAATGTACATACTGTGCCGGCTCGCTCGCCGGGAAGTATATGGCGGAGAGGTACGTCCGCCAGCGAAATGACGACTAACATTACTACTTTTATATAGAACGGAGAATGCGCTTTGATCGGTAAAAAGAAAAAGAACAGCGCTGCCGAAGAGACCGCTGCCGAGAATACTGCCGCTGAGAATAAGGCGGAGGAATTTCCGGCTGATCTGAGGGATCCGGAGTCCAAGCTCAGGGACGTTCTCGTCCTGAGGCGAACGGCGAAAGAGGTCAAACGGTACACTGTTATAATGAGAGTATTGAGTCTGCTTGTTGTACTCCTCGTCGCGATCGTTGCCATAGCCTATGCGGTGTCGTATTTCTACGATCAGTTCGGCAGCTTTACGGTTAGAGTAAACAAGTATGATATGATGAATCAGGGACTTACACTTTCCGAAACTCCTGATTATGATAAGACTAATGCTGTGCTGAATGCCGATATAGTCTACGATATGACGAATATCAGCGGAGAAGATATTCCGCCTAATATAGATAAGGTCAATGGCAGCCACAACGGTGAGAACTACATCGCCTACACCTTCTATCTTATCAATTCCGGCGACGATACGCTTTCTTATGAGGGTGACCTCAATATCGAGAGCGTAAGCAAGGGAGTCGATGAAGCGGTAAGAGTCGCGGTGTACTGCAATGGCGAAAAGACCGTCTACGGCAAGACCAAATCCAGCGGCAGCGGCAAGGAAAGCGACTGCGATGCAGAGTTTGCCACAGCCACAAAGGTAATGCATACCCTTCGTGAAAAATTCGAGCCTAACAGCAAGGATAAATACACGATAGTGATATGGCTCGAAGGAAACGACCCGGACTGCGTTGACGATATCATCGGCGGCACAATAAAGCTCGGTATGGACTTCAAGATCACAGAATCCACATAATTAAAGGAGATTACAGGAATGAAAAAAGCGATCAGGATCACAGTAAGTATTTTAGCATGGATAATGCTCATCTTTGCACTTCTTATTACATTAGTAGTTTTTTCAGCAGAGAAAAACAACGGCGTGTCCAACATTTTCGGCTATATGCCGATGACAGTAGAGTCTGACTCAATGAGCCCGACCTTCAAGAAGGGCGACCTCATATTAGTCAAGGAAATAAGCGACGTAAATTCCCTCAAGGTCGATGATGTCATCACTTTCTGGACAATAATCGATGGCAAAAGAGTTAAAAACACCCATAGGATCGTCGAGGTCAAGGATACCGACGGCGTAAGAAGCTACGTTACACGAGGCGATAACAACAGCGCTGATGATGATATCCCGGTTTCAACAGGCGACATCATAGGCAAGTGGACAAAGATGAGAATGCCGGGCTTCGGAAAGGTGCTCGATTTCCTCAGAACGAAGAAGGGCTTCTTCATCTGCATAATCATACCTATGGCGATATTCTTCCTGTTTGAGCTCTATAAGTTCATCGCAACTCTCATTGAGGTCAAGAAGCCTGAGACAGAGGAGATCGACGAGGAGGAGATCAAGCGCCGTGCTATCGAGGAATACCTCGCGGAACAGAAGAAAAACGGCGGCGATGCGGCTGCGGCAGCCGGAAACGCTGCTGAGGCGGTTCAGGAAAAGGCTGCCGAGGCTGTTGAAAAGGCAGCAGATACTGTAAAGGAAAAGGTCAGTGAGACTGCTGAAAAGACAGCGGAAACAGTTAAGGAAGCAGTCACCGAAACAGCCGCAAAGGCTGAGGAGACCGCTCAGGCAGCAGCTGAGACAGTGGAAAATGCTGCTGCGGAGACAGCCGAGAAAATAGAAGAAGCAGCTCCGGCTGACGAGGCTGCAAACAACGATCAGGAGAAATAACTCCTGAGGATAATTATCGGAGTTAATTATGAACGGATTTCTTAAATTCTTTTTCGCGTTCATCTCGGAGATGCTGAAGGGCTACACCGAGATATTCAGGGGACTGCGGGACGGATTCAGACAGATCTTCTACATTCCCCATTATGTTGACATCTTCAAGGAGCATACCCGCGGTATGGGTGCTCTTGGAATGGTGCTGACGATACTTTCTGTTATAATAGTTATAGCGATATATGTGCTCATTCTTGCGATAATCATCTTCGCGATAAGAAAATATGTGCGCTTCCGCCATTCGATAGTCAGCAACGAGGACCTGCTTGAGGAGATAGCTGCTCTTCAGCGTCAGGTAATGAAAATGGCTAAGGAAAAGGACGAGATAATGGCGATGAAGGTCTCACAGATGGGACTCGGTACGTCCGGAGCTCTCTCCTTTGCGGACGGAAATATGGTCCCTGCCGGAGAAGGCGGGACTGCTGCGGAAGGTCAGCCCGGTACTATCGAGGACGGCGTTGTCCAGACAGGCGACTACCGTTTCTCCAAGCTCATCGAGGTCGATACCTTCTACAAGACCTACACTCCGCCTGAGTATGACAACAATATCACTCTCGAGGAGCTCTGCGACAGATACCGCAACTTCGCCTGCTCGCGTATGCACCTCTACTATGAGCCCAAGACCATACGCCTGTTCATTGCAGGTATGGCTTCTACAAAGCTCATTATCCTCCAGGGTATTTCCGGTACCGGTAAAACTTCACTTCCTTACTCGTTCGGTAAGTTCCTCCAGGTGGATACTACTATCGCTTCGGTACAGCCTTCGTGGCGTGACCGTACCGAGCTCTTCGGATACTTCAACGAATTCACCAAGAACTTCAACGAGACCGAAGTCCTCAAGCGTATATATTCTTCTAACTATAATAACGACATCAACCTCATCCTCCTCGATGAGATGAACATAGCGCGTGTCGAGTATTACTTCGCGGAAATGCTCTCCATTCTCGAAATGCCTAATGCTGACGAGTGGGAGCTCGACATCGTTCCGAACGTATGGAGCACCGACCCTGTCAAGCTCGACAGAGGAAAGATCGTTATCCCGCAGAATATCTGGTACATCGGTACTGCGAACAACGATGACTCTACATACGCTATTTCCGATAAGGTGTACGACCGTGCGCAGCCTATCAACCTCGATTCAAAGGGCGTTGCGTTCGATGCGCCTGATACTCCGCCTATTAACCTCGGCTTCGATCACCTCGATCAGCTGTTCAGGGAGGCATTCGACAAGTATCCTATCTCTCAGGAGAACCTCAAGAAGATACAGCAGCTTGACCTCTGGGTAATCGAAAAGCTCAGAGTTGCGTTCGGTAACCGTATCCTCAAGCAGATGAACCTGTTTGTGCCGGTATATGTTGCCTGCGGCGGTGAAGAGCTCGAGGGTATCGACTACGTTCTCGCAACCAAGATATTCAGAAAGTTTGAGTCGCTCAACCTTGCGATGCTCCGTGAAGAGCTCCGCGAGCTGTGCGTATATATGAACAAGTCATTCGGCAAAAATAAGATGAACGAATCAATAGCTTACCTTGAAAGACTCCAGAAGCTGTTCTGATCCGTTCAGGATCGGCAGGTGATTACGAGTGAATGAAAATCAATACGAGCGCTGGTACGGCGAATTCAAGGATCAGATGGACGCTTTCCGCGATGACAAGCTCTTTGAGTCACTCGAATCCCTGATCCGTTCAAGCAGGAACACCTTCGCTATGAACAGGAAGATAATGGAAAAGGTCATCGACGTCTCGTGGGTTGAAGCCATTGAGAACGGTCTTGTCCACGTTGACAACTTCCTGCGAGCACCCCGAAAGACGATAGAGGACGTCGAAGAGGTCGTTCCGATCGCCCTGTCAAAGAAAATAACCGTAGAGTCGGTAAAGCACCTTGCCCAGCATACCGACCTGATACAGAGCATAGACAAGAGAACGGGCAAGATTACTCCCTCGAAGATACTCAATGTCCACAAGGAAGAGAGTATGATGACCTACGAGAACAAGTTCGTCAATACCCTCATCGACAGACTGTATATCTTCATAAACACGCGCTATGAAAAGCTCGCGCAGGTGACCAAGGACGAGAAGGTCATGTCCATGGGCTACGATACCGACATTGATGATGGTGCCGGAGGAAAGTTCAGGATAGAGCTCAAGGTCGAGTCCACGGAGAGCCTTGACTCCTATGATGCCGGCGGTATGACCATATGGCAGCGTGTTGAAAAGCTAAAGAAAGCCATTGAGGGCTACAAGGGCTCGGAGCTCTGTCAGAAGCTCGGAAGCACCTACATAAGACCGCCTGTTATGCGTACCAACGCCATTATGAAGAACGTTGACCTCAAAGCCTGCCTGACGCTCTGGCAGTACATCGAGAGCTACGACAAGGTCGGCTACGAGATAAACGTTGAAAACACCGCGGTCAAGCCGGAGGACGGCTATATTGACGATTTCTACAAGATAGTCATACTCAATTTCCTGCTGTTCAGGGCTTATAACTGCTCCGAAGAGGAAAAGCTCAAGGAGCTGAAAACGCAGAAGTCCAAGCCTATCGCGCCGAAATTCGTGAAGAAGTTCGACAAGGAGCTCGCGAGCGACTACGGTATAGTTGCGGACGCTGCTGCCGGATATATAAGCTCCGGCGGCGAGATGCAGTTCGTGAAGCAGCTCCCCGATGACCTCACGCAGGTCTACGAGGAGATAAACGCCGTTATCGACATCGAACGCGCCTATCTCAGACAGCTTGAGGTCGAGCGCGCGGAACGCCTTCAGGCAGAAGCCGAGGCGGAGCGTGTCCGTCAGGAGCAGGAGCGCATAGAACAGGCACGTCAGGAGGAGCTGGAACGCATTCGTATCCAGAAGGAGGAGGAAGAACGCCGGCTTCAGGAAATGCTGGAGAAGAAACGTGCCGAGCAGGAGGCTGCGGAGCGCGAGCGCCAGCGTCTCGAGGAGGAGCGCCTGAAGCGCCTCGAGGAGATACAGAAGCGCGAAGAGGAAGCCCGCAAGCGGCGTGAAGAGGAAGAACGCATCGCCGCCGAAAGAGCCCGTCTCGAAGAGGAGAAGAAGCTCGTCCGTTCAGAGCTCGGTGAAGCCGAGGGTATGGACGCCGATGCTGTGAACAGCAAGGATAAGGACGAAGAGCTCGAAAAACAGCAGGCTTACGAAAACGTCACCGAGGAAGAGCTCGAACAGGCTAAGGCTGCTATGGAGGAAGCTCCGGGTGGCAGTGAGAGCGAATTCGAGGATCCGAGAGAAGTTGCTGCGCGTATGAAGCTCGAGCAGCAGAAGCGTGAGAAGGAGCGTCAGGAAAAGGAACGCGCCGACCGTCTCAAGGCAGAGCGAAAGTACTTCGAGAGCAAGTCCTTCAAGCAGATACGCCGCGAGTATACAAAGAACCCGTTTTTCGCTATACCTCGCCTTATACGCTATATCCTCGCTATGGTATTCGGCATTATCCCGGAGGATACTGACCGTCCGGATTTCAAGATGAAGCGCGCCGAGATAGAGGAAAAGAAGCGCATCAAGGAAGAGGAGAAGCGCGTTCACAACGAAATGGAATTCTATTACAGGAAGTACGCGCAGACCTTCAGATACCGCTTTATGCGTAAGATAGGCGATATAAAGTTCAAGCGCAAGAAGCGCCGCGAGGCTAAGGGACGTCCGAAGCCCGTTTATAAACCGCCTGTAAGGACTAAAGAGGAGCAGCTTGCTATCGACAGGCAGATGAAACAGCTTTACAAGACCTACCACGTCAGCCGTATGGAACGCATACGCCGCTGGTGGGAGCAGAGAAATCGAAAGTATGTTGAGCAAAGCGAGGGACAGACTTGATAAGCTCCGAAAAAAAGGAAAAATATATGAAATGGCTCAGCAGAGCCGGCAACGCTGCTATTATGGCGGTCACGCTGCTGCTGATCTGCTTTGTGACCTATATTATGGTGTGCTCAGCGAGGGGAAAGGCTGTGAACTGCTTCGGAAGGAGCGTTCTGAAGGTCGTCACCGGAAGTATGGAGCCTTCGCTGCATACCGGCGATTACATCTACGTTAAAAAGACCGATGCCGCAGACCTCAGAGAGGGCGACATAATCTCCTTCTACTCGGAGGAGGACGATGTCCGCGGCAAGATAGTCACACACCGTATAGTTCAGTGCAACAGTGACGGAACCTTCACCACAAGGGGCGATGCCAACACGATCGCCGACAGAAAGCCTGTCCGTGCAGATCAGCTCGTCGGCAGGTATACCTCCAAGGCGAGGTTCTTCAAATGGCTCAATTCCTTCGGAGACCGTCGGAAGCTGCTGCTGATATTCGTTATCATACCAATGACTCTCATAGCTCTCTACGAGGTCAGGACGATCACTAAGCTAAGGCTGGAGGACAAAGTTCCGGAGCCATTGTCCGATGAGGACAGAGAAAAGCTCATACGCGAGGCGATAGACCGCGAAAAGGCTCGTCTTGCGGCAGAAAACTACAAACCCGAAAAAGAGGTGGAAGCAGTTGAACCAGGAAAAGATAATGAAGAGGAGAATGGTTAGTGCAATAATCCTTTTTATCATAACGCTGATAGCGCTGCTGATATTTATCGGACTGTATGTTGATGAAAGGCACAGGGTGCAGAAAACGTACAGGGATCAGTATATGACAGAGATGAGACACGTTTCGGGCGAGATAGAGGGCTACCTCAATACCGAGGGCGGCTATGACACGCGGTACTCGATGCTGATCGGGTATATGAGCAATGCTGCCTCCTATGCCTTTCTGCTGGACGATTTTTCTGATAAGCAGAAGATCATAAATGAGGTAAGCACGGCACTTATACTGTATCCTGAACAGATGTCCGGCAAGCTCACGGATCTGAAACAGGCTGTTGACGATATTCTCGATAACCTCGACAAGGGTTATGATGAAGCGGCGGAGATAGTGGCTTCGCTGGATAAAAAAGGACATTGAGGAGGAATTGATATGGGAGCATGGAGTGAAAAGCGAAAGCTCAAAAAGGAAATAAAGGTTTGTATGCAGACTATCGAGGAGATCGAGCGTAAGCGTTCGAGATCGCAGTCTGCGCTCGTTCAGGCGGTGCTTCTTCAGGAGACTCCGGAGGAGAGCGACGTTGAGTGGTTCAACAAGTACACCGGCGAGATAACTGCCTGCCGTAATCATATGATAGAGCTTCAGAAGAAGCTGAGATCACTGTAATATCAACGTATACGGGCGGTGCTTCGGCACCGCCCGTAAGTGCTGTTGGAGTCCGGAATAATGAAGCACCGCCGCCCGCATAAACATATAAATAAACGATTTTTCGGAACGCTGCGGCGAGAAGCTGCCGGCGTTATCTTCTCTTCAGATCCGCGGCAAACAGTATCACTGACGCTGCGAAAAGCGGTATGACAGGGCTGCCGAAGTGCAGTACAAGTACGAGCAGAAGTCCGGAGAGCAGCAGCTTTGCAGCCGACAGGACCTTCACGGCTGCGGCTTCGCAGGGAGTTCCGGCTGTCAGAACGTCTATCAGCGCGCCGCCGTCGAGCTGACGGTAGGGCAGGAGGTTGTAAACTGCTGCGGCGAGGTTTAGTATGGGGAAACTCCCTCCGCAGCTGAGAGTGTTCATCAGCAGGTACAGGAGGAGATTCGCTCCCGGACCTGACAGCAGGACGAAAAGCTCCTCGCTCACGGACGAAAGACGGTTCTGCCGAGTCTGCATACGGATACCGAAGCCGGAAATATCCGCGGAAATAATGCGCTTTCCGGAGAGGACTGCAGCGATGATGTGACCGGCTTCGTGAACTGCACAGACGGTGTAGAAGTTCATTATCAGAATTCCGTCGCGCAGGAGGAATATCAGCGCATTGAACGCGAAAAACGAAAAATGCACTCTTATCCGCGGAGCTCTCACAGCAGTCCGCCTGCGTATTTCAGCGGATTTGTGAAAAGGTCGTTCTCCTGTGAGGCGAGCGAACGTATCAGCCGGAACACCGGATCGGCAATGTCGGGAACGAAAATGTGTGCGGCGAACAGACCGGCTGAGAGGAATATGCAGAGGGCTGCCTGCATAGCGGCTGCATCGTCTGCGCGCTGTGAACGGCGGTCGAAGCGGCTAAGGAGCTCGCTGTCTGAGAGGGAAGAGTCGTCTGCTGCCGGACGAGGTAAGTTTTCCATATTGTTCACTCCTTTGGTGGTTTACCAAATACTATGAGCGGCAGCGGAACATTAGAACCGCACTCAGGATTGACAACAGGGCGCGGCGGTGATATAATAATTGAGAACACTGTGAATAGCGGGCAGCTTTGTAAGGCTGCAAGGAGGATAAATATGAAAAGAATTGTTTCAGCTGTTACTGCCGTAATTATGGCGTCAGCTCTGTTCACTGCCTGCGGAAGCAAGAGCAGCAGTGAGAGCAGCAAGAAGAATATCCGCGTCGAGGGAACGGCTCAGGAGGCTCTTGAGGAGGTCTTCTACCTGACCTATACTAAGGGCAGCGTCGATAAGAGCTATGAATATATGTATCCGCTCGGAATGCTGGATAAGCTCAAGTCCAACGGCTCCTACAAGTCGCTCAAGGACAGATTTGAGAGGGCACAGGATAAAATGGTCAATGATATGAAGCAGTCTCCGGAATTCAAGGAGATCACCGATACGATCGAGATGAATGAGAGTCAGCTTGCAGCGTCTGCGAGGTACTTCTCTGACGCGGCTTCGCAGTTCGGCATCACTGTTGATCCTGCGAATATCAAGATCACCAAGGGCTACGAGCTGCACTACGATTTCGTCGATTACAACGGCAAGGAGGACTCCGACGATAACGAGTGTATGGTCTATATCGAGAACGACGGCTGGAAAAATATCTTCTTCTCGGCTGCCGGTATCGAGGAGCGTTTCCCTGAAGGTCAGAGCGGCACTTCATCGGAGACTTTTTCACAGGCAGCGACGTGATGAATTCTGATATGTTGATATGCGGGCGGACTCTATCCGCCCGTTTTGTTGTCTATTCTGCTACTTGACAAATGCGAGAATATGTGTTAATATATGAAATTGAAACTCATTTTCATTTTTGGAGGGCGAAATGAAACGCGATTCCGGTTATAATACCAAACAGAAGGAGATACTGCTCGATTACCTTATATCAAATAAGGATAAGCACGTCAATGTTCAGACTATAAGCGCTTATATGTCAGAAGTGGGCTCGCCCTTAGGCACGGCGACTATCTACCGCAGACTCGATAAGCTGGTGGAACAGGGCGTTGTCCGGAAGTACGTCATCGACGGCAAGACAGGCGCTTGCTACCAGTACATCGACGGCGAGGACGACTGCTGCAATCACTTTCATCTGAAATGCGTCAGATGTGAAAAGCTGATGCACATAGACTGCGCTCATCTGACGGGGATAAGCCAGCATATTGCCGAACACCACGGCTTTATCGTTGACTCGTCAAAGACCGTTTTTTATGGACTGTGCGCTGAATGCGCCGGATCGGAGAACGAATGAGAAAAAGATTGATCTGCGCATTTACTGCGCTGGCGGTTTTTACTGCGGCAATGCTCTGCGGCTGCGTGCTGGAGCCCGTTGACAGGAAGGGCAGGCTGTCGGTAGTCACCACGAGCTTTCCGCCCTACGATTTTACAAGGGCTGTGACAGGCGAGTCGGCGGATATAACTATGCTCCTGCAAGCCGGTGCGGAGGCTCATTCCTATGAGCCGGTGCCGCTCGATATAGCCAAGATACAGAATTGTGACGTTTTCGTTTACATAGGCGGCGAGGGCGAGGTATGGGTGGACAGGATACTCGACTCGATCGACACCTCGGATATGACGATAATACGCCTTTTCGACTTCGTTGATCCGCTCGTTGAGGAGTCGGTGGACGGAGCTTCACCGAACGGTCACTTCCACAGCCACGGCGAAAAATGCAGCTGCGATGAAAAGGGCGGCGAGTACGATGAGCATATCTGGACCTCTCCGCGCAACGCAAAGCGCTGTGTCGAGGGCATTGAAGCTGCTCTTTGCGGAAGATATCCCGAGAGCACCGCTGCTTATTCCGAAAACGCTGCCGGATATACGGAAAAACTCGATGAGCTCGACCGTGAGTTTGAGGATATGAGCAAAAATGCGCCGAACCATACCATTGTAGTCGG
>ODAI011087865.1_pt1 | contig 10364 bp, 6 predicted proteins | sample 1539321 | NCBI WGS metagenome assembly ODAI01 (sample SAMN02144231, study PRJEB22623) | gut metagenome | biome: sheep rumen | host: Ovis aries | place: New Zealand | reverse complement strand
TTCTCCCTGTCTCAAAGGCCTCCAGGTGTCCCTCCTCGCGGAGAGCCTCCCCGGCCTCTTTTTCCCTTAACTGCTGCTCCTTTTTCTCTTCGGCGGCAGTATCCAGGTCCGCCTTCGGAATCAGCTCCACCCTGTGAAGCGTATTGTGCACGGCTTCGTCGATAAAATCCCGGACCATCTGCGCGTCCGAGAAGCGCACTTCCATTTTGGAGGGATGAACATTCACATCCGTCATGGCAGGGGGAAGATCGATGTACAGGACGGCGAACGGAAACCGGTGCTGCATAAGATCCGTGCGGTATCCTCCCTCAAGGGCGGTCGAGAGCGTATCGCTCCTTAACATTCTGCCGTTGACAAAGAAGATCTCATGGCTTCTTGATGCCCTGGAATACTCGGGTCTTCCAAGGTATCCGCGAAGCCTCATGTCATCCTTTGAAACGTCAACCGGTATAACGGAGGATGCGATATCTCTTCCGTAAATTCTGTAAATCAGCTCCTTCAGGTTCCCGTTTCCCGTCGTATGGAGCTTTTCCTGTCCGTTTACGCGGTAATGAAAGGAAATCTCCGGGTGGGAAAGCGCCATCCTCTCGACGAGATCCGTAATATATCCGGCCTCTGTCTGCGCGGTCTTTAAAAAACGTCTTCTGACGGGAATGTTGTAAAACAGGTTCCTCACGATGACCGTGGTGCCGTCCGGCGCCCCGACCTCTGAGATATCAAGAGGTATCTCCGAGTCCGTTCCGCCCCCGGCACCGCCGAACACTTCATTCGTCGCCCTGATGCCGGAGATTTTGTCCCTCACCTTTGTGATCATCTCCACCTGTGCCACGGCAGCGATGCTCGAGAGCGCCTCTCCTCTGAAGCCGAGGCTTGTGAGCGTAAGGAGATCATCCTCATTTTTGATCTTGCTGGTGGCATGCCTCATGAAGGCCTTCCGGATCTGGGACGGTTCAATTCCGCAGCCGTTATCCGTCACGCGGATCGAATCGATTCCGCCGTTTCGGATCTCCACGGATATCGCGCCCGAACCCGCATCGATTGCGTTTTCTATCAGCTCCTTTGCCGCGTTGACAGGTCTTTCGACAACCTCACCCGCCGCAATTCTGCTGATGGTTTCCTGACTCAGTACATTAATCTCACTCATCGGCTGTTTCCTGTGATTTATGATGACCAGCGGTTGTTCAGCATGCTCTGGAGCCTGTACAGCGTATTGAGCGCATCCATCGGCGTCATGTTGGTGATATCGATATCCTTAAGGCTCCGGATGACGTCCTCATCCCTGGATGTCTCAAACAGGCTCATCTGGCCGAGATCAACCTCGTCATAATGCTTTACCTTTTCGCGCCTTGTCTGGCCTTCTCCGGTCCGCACCTCGATGTTCTGGATTTTCTCTGTAATATCATTGTCAGAGAGCTGCGCGACAATTTCCCTTGCCCTGTCGATCACGATATCCGGAATCCCGGCAAGTCTTGCGACCTGTATGCCGTAGCTCTTGTCGGCCCCTCCCCGGATGATCTTTCGAAGGAAGATAATGTCGTCTCCCTTTTCGCGGACGGCGATGCAGTAATTGTTCACATTATCCATTTTTCCTTCCAGCTCGGTCAGCTCATGGTAATGTGTGGCAAACAGTGTCTTTGCGCCGAGGTGCTTTTTGTTGCTGATATACTCGATCACTGCCCAGGCGATGGAAAGGCCGTCAAAGGTCGAGGTTCCGCGTCCGATCTCATCCAGTATCAGAAGGCTCTTTGAGGTGGCGTTCCTGAGGATGTTGGCGACCTCATTCATTTCCACCATGAAGGTGCTCTGTCCGCTTCCGAGATCGTCCGACGCCCCGACTCTCGTGAATATCCTGTCCACCACGCAGATATCCGCGCTCTGGGCTGGGACAAAGCTGCCGATCTGGGACATGAGCATAATCAGGGCCACCTGACGCATATAGGTGGATTTGCCGGCCATGTTGGGACCGGTTATGACCGCGATACTGTTCTTCTTATTATCGAGCATCGTGTCGTTGGAGATAAACTCCCCTTCCATCATCTGCTCGACAACCGGATGTCTTCCGCCTGTAATCTTGATGACGCCGCTGTCGTTGAGGTGCGGGCGCACATAGTGATTGCGCTCCGCGGCCAGCGAGAGGCTGCAGTAGACGTCCAGGAGGGCGATTGCCTTCGCACTTTTCTGGATATCCGTAATCCTGTCACTTATGGCGTCCCGCATCGCGCAGAAGGCCTCGTACTCCAGGTCGTTGAGCTTGTCTTCGGCGTTCAGGATCGTATCTTCCAGTTCCTTGAGCTTTGCGGTTGTATAGCGCTCGGATCCCACAAGTGTCTGTTTTCTTATAAAGTCATCCGGAACCAGGTCCTTAAAGGAGTTCGTGACCTCAAAGAAGTAGCCGAACACGTTGTTGTATTTAATCCGGAGGTTCTTTATACCGGTTCGGTTTCTGTCTGTCTCCTCGAGCTGTGCAAGCCACTGCCTGCCCTGGGTTTTGGCCTCGCGGAAATGGTCGATATCGCCGCTGAAGCCCTCTTTTATAATTCCGCCCTCCTTCATGGCAAGAGGCGGTTCATCAACAAGCGCACTGTCCAGATACCGGACGAGTTCCGTAAAATCACAAAGATCGCTCTGCACCCTTTTAAGCTCTGCACACTCAAGCGCGGACAATGCATTTTTAAGGGGCGCGATCATCCTTAAAGACTCACGCAGGGCCAGCACGTCCCGCGGATTCGCGCTGCCGTAGCTGACTCTCGTCGTCAGTCTCTCAAGGTCATAGACCGGCTGCAGATATTCCCTTATTTCATCCCTGTCGACGCTGCTCTGCGAGAGGCATTCCACCGCGTCGTGCCGGCGCAGGATCTCCTCGCGCTGAATCAGGGGCTGTTCGAGGAACTGGCGAAGAAGCCTTGCACCCATCGCGGTTTTTGTCCTGTCCAGCACCCAAAGAAGGGAACCACGGACATTTTTATCCCGGAGGGTCCTTGTCAGCTCAAGGTTGCGTCTTGTCGCGGAATCCAGGAGCATATATTTTCCGGACAGATACGCCTCGATTCTCGTAATATTGGAGAGGGAGTTTTTCTGCGTATCATAAAGATAGCGAAGGAGCGCCCCCGAGGCGATCGTTCCTGCGCGCAGTTCATCGATCCCGAGCGCCAAAAGGTTCGAGACTTTGAAATGCTCCTTCAAAACGCCGGTGCAGTTCTCCTGCGAGAAATAGTGGGCATCCAGCGTATTGACGCAGGCCTTCAGCCTTTCCTTTACTTCGCCGGATATTACGGCGCTCAGGGCAAACGCTTCGTTGCATATGATTTCACTGGGATCGTAGCGGAAAAGCTCATCGACAAGCTTTTCCTGATCCGAGAGCTGTGAACAGTAAAAATCGCCTGTCGATACGTCGGCAACAGCGATTCCTGTCACGGCTGCGTCATAGAAAACGCTGAAAATATAGTTGTTTTCCTTCTCGTCGAGCGCCTGCATGCTGGTGTTGGTGCCGGGCGTGACAATCCTTGTCACCTCCCTTTTCACCATGCCCTTTGCAAGCTTCGGATCCTCCATCTGTTCGCAGATGGCGACCTTATAGCCTTTTTCGACAAGTCTGGTTATATACACATCTACGGCATGATAGGGAACGCCGCACATCGGCGCCCGCTCCTTCAGTCCGCAGCTCTTTCCCGTTAAAGTCAGCTCCAGCTCTCTGGAGACCGTCTCTGCATCATCGAAAAATAACTCGTAGAAGTCTCCCAGCCTGTAAAACAGAAGGCAGTCGCTGTACTCTTCCTTCGTCTTCAGGTAGTGCTGCATCATGGGAGAGACGTTAGAAAATTCACTGCTGTTAATCGACATTTATCTCACCGAAATAATAAAAACCTCTGCAGTCCGTAAGCCTGACAGGGACAAAGCTTCCGATCATGGACGGATCGCCCTTTACATGGACGATCATATTGTTGGAGAGGCGCCCGGTGACATAGCCGTCAACCTGGGTATTTACCTCTTCAATCAGAGCTTCCATGACCCTGCCCTGTAAAAGGGCGGTCCTTTTTCTTGCGCTTTCCTGCACGGCGGCAAGGATCCTGTCAAAGCCTTCCTTTACAACAGCCGCAGGAACCTGCTCCATCGAGGCAGCAGGCGTCCCTGTGCGCACGGAATAGATAAAGGTATACGCGTTGTCAAATCCAACCTTTTCGATCACATCCAGCGTATCCTCGATGTCCTCCGGTGTCTCCGTGGGGAATCCCGCGATGATATCTGTTGTGATGGCAACATCCGGGAGCTCACTGCGGATATGGAGCGCAAGGTCTGTATACTCTTCCTTTGTATAATGGCGGTTCATCTTCTTTAAGATTCTGGTCGAACCGGACTGAAGCGGAAGATGAATATGCCTTGCGATATTCGGATGCTTTTTGATGACCTCAAGCACATCGTCCGAAAAGTCCTTCGGGTGCGGCGTCATAAAGCGGACGCGCATAAGGCCCGGGATGGATGCCACCTCGTCAAGGAGCTGCGCAAAGCTCATTCGCTCGTCTTCCGGAAGGTTCCGTCCGTAGGAGTTGACGTTCTGCCCAAGGAGCATCACTTCTTTTACGCCCTGCGCTGTCAGGTCCTCGATCTCGCGGACGATGTCCCGGGCAGAGCGGCTTCTCTCCCTTCCGCGGACATACGGAACGATGCAGTAGGTGCAGAAGTTATCACAGCCGAACATGATATTGATACCCGATTTATACGGGTACTTGCGAAGAACCGGCAGGTCCTCCACGATGTCCTCTGCCCTGTCCCAGATTTCCACGATGGTTTTCGATTTCGGAAGCCTTCTTTTCCTTTCCTGTGCGGAGGAATCCTCCCCGGCAGCTTCCAGGAGCCTTTTCATGTCCGACTCATAGACGCGGCACAGATACTCCGGAAAGCGCGAGAGATTGTGGGTCCCGAAAATCAGGTCCACATAAGGATAACTGCCCCTTATCTTATCGACGCTGGTTTTTTCCTGCGTCATGCAGCCGCAGACGGCGATCCGCATCAGCGGGTTCGTCTGCCGGTAATGACTGGCTCTTCCGAGTCTTCCGAAAAAGTGCTGGTCCGCATTGTCCCTGACCGTGCAGGTGTTATAGATGACAAAATCCGCATCCTCGGACTGCGTCTGCTCAAAGCCCGCATCCGAAAGAATGCCGGCCAGCTTTTCGGAATCCCTGGCATTCATCTGGCAGCCGAAGGTAATGACACAGGCCGTGAGTTTCCTTCCCGCAGCCTGCGATAATTCACGGACGATCTGCCTGGCCTTTTTAATAAAATAATACTGCCTTACCGGCTCCTGTGTCGGCGCCTCCTTGCCAAGATCCTGCGAACTGATCAGCGCCTCCATAAACTCATCTTTCATATCTGCTCTCTGTAAGGCTCTTAAGCTCAGGTATCCAGCTCATAAGCCGCGTATTTGTTCAGGATCCGCAGAAGCACTTCCGCTCCCGCTTCCATTTCCTCCGCAGCCACATATTCATAGCGGCTGTGGAAATTATAGGCTCCGGTAAATAAGTTGGGGCAGGGAATTCCCTCATAGGACAGCCTGCATCCGTCGGTTCCGCCGCGGATCGGCTGGACAAGAGGCGTAATCCCGACCTCGAGCATTGCCTGCTTTGCATTCTCAATCAGGTGCATGTGCGGCTTTACCTTTTCCGCCATGTTGTAATAGGAATCCGACACGTTCGCCGTGACGGTTCCCTCCCCGTACTTTCTGTTAAGCTCTGCAGCCGCTTCCAGTACGGTCTTTTTCCTCTCCTCAAATTTTGCCCTGTCGTGATCGCGGATGATGTAATTGACCTCCGCTTCGTCGCAGGTGCCTCTCATATCCGTAATATGGTAAAAGCCCTCATACCCGTCCGTATAAAACGGCGTTTCCTTTTCCGGGAGGAGACTGTTGAACTCCATGCCGATCAGGACAGCATTTTTCATGACGCCTTTCGCGCTGCCGGGATGGGTCGACTGGCCTTTGATAACGACAGAGCATCCTGCCGCGTTGAAATTCTCATATTCAAGCTCGCCCGCGCCGCCGCCGTCGACCGTATAGGCATAATCGACCGCAAAGTGCTCACGGCTGAAATTCATTGTGCCGTTGCCGACTTCCTCATCCGGTGTAAACATCAGGCGGATCGTTCCGTGGGGAATGTCCGGATTTGCAAGAAAGAAGGAAAAAACCTCCATGATCTGCGTGACGCCGGCCTTGTCGTCGCCGCCAAGGACAGAGGTTCCGTCCGAAACAATCAGGGTTTTGCCCTTCTTATCTGCAAGGTCGGGAAACATCTCCGGATTCATACGGATGTCCAGCTCGGAGTTTAAGATGATTTCGCCTCCGTCATACCCGTCGATCCTGCGGGGATGGATTTCTTTTGCGTCCACGGCATCCGATGTATCCATGTGCGCGATAAGGCCGATCACCGGTGCGAGATTTTCTCTTCTCTTTGAACCGGCATCCTTCAGGGCAGCGACCTTGTCCTTATCTGCGGGAATGTTGCCCGGAATGGCGGCATAGACGTAGCATTTGTCTTCATCATAGAAGACTTCCTCCGCTCCCATGTCCTTCAGTTCTTCATACAAAAGCTTCGCGAGGTCGCGCTGGCAGGCGGTCGAAGGCGTGTCCGCGACGCCCTCCTTTGACTGCGTATAGACGCCTGCATAACGGATAAATCTGTCAGCAATTTCACTTTTGTCAAAATGTGATACCATCTGATGTTGTCCTCCAATGTCTTATCAGTTCCTGGCATAGAGCCAGGCTCTTCCTTTTTTACCGATTCTTCTGGCAGCACCGGCGGCTGTCATGACATTCATGATCTCGGAATACGAGACCGACTTCCTGTGTATTCCGACCGCGTTTTCAAGGTCTCTTGTCGTAAACTCCTCCGGCAGCGTATCCGGCAGAAGGACCGCAAGGTCTTCCCTTGTCCGGATCGTAAAGGAGTCATATAACTCCAGGGGAATCGTATCGAACCTGTGCGATCCTCTTTTTCCGCCCTTTCCCCAGCCATCCATAAGCCTGTACTCTTCCACATCGATGAGCAGGGCCTCGATGCAAAGTCCCGGGTCGGTGAGCCTGTCCCTTATCCAGAACAGCTCCGGGAACATCTGGTACCATGTGCCGATGAAATTGGAACGGTTCCTTTTCAGGAGCTCTCCCGTCTCCGGATCGATCCATATGACCCATTTTCTGTGCGGGATGGGATATACAATTGTAACGGAATACTCCGGCAGGTATGCGTCAAGCTTTCTCGACATCGCCTCCATATTCGCTGTCTGGATCTCCACAATGCTCTTTTCGTCTTCATTGCAGATGTCCGCGATATATCCCGCGACCGGGATCTCCTGCCTTGCGGGATCCGGCTGCTTGTAGTTCTTTAAAACGGCATGCAGAGTTTTTTCCTTCTGCATGCCGATACCCGAGCGCTCACGCTCCCCCGGTATAATAATTGTATCCCGCGCCCTGCGGAATCTTTCCGTGTCTTCCTTTGTGATCATGCTCTGTGCGGCTTTTCCCTTGTCAGGTGCGCCCGGATATAGGCAAAGGTTTCCTCTTCGCCCTTTTCATCCAGCATATGGAGAAGCTTTTCAAGGAGTGCCTTTGTCTGCGGATGAAGGAACGCGTCCGTTCTTCCGCCTTCATAATATTCGAGAGGATCGTGGTCCGTATATTCGCTGCCCCTGTATACCTTGCTGGCAGCGACGCGGTCCATGAACATTTCCACCACATATCTGCCCGGCATCTTGCACGGGATAATGGCGCCGGAGAGGAATTCCGCGTCCGACATCTTCCTGTCGCTCTCGGGAGTCCTCTCGACTCTCGTGTTATAGTCCATCCAGTACTCGTAATGATGCCGGTTTCTTCCCTTGTGGTGAAGCCAGGATGAGGAATAGCCTTTTTCCTCACGCTCGGCATTATTGGGGCTCCTGTTTCCCTGAAAATATCTCGCGCCCACAAGGAACTCCGTGGGGCTGTACTTTGACAGATCGTGCAGAATACCCTGTCTGTAAAGCCCGACGGCAAAGCATCCCTTTGCAACCTCCAGCTTATGTCTTGAAATCGTCTTAAAATGCGCCAGTGCTTTCCCGGCGGTAATTTTCTCACTCATTGTCGTTCTTCTGCGGGGTTGCCGTCTTCTCTTCCGGTGCGCTCTTTTTTGCTGCCTTCGGATCAAATTCCCTGACGGCACGCAGTATCAGTATGGAGCGACCGTGGACGCTGACATGCCTCTGATCAGTGATTACCGGCGGCTCCTCATAGAAGGACTGCTGCTCGAAGGTATCGGCAATCACTCTCCATCTCCAGCCTGCGGGAGGCGTCGGGACGCCGAACTGCTGGCTGTGCCAGTGCGCATTGATGGCAAGGTAAATCAGCCCCGGTGCCGGATTTTCCTGCGCGTAAGCCTCATTGTACATGATGCCGATACTGTGGGAATGTCCGCCGAAATCCGGTTTCCACGCTTCCTGCCCGTGGAAGGAAACATCCGGGAATCCGCTTGCATCATAGTCGCTGAAGGAGAAGGGCTTTTTTCTTCTGAAGATGGCGTGGTCTCTGCGGAAGGCGCTGATCTTCTCCATAAACTCAAGGACGTTTCTGGAATCGACCGTCTCTTTCCAGCTGACCCAGCCTGTCTCGTTGTCCTGGCAGTAAGGATTGTTATTCCCGCCCTGCGAGTTGCAGCGCTCATCTCCCGCGCGAAGAAGCGGTGTCCCCTGCGCGAGGAAGTTAAGAAGAAGGAAGTTCTTTACCTGGCGGATCCTGAGGCTCCGGATGTCCTTCTTTCCTGTTTTGCCCTCGACTCCGCAGTTCCAGCTGAGGTTGTCGTCTTCTCCGTCGTTGTTGTTCTCGCCGTTCTCCTCGTTATGCTTCCAGTTATAGGAAACAAGATCCATCAGAGTGAAGCCTTCATAGCTCGCGGCGTAATGGATATCGCCGTGACCCGCGGGGACACTGACAAAGGCCTTTGCGAACTCGCGCGTCACCTGGTCGTCGCTCTTTACGAACTTGCGGACAAGTCTTGAAAAGCTGTTTGTGCTCTCTGCAAGGTGCGCCACCGGAGGCTTTCCGGAGGAAGGATTCTCCTTGTCCTCCTTCTGCAGCTCCTCATAGGGGAAGGAATAATAAATCAGCGCCGTGTCGGTCAGGATCGGGTCGCTGGCGATGGCCGTAAGCGCAACTCCGCTTCCCATCAGGCGGAAGCCGTCAATCTGGTAATGCGTCACATAGAAGCGGGCCGTCTCCACCTGTGTCTGGATCCTGACAGTGTCTGTGAAATACAGCTGCAGATACACCTCGATGCCTGCGTCGTGGAACGCCTCGACCATCGCGCGGAATTCCTTCTGGGCTTCATTTCCTGCGGCGTACGCAGCCTTCGGGGCAAAATAGCACCCCTCGCCGAAATTCCAGAAGTTAACCTTTCCGGTCTCTTCACCCTCGGCAGGGCTTCCGGGTATGCTGCAGCGAAGCTCATACACGGGCATCAGCTCAACAGCCGTTACGCCCAGCTTTTTCAGATAGGGAATTTTCTCCGCGGCGCCCTTAAATGTCCCTCTGTGGGGCACCTTTGAGGATCTCGAAGCCGTAAATCCCCTGACATGGAGCTGATAGATCACCCGGTCAGCCCACGGAGTCTTTGCGCCTGTGTGCGTATACGGCAGTGTGTCCTCCGCATACGGGAAGAGGCAGCAGACCTTCTGCTCGCCCTCCTTTGCATCGATTGACATGAGCTTATGCGCATACGGATCGATGAAGGTCACGTCATCCCTGTAGTATCTGTAAGCCCATTCCTCCGGTTTGATTCCGGTAATCTTTACGCTGTAAAGGCTTCCGATTCTGTACTCATCTGAAAACGGCACGAGGAATTCTTCCTGATCCGGCAGATGGTAAAGAACCAGCCCGCAGCTTTTGCAGTCATGAAAGACCGCCCCGAATACCGCTCCGTCCTGCAGAGCGCTTGCTCCCGGCTGTAAGGTATGAGCCGGTGATGTGGAAAATAAAGCTGTCATAGTCCAAGTCTCCCCCTAATATCCGGTAAAAAATCAAATGAAATGTAAGCTATTTATTATAACATATCAGGGCTTCTATTCCCAGTCCCGCACGCCGAGTACCTTAAGAAAACGGCTCGGAAGCCTCGGATTCTCCCTTGTGCCGCGCAGATAGAATAAATGCAGCTTTTTCTGCGCTCTTGTCATCGCCACATAGAAAAGTCTTCGCTCCTCCTCGACTGTGCCCCGCGATACAGCCCTTCTTACGGGAATCACGCCTTCGTTGAGATCCGGAAGGAAAACACAGTCAAACTCGAGCACCTTGGAGGCATGCATGGTCAGGAGCTCCGGCCAGGCGCTCCTGTCAGCATATTTTAAGCGAATGT
>ODAI011992007.1_pt1 | contig 10366 bp, 7 predicted proteins | sample 1539321 | NCBI WGS metagenome assembly ODAI01 (sample SAMN02144231, study PRJEB22623) | gut metagenome | biome: sheep rumen | host: Ovis aries | place: New Zealand | reverse complement strand
CACTGCGCTGTGTCCTTCTGAACCACAGTCGGCTTTAATGTAGATTACGTACGATGTTGCTGCGTTGAGTCCGGCAACCGTGTAGTCCTCAAGTGCTGCAAAGTCTTCGTCAGCCACTTCGGCACCGGCCGGTTTGATGGCATAGAGATATCCTGCCGCGCCGTGCTCGTCATCGAAGGAGATGGTTACGCTGTTAGTGGTCACGGCTTCAATCTGCAGGTTGCTTATCGGGAAGCAAGCCACTGTGGTGCTGAAATTGATGGAAGCCACCGCGCTGCGGTTTTCACCGCATACTCCGCGCAAGTAGAATGTGTAGGCGGTTTCAGGATTGAGGCCGCTGATGGTGTAGTCTTCCATCTCGGCAAAGTCTGTCTCGGCGAGTTCCTGACCGGCGGGCAGCAGGGCGTACTCATAGCCGTCGGCACCGCTATCCTCGAAGCCTACAGTTACTGAGTGGGCGTCAACGGCATCTACGGAAAGACCTTGGATGTCGGCGCAAGCGGGTACAGGCTCTATGAGCAAGTCGTCGATATACTGATATGTACCATATTGTGAATGACCGCGCAAAACGATATTTATGTCGCCGGCTACGGGTATCACACCTGTGTACTTATACCATCCTGCGGCGGCAACAACGGGTTCGAGTGCCGCAGCTCCATGCACGGCTATCAGGGCGTCGGAAGCGTCAGAGGCTACCGGAACTGACGGGGCTGCGAAGACTTCGATGTACTCGTTGTTATAGTCAGAGGAGGAATAGTAACTGTTAGCGTGTCTGTACACATAGAACGACACGCGATAGGCATTGGCGGCGGGAATGTTAACAGCAGGCGAAACGAGGTCAAGAACAAAGCCATTGCTTGAGCTGCTGCTGTTGAACATCAACGAATGAGTGCCGTTGTTAGCCTGCGAGGTGCTCAAAGCCCATGCGTATTGACCTGAAGCTGAGGAAACGATGTATTCGTTCCAGCAGCCGGGCACGAGGGTTGAGAAGTCCGTTGAGGCGAATATGCTGGTGTAAGAGCTTGTATTCCAGCCGTCAGTAGTCTCAAAGTCGAAATGGAAATCATCAACAGATATTATGTCGCATTGCGTATTGAAGTTCTGCGAGATATATGCGCTCTTGTCCTCGTCAGAACAGTGCGAGCGGATGTAGAGAGTGTAGGAAGATGAGTGTTGCAGACCATCAATTGTCATGCTTGACAGCGGGGCAAAATCCGCTTCGGCAACATCCTCACCGACATTCTTGATAGCATAGTCGTAAGAACCGACGTTGTTGGGGTCAACAATCTCGTCTATCGTTACGGAATTCTGCGAAGGGGTAACGGACACAGACGTCGGAGGTAAGCAGGTCGGTACTTGTTCAACAACTAAATCGTCCATATAAGAAGACGAAATATACTTGCTTAAACCTTTTATTACAATATAAAAAGTTCCTGCCTCGGGTATTGTGGCTGTATATTCGTACCAACCGACTGCCGCTTCGACGGGCTCGAAATCGTAGTTGCTCGGAACAAACTTCAGCAGCTTGGCCTCGTCTTCAGGAGCTTCAGCAGAAGTATTGTAATAAATGTAAAAGCCTTCTACAGCACGATCCGCCTCTTCACCATAAGTCGATGAACGGCGATAGAGCCAGTAACGAATTTGGTACTTGTTGGCTTCAGGAATCACAAACTGCGGCGTTACTATCACGTTAACATTGCCACTTGTTTGATCCTGCAAATGCAATGAGTAACTGCCACCATGCTTATAGGAATCGTAAAGTTTGAAGGGTTTGGCAGTAGCAAGAGGGAGGCTCCAACATTCGGGCAAATTGCTCGCCGAAAAATCTGATGTTGAGAACCCATCACTAGTTTCAAACCCCGTGGACCATGGGAATGTTGTTATCGGTTCGCAATCGGCATACACCATTGTAGGCAATGCAACGGCGACAAACAACAACAGGCTACACCACAGTCGATGTAAGAATGTAGTAGATTTGTTCATAAAAATAAATGTTTATTGGTTAAAGATATCTTTCTTATACGTTTTAATTTGCAAAAATAATAAAAAATTATTAAACAGCACAAAAATGTGTGAATTTTATAGCAAATTAACGAAAAAAGTTAGGAAATGACTTTTTTACACAGTCTTTGTTGTCAATTTCGATATTCATATTCTTCGGCAGGACAGCAAAAGCGAGGGCTATTCGATGGTCGTTATGCGTGTCAATGGTTACGCTTTGTTTTAGTGGCTGCAGTGGTAAGCAATTATGTGATATGAGTACACCGTTGCTATATTGTGTTTGAATGTTGAGTTGTTGCAGTGCATGCCTAATGCCTTCTATTCGGTCCGACTCTTTGCCTCTCAGCACGTGAGCATTGATGACATGGTATTGCCTTCCCGTCACTGCGAGCGCCACGGCAAGAGCAGGAATACTATCGGGATACAGGGCGGCGTCAAGCGTGAGCTGATGATAGGACTTAAATGATGGTATCTTACTGATTATTATCCCTTCCGCTGTTTGCTCTGAAACTATCCCGAGTTGCTCGGCTATGCTTGCCACTGCAGAATCGGGCTGTCCGCTATCACGGCGTAACCCTTTGATAAGCAACTCATCGGCAACATCGGTGAGTAACATTTCATAAGCATATACCGCCGACGACCAGTCGGCAGGACATGAAGAGAAATCTTGCCGGTCTATGACACCATTGGCTACCAGATACGTATTTTCGTGTTCTATGACTGCTATGCCTTGACTGCGGAGAACAGTGATAGTGAGGTCTATGTAAGGTCGGCTGATAACTTGACCTTCTACTCTGATTTTCAGCCCTCGGGGCAGTAAAATACCAGCCATGAGCAACGCACTGATATGCTGACTCGTGGTGCGTGCGGTAGTGTTTACCTCGTATGTTTCTTGTGCTCGCCACGCATATTGTCGTAACTGTTTGGCAGCGTCCCGCGCCTCGTCGTTAGGACGACTCATGAGTCTCTCACTGCCACTGATAGTGATATTGGTTTTTAACAGTGCGCTGAGCACCGTGATAAACCGCAATGCCGTGCCGTTATCGCTCAGGTCTATGGACGTAGCGCCTGAGAGCAACGAACGCAAAGCCCGAGCCATGACTATGCAGTCTTCTGGTAAGTCATGGACGTCTATCAGGGGAAAAGGTTCCGAAGTTTGAAGACAATGAAGAGCCTGCAAGAAAAGCTTCCGCTGAAAGACAGATTTTGATATGGGAAGAGAGAAAGATTTATTTATTTACTTATTTAATTATTTATTTATTTGTTTATTTAAAGATGTAAGGAGTGAGGCACCAACATGAAAAAACCAATACGAAGTCTTCAGGCTATGTCGAAAAGTCCTGCGGGTACTGACTGTTCTTCTTTGTTTTGTTCGGGGAATATGACTATCGTAGGTTGTTCGTTAAAGAAGCGTTTCATCATGTCCGGCATTAGCCTCATAAGCGGGTGGTAGCTGACACATGCCGGTCTCGAGACGATGATTATGCTCATGTCGTTTTCTTTGCGGTCTTTGGCTATCAACAGCATATCCTCCCAGTCGGCAAGTTCGCGGTATGTGACACGTAACGGTATATTATTCTGTTCCATGAAAGCTCTGATACGTGCTTTGAGGATGCTATTAGTGTATATGATGAGTTTTGCTCCTAATTCCGAAGCCAGATGACATATCGTAGCCAGCCATTGACGAAATCCTATCTCACGGTCGGCATAGCGCGGCACAGCCACAAGAATGCGCCGAACGGTATTGACGGGCTGCACCATATTGCATATCATCGTTTGACGTGATGTGGTATTGAGGATATCAATGATGGCGTCATTCCATCGCAGACCATTGTCATGGATACATTGCCTGGCATTTACGATATATGTGCTGACACCTTGTCGCCTCATCACGGCGGCTATATTCATATCTGTCTGCCGCAGTTTCACCCATTCGAGTTTTTCGTCCACCGCAGCTGCGGTTCGTTCGGCCCGGTTCATAACGTCTTTGGCTTCCTGACCTTTTTCAGGAGTTATGGCAAGCAGTGGTCGCTGCGGTGATAGTCGATTGATTATCAGCCCGAGCATTACTATGTCGCGCACGCTATCATTGTCGAGCGCAAGTAGCAGCTGTTGGTCATCGTTGAGTCGTCGGTTATTTTTTTGCTCTTGCGCCAGTTGTTTTACGGCTCTGTCGGTTACCAGAGAGCTTATCATACAACTAATGAGTATCAGCACAATAGCGGCGCTGACTACTTGCTGCGAGAGCAGTGGTAATCCTTCGCTGTCAATTATCTGCCTGCCGATCATGATTACTGCTAATGTTGCCGCCGCTTTGGCTCCTGATAGTCCGAAAAGCAGTCTGCGTTCGCCGTGAGCCATGCCCGCCAAGCGTGCCGTTAGCCATGCCGCCAACCATTTGCCTGCCAACGCCACCACGAGCATCACCGAGGCGAGGACCAAAGCTTCGCCGCCATGCAGGAATACCGACACGTCAACGAGCATACCCACACCGAGCAGGAAAAAAGGTATGAAGAGCGCATTGCCCAAGAAAGCCACTCTGTTCATCAGCGGAGAACTTGCGGGAACGAATTTATTGAGTGCCAAGCCGGCGAAGAAGGCTCCGAGAATGCCCTGTAAACCCACCATATCAGCTATATATGCCGATAAAAACACCAACGTGAGCACAAAGATGACCTGCAGCATCGGGTCGGGATTACTCTTGAGATATCGCCTTGTGATTTTGGGATATACGAAAAACACCATGAGCAGATAAAGAGGTATAAGCACCAGATATCTGAGCAGCAGGATCCAATTCACGCCATCGTAGTATGACGTAATCGCCGTGAGCAGCAGCAGCGCAAGAGTTACGCAGACTATCGTGCCCCCCACCGCGATGCTCACCACCCTATGCCTTGCAAGCCCCCCGCGGCTCACGATAGGATATGTGAGCAATGTGTGAGCGGCATAGACAGTGACCATCATCATACTACTTCCCCAACCCATACCAAGCATATAGCGGCTAGTGAGTAACCCGAGCACCATGGGCACAGCGAACGTCAGCATTCCGAACATCAGCCCCTTACCACGCGAACGCTTGAAACCTTCGAGGTCCATCTCTATGGCGGAAAGGAACATGATATAGAGCATACCTATTCGCCCGAGCAGCTGGAAACTTTGGTCGTAGCGCAGGAGTCCCAAACCATGCTCGCCGAGTATGATACCCGCAGTGAGCAGTATCACCACCGAAGGCATACGCAGCCAGCGCGCGACAGACGGCGCCATCCAGATAATGAACAGCACGAGGGTGAATATCAATGTCAGATCGGTAATGAGCACAATGAAATAACAATATTCTATAACAAATCCTAACGACTGCTTCGGGTCAGAAGAGTTTTGACTTTATAAGTCCCCACTTGGCAAGTCGGTATTCGCACGCTACGCGAAGCACTCCAAGTCCATAAACTGTACTGCGCATGAGGTTGATAGACGACGCATCGTCAAAGTATTTGGTGGGGCACGTAATCTCGCCTATCTCATATCCTGCATAGAATATCTGGGCAAGCATCTCATTATCGAACACAAAGTCATCGGAATTAACATCATAGTTCACAGTCTTTAGCACTTCAGCCGAGAATGCCCTATAACCCGTGTGATATTCCGACAATTTTTGCCCCAGCAGAATGTTCTCAACGAACGTCAGAGCACGATTGGCGACATATTTGATTAGTGGCATACCTCCTTTGAGCGCTCCTTTTCCAAGAATACGCGAGGCGCACACCACGGGATATACATTATTGGCGATGATATATGCTATGCTATGTATGAGCTTCGGGGTGTATTGGTAATCAGGGTGAAGCATAATAACTATGTCGGCTCCCAGCTCCAAAGCCTTGTTATAGCATGTTTTTTGATTTCCGCCATAGCCTTTATTGCGCTCATGTACAATGACGTGCTCTATGCCCAGCTCACGGGCTAGGTCAACGGTGTTGTCACGACTGCAATCATCGGTGAGTATCACTTCGTCAACTATATCGAAAGGTATCTCAGAATAAGTTTGACGCAATGTTTTCTCGGCATTATAGGCGGGCATAACCACCACAAGTTTCTTTCCAAGTATCATATAAAACGATTTTTTCTGATATATTATAGTGCAAAGGTACGATATTTTATCTGAAAATCGGCAAAAAATTGCTAACTTTGCAAAGGAGCGTTGTGCGTCTTACGAACCACGCAGCCGCTACCTTGTCAAACATTAACAGCCTATGGATATCAAGAGTTTTTGGAAAGACAGTTTTTGGGCTTTCGTTCTCAAAAATCTTTTTGTCGCCTTTGTTATTATCGCCCTTATCATCTATGGCGTATTTTACGCATTGGATCGTTATACTCATCATGGCGAGGGTGTTGAGGTTCCTGATGTACGCGGTTTATATGAAGCTGAAGCCGATGCACTACTCAGTAATGCCGAGTTGCGTTTCACTGTCATTGACAGCACCTATAACAAGCAGAAGCGGCTTGGTACCGTATTGGAGCAAACTCCCGTAGGCGGCACATTGGTCAAGAAAGGTCGCGAAATATACATAGTGATGAATAGCAAAGCCAAGCGCAAGGTTCCTATTCCTGAAGTTCGCGACTTATCATACCGTCAGGCCGAAGCCATGTTGCGCACTTTGAGCATCAAAGTAAGCGATGTGACCTATAAGCCTGCTGAATACCAAGACCTTGTCCTTGACATACTCTACAATGGTGAACCTCTTGAGGCAGGCACACGTATTGATGAGGACAGCTCCGTGACACTTGTCATCGGCCAAACGTCAGAGAGCGAGATTACCACCGTTCCCGACCTGCGCGGCATGGATTTGCAGCAGGCGCGAGAGGCATTGCTCGGACAAAATCTTGTGGTGGGCATGACAGATTATGACACCGAACCCCAAGGCAACGATATTCTCTTTCGTGTCTATCGTCAGAGCGTTAGTGCCGGCAGACAGGTAGAATATGGCAAACGCATTGATATATACCTTACTACCGATAACGACAAGATACGTGCCGACGAGAGTGGTAATGCACAGGAGGACGAGTTTTTCTGATTTTTTATGGAATACTATGACGACATAGAAACCGATGACATCCTTGACGGTCGTGAAGAGCAACGCCACGAGCGTTTTCGCATCATCGTTGACAAGGGGCAGAATCCGTTACGCATCGACAAGTTCCTTTTTGACAAGATGTCCGGTGTATCGCGCACGCGCATTCACCATGCCGCAGAAGCCGGTAACATCGAGGTCAACGGCAGAACCGTAAAGTCCAACTATAAAGTCAAACCCAACGATGACATAGCAGTCATACTGGGATTTGCGCCTACCGACTACACTATCGTTCCACAAGATATTCCGCTCGACATAGTTTATGAGGACAATAGCGTGTTGTTGGTTAACAAGCAGCCGGGGTTGGTTGTTCATCCGGGTTTTGGCAACAACGACGGTACTCTGCTCAATGCCGTGGCATGGCACCTGCGCGATAATAAGTCGTTCGACGCCAACGATCCCTCAATAGGTCTTGTGCACCGCATTGACAAAGACACATCGGGTCTGCTGCTCATAGCCAAGACCGCGGAAGCCAAGACCAACCTCTGCCAACAATTTTTTATGCATAGCACACGACGCACCTACAACGCTCTGGTGTGGGGCGTGATAAAAGAGGATGAGGGCACTATCGATGCCGCCTTGGCGCGCGATAACCACGACAGACTGATATTCAGAGTATGGGACATAGAGGAAAATCCCGCGGCAAAACATGCCGTGACACACTACCGCGTATTGAAACGCTATGCCTATACAACACTCGTTGAATGTCGCCTTGAAACGGGTCGTACGCACCAAATACGAGTACACATGAAGTACATAGGACATCCGTTATTCAATGACGAGAAATATGGCGGCAGTGAGATTCTGCGCGGAGGACCAACAACAAAATATAAGCAATTCATCCTCAACTGCTTCGACTTATGTCCGCGTCAGGCTCTTCATGCCCGCACATTAGGATTTCGGCATCCCGTGACAGGAGAAGAGCTCGACTTCTCTTCACCACTGCCGCCGGATATGCAAGCCCTGCTCGACAAATGGGAAAAGTTGAGTGTCTAAAAACGACGGAGATTTTCTCGGTCGAAATGGAATAGGCTGAAAAAGAATTTGTCATCGTCATCATGAACGATATGCCACGGATTGCGGGCAACATTGAGATTTCTTAACAGGTGTATATTTCTTGCCGGTGTATTGCCTTCGGCTATTAGCAAAGCCTTGGCTCCGGTACGTTTGTTGACAGCCACGTCAACCACTATCAGCGCATGGCCATACTTATGTCCGCTACGTGCGGGATATACGAACACATCGCCCGGACGGATATCTTTCACCGCCACCTGCTTCGTCTGGCGAAACAGCGAAGCCGTATTGCACCTGCCATACACATGACGCATATACGCTTCAAAACCTTTGCGCGAGGCTCCACTGGTATAGTTAATCTTATCGCCCCCAACGGACGTAAAACTTATGGAGCCATAGCGTTTTGTGCCCCATAGATATTCAGCCCTGAGGCGCATACATACATCGGCACATTGCTCGTCCCTGCCCAAAAGAGGCATATCGACAACAGCAGTGGAGAGCAGTTGATAGCGTGCCAACTTGTCATCATGCAGGCGCACAAGTGTTCCACGCTTTTTGAGCGGCAGAGAACGCAGGTAGTTAGCGAAACCATCGTCAGTAGCTATACGCTGATAGCCCATAGGAGGCTGTATGGAACCTATATTGTTACGGTTAAAAGGATTGCTCACGAAACCGAAAAAAAACAATACGGCTATCAAAAGAAGCGATATAGTGGCTATTAGTTTCTTCATCATGATAATTTGTTTATTGCCAAAAACTCTCCGACGAGATAGTTACTGCCTCCTACGAATACCACATCACGTTTGTCAGCATTGTTGAGCGCATCTGTTAATGCGTCAGCAAGTTTTTCATAGCATTGTCCTTTTAGTCCCACACTTTGCGCCTCCGCGGTGAGTTTAGCGGCCTTCAAAGCCCTCGGGCTATCGGGCTGGGTGAAATAGTAACGGGCATCAGGCGGCATAAGACGAAGAACTTCATGGTAGTCCTTGTCGGCGACCATACCAAAGACGATATGTTTGTTCTGCGGCATAGCGCCAAGCTGCCGTGCCACGTATTTCAGCCCATGTGCATTATGCCCCGTGTCGCATATTATGAGTGGCTCGGTGCCCAATATCTGCCATCGCCCACGCAACCCCGTCATATCGCATACATGAAGCAATCCCTCTGCCACAGCCCGTGGCTCGATGTCTATTCCTTCACGACGCAATGCGTCAACAGCGCATAGCACAGTGCGCAGATTTTTCCGCTGATAATCACCAGTGAGTTGACACGGAGGAATAACATCATAATCAATATCCTGCGCAAAAGTTATAAGGCTATGTCTCTCGCTTGCGACAGCCTCAAAGACGGGACGCGTATGTCTGTCAGCTTCACCGATTACAACAGGTATGCCCTGTTTGATGATTCCAGCCTTCTCACGCGCTATGGACTCAAGCGTATTACCCAACTGTGCGGTATGATCAAAACCGATATTGGTTATCACACTCAGTAAGGGTGTGATGACATTAGTGCTGTCAAGTCTGCCTCCGAGCCCTACTTCTATGACGCATATATCAGTTTGCATATCACGGAAATAGCAGAAAGCCATAGCTGTAGCAAGTTCAAAGAATGAAGGTCTCACGGCATGTATCAGATCATCATAGCGCTCTACGAAATCCACAATATAGTCATGTTCAACCTCTTTCCCGTCAACCCTGATGCGTTCGGCGAAATCCACGAGGTGCGGCGAAGTGTAAAGTCCTGTCTTGCAGCCTTGTGCCTGCAATATCGCCGCCAGCATGTGCGCCGTGGAACCTTTGCCATTAGTGCCCGCCACATGTAGGCATCGCAACGTCTTGTGAGGATTGCCCAAAGCGTCCATCAGACGCAGCATATTACCTAATCCCGGTTTATAAGCCGCGGCTCCTATGCGCTCAAAGGCCGGTGTGAGAGCGTAGAGGTAGTCTATGGTTTGCTGATAAGTCATCTAAGTATGTTTTAGGATGTAGAGCCTATCGCCTCGGCGCACCACTTGTGGTACCCTGATAGTAAATATCTCGCCTTTGGCGACCATGTCGGTGGGCTGTTCGTCATAGTCGCGCATATCCGCGGCTATGAGTTCCAAGGCTCCTGTTGTTTCGCCGGTTATGAGCAGTTCTTGACCGGCGGTAATTTGTCCGCTTTCCATAGTAAATTCTGCTACCGAAGCCTTCTTGAAGAAGTTAGTGCATTTAGCCACATACTCTTTT
>ODAI012031464.1_pt1 | contig 10367 bp, 9 predicted proteins | sample 1539321 | NCBI WGS metagenome assembly ODAI01 (sample SAMN02144231, study PRJEB22623) | gut metagenome | biome: sheep rumen | host: Ovis aries | place: New Zealand | reverse complement strand
TTTGCAGAGAAAAACGAACTTACAATTATTGAAGAATACATCGACAGAGCCATGACAGGAACAAATGATAAACGTCCTGCGTTTCAGAAAATGATTGCTGACAGTATTCATCACAAATTTGACTATGTACTGGTTTACAAGCTGGACAGATTTGCACGCAACCGTTTTGATTCTGCTGTTTACAAGGCAAAGCTGAAACAGAATGGAATCCGTGTTCTATCTGCGATGGAGGGTATCACAGACACACCAGAAGGCATTATCATGGAAGGTGTCATTGAAGCGATGAATGAATACTATTCCGTGGAGCTTTCTCAAAAAATCAAGCGTGGGATGCGTGAGAATGTCATTAAAGGCAAGGCAACAGGCGGAAATGTTGCATTAGGATATAAGATTGGTGCGGATAAGCGGTTAGAACTGGATGAGACAGCAGCCATCATTGTTCGTAAGATATTTGAAGATTATGCCACTGGAAGTACCTATGCTGAAATCATAAGAGAACTGAATTCGCAGGGCATTAAGACAAGCCGTGGAAATGATTTCAACAAAAGTTCTTTGAACCGCATTTTGACTAATGAAAGATATATTGGTATCTATACCATTGATGGAGTTGCTGAACAGTCCGACTGCCCACGAATTGTATCAGATGAATTGTTCTACAAGGTACAGGAAAAAATACAAAACTCTCAGCAGAAACGCAGAAAACGAAGCAAGTATTCCTACTTGCTTTCAGGACTGCTTTATTGTGAGAAATGCGGATGTAAAATGACTACCACAAGTGGTACATCGAAAACTGGAAAGAAATATCACTACTATTATTGTCCGAATAAGTGTACAGGACGTGTTTCTGCTGAATATCTGGAACAAAGCGTTCTGGATATGCTTCGTGAATACCTGACAAGTGAAAATTTGGAAACTATTGCAAAAGCTGCATACGCAGAGTATCAGAAAACCATCATAGATGATTCAGAACTGAAAGCCGTAAAAAAGGAACTGAAAAATGTAGAAAAACAAATCCAGAATGGTATCAATGCTGTTTTGAATGGCTTTGCCAGCGACAGCTTGAAAGTGACTCTTGCAGAATTGGAAACAAAAAAGAAAACGTTGCTTCTGCAAATTGATGATTTGTCGAGAACTGCTCCAAAATTAACATTAGAACATTTCAAGGGGATTATACAGAAATTGGTGGATGATTGTCAGAAAAACTTAATAGACACGATTGTAGCTAAAGTGACATATTCATCAGAACGGATTATTGTGTACATTAATATCACAAATCCGGATAATGACCCACCTTTAGACAAAATTGAGTTTAATGTTGCAACGCCTCCACCATATGCAACATTAAACGCAATCCTTTGCGAAGGATACATTTGTTTATGTAGACGATTATGAAAAAAATCCCTCTTTCTTTGATATGAAGAAAGAGGGATTTTTATTAGTTTATTTTGGAGTCAATGCGTTTCACGGTTTCGAGGATTTCATCAAGTACGGAGTTCTCGTCAGGTTCACTCACAGAAACAGAAATGGGCTGACCATAACCGTTCAAACCTGCTGATTTTACCCTTTCAGGATAGTTCGTGTAGCCAATGTCAAGGTCAACATTTCCGCTGATACCGTTCACTCTGCCTGTGCTTGAATACTGCCACATTCCAACTTCGCCGTCATAGTTCAGCTTGGTACTGTACTCTGCAAGCCAGAGAGCATATTTGGTTTTAATATCGTCCTCCATATAGCTGTTGAACGGAGAACGGCTCATATATAGTCCTGCCCAGCAGCCTGCCTTTTCAAGTTTTCCGCAGAAGGCACGAACCATAGCAGAGCAGTTTTCTTTTCCTGTTGCAAAGGCTTTCTGTTCTTCCAAGTCAAAGTAAATTGGATATTCAAACTGCTTTCCCTTAATGACGGAAAGGCAGACTTCTGCCTCCTGTCGGGCTTCGTCAGCCGTTGTTGCGTAGCTGTACCAATAACAGCCCACAGGCATACCGACCGCCTTTGCACCGCTGTAAAAGCCCTCAAATCGCTCGTCTTTCTGACTTGCGAGTTTGCCGTATCCTGCACGGAGAATAGCAAACTGCACTCCGTCAGCCTTTACCTTGTTCCAGTCGATAGAGCCGTTGTGGACGCTCACATCGATGCCTTTCAAGGTCGTGGATTGCTCCGCAGCCTTTTTGGAAATGCCGTAATATTTGTAAAAATCATCTGTTACCGTGTGATAATTCACCACTTCATTTCCGTACCAGATGTTGCTTGTACGCACATCGAGATGAGTTGCTGTGTAGGTACTGTTGTGGCTGGACAAGCAAAATGAAAAAAAACGGACAAGCAAAATGAAAAAATCTGTAAAATATTGGAAGTAAAAATTTACAAAATGTAAAAACCTTATTTTGGTCAGAATAGTATTTTAAACACATTAAAAATACCACTTAAATGATGTTTTTAATGTGTTTAAAAGCAGGATAATAAAAAAGTCACCCCATTTCCAGCTCCTGATGCTACAAAAGGGTGACTTTTGGTAAAGAATTAAATTTTCTCATTTGTTTCTCTGAAAATCTGGATATAGAAAATATTATCAATCATATTCCCGAACGTGGCAATCCAAATCATTTTTGTAAAATCCAGATTGAGCTTTAATGCAATAAGCGAGCCAATAATAGTAGCCATAGCAGAAACGGAATTGTTGCTGTTATCGAAATGTTCCCTTTCAGTTTCACTCTTGTAGCGGACAGCTCTCAACCGCACACCGCCACAAATAATATTTCTTGTAATCAGGCAAAACATAAGGGTATCCAAAATATAATAAATCATGACATTTTCTGGATACAATGTCACATAAACAGATGTACATACTCCTGCAATGCTTTCCAGTACGCAAAAAAGCTGGAAAAACGGATATAGTCTGTCTGAGAATCGATTCCACAGAGAGGAAAACAAAATCACGCTGATACAAACAGCAATCTGATTGACAGCAATGGCATTTTCTGTAACTGTTGACATAATTACTTTATAAATATAGGGATATGTTGCTGAATAGAAACACGTTGAAAAGAATGTTGCCCACAGCATGGAATCAGTTTTCTTCATACAGCATTCCCATGAAAGTCCTTCCTTCGATTTCCGCTGTGAATGTTCCCTTCACTGCTGGATTTTCAACAGGCTTTTCCACAATTTCAACCTCCTTTTCCTGCTTCGGGAACCCATTCAACCCCTTAGCCTTAATGGTATCAGGGTAATCCCGATAGCACACATCCAAGTCCACATTCCCCGAAATGCCGTCCACGCTCCCCGAGTCGGACTTCTGCCACATTCCATAAGCCCCACGGTAAGAGGTGGAATCCACCCCATAGTGTGCGACCCAGACGTTGAAACGTTGACGAACCTCAGCGGAAAGGTATGTTTCCAGATGGGACTTGCTTGCATAAATTCCAGCAAAATAACCAGCCTTTTCTAGAATATCACAGAACCTTTCTGCCATAGCAGAACAAATAAAAAGCCCCTGATTGAAAGCCGTCTTCTCCTCAATGTCGAAATAGAGGGGGTATTCAAAAGTTTTCCCCTTGATACACTCCAGAAATACCCTTGCTTCCTGTTCCGCTTCCGTCACCGTCTTAGCATAAGAATACCAGTAAGCCCCCACTGGAATCCCTAATTTCTTGCAACTGGAATAATATTCTTCAAAGCGTGAATCCTTTTGAGAAGCCAATTTCCCATATCCTGCCCGAAGAATCGCAAAATCGACTTTTCTGGAATCCTTTACCCGATTCCAGTTGATAGCTCCATTGTGCCTTGACACATCAATACCAAATTTCACCATAAAAATCACCCTTTCTTGTACTTGATATACATTTCAGACGGCTCAATTTCCGTATACACTTTGAGTCCATTCCAACCTGTGAATGTTGGGATTGCTGGAAGTTCCGCAGAAACAGGAGTTAAAGCCCCCTTAACAACCCGATAAATTTTCTGTTCCGAAAAGCTCACATATTCGCCATCATACAGCGGTTCAGAGCCAACATAAATGGGGGTAAAAGCGTTGTCGCCTGAACCTGAACCAAAAAGAGCCACCCCCACTACATAGCCATAAGGAATATAAACGCTTGGGGCGGTAGACCCAGATACAAACATGATATCTCTATCTTCCAATTCAGAAGAAACACCGATATAGGAAAATCGAACGTATTTTGTCTCCGATGGTGTCAGGATTCTAAATACCTTTTTCCCATCTTTAAAGGCTGTTGGAGCATACGAAGATATGAAATTTCTTTCATCATCATAGTATGCAAGCCGTACCATTCTATAACTTCGAGTAAATACACTTACCAATGAAAGTGTGTAATATACACTGCCATTCACATCAATAAAATCAGACGTATTATATGCGGAATCTGTTCTTAAACTGCCATCATCTGGCGATAGTGATGCACCATTTGTGACACTTTCAATATCAAACAAATTTTCCGTCCGTTTTCCACAGCCTTCTTCATCATCTGTAGCTCCATAAATACGGTAGTCAATCAAATTCCCCACACGGCTTGTGAACTCCAACGGAGGAATGCCCGAAATTTCAGCAATTCCGTGTTTTTTGCGGTACTGCTGACCCCACAGCACCGCCATTGGGTCAGCAACTGGAATCCCTTTACTCGCTTTCAGCAGTTCCCAAATTTTCATTTTGCACCTCTTGTATCTCAAGTCCATTTTTCAGAACGGATTGAGTGGAACTTACAGACGAAACGATACTCGTTTCTTCTTCATCATCCCAAAGTTTCCAAACTTTCTGGCTGTTCAGAACATAAAACTTACTTTCGTTGATGACAGCACACACCGTTCCTGTGGGGAGGGATTCCGTCTCTTCTGGCAGGTCAGCAGTAGTATCGCAGAAACACATTTTCGGCTCTTCTTCAAATCTCTCTAACATATCCAACAGCAAATACTCGTTCCGACTCTGCGGAATCTTTTCCTCTTTTCCGTTAATAATTACAGTTATTTCGTTCGGCATTAAAAATCACTCCTTTTTGTCGTCGTCATGATTTCGCAACTTCTTGACGAATTTTTTTGCCCACTCTGCATTTGGCTCAATCTGAGCATAGTTTTCCAGAATGGAAATCAGCTCCATGAAAGCGATGTACATAAAGACCCCAATTGCCGTCAATGCTCCTGCAAATTCTGCTAACACTTCGGCGGAATAATATTTTCCCAATAGTTCCAATCCGATTTCAAAACCGCAAGCCGTCAGCATGACAGCAATTTCAGCGATTTTTCGCAGTCCACCCATGCGCATAACCGCTGAACAGTAGTCATTTTTGATATGCGCCTTTATCCACCCTGTTACAATGTCAGACATGGCAAGCATAATCACAACCAATACCATAATAATATATTGCATGATTATCCTCCTTTTACCACTGTACTTGGCACGTCAACAGGAGCTTCAAAAGTGCCTGTATAAAAACCAGTGCTGCCACTTGCAAGCTTTAGAGAATTTGTCGTTACCGTATGAGAATCGCTAAAGGGCGGACTGACAACATTTTTGACGCCATTCAGGTAAACCTTCACTGCACCCGAACTGTAAAGTCCATACCCTTTCGCTTCGGATTGGGTGTTGTAACAGTAGCCTTCAATCATGCAATTGGAAAGGAAAATCTCTTCAAAAACTTCAACGCCGCACCCATAAAGTGTGCCGTCCCCTTCTAGTGTGCAGTTCGTCAAGAACCCATTTCCTCGAAATGCAACAGATTTTCTGCCACCTAATAAGCCAACACTGCAATTACTAAAAAAGTCGTGTTGCAAATCATAAATGCCAACCATATCTCTTGCCGACATGGATATCGTGCAGTTTGTAATGTGACAGCCTCCATTGCCTTCCAAGTAAAACCCTCGGAGCGACTGAAAAGCCTCGTCTCCATATACGCTTCCAACGATAACACAATTGTCAAAATAGCAGTTTTCCGCATGAATCACGCTTGTATAGTGTTCAGCATCGTAGACAATTGACCCACTAATCCAAACGTGCAAATTTTTGACCGTGCAATTTTTAAAGAAAGCGAATGTATGAAACGGATTACGCCCGAAATCAATAATTTCGCAATCGGCGAAATCCAACGTTGCAGGGAGGTTTGGCTCTAGACATAAGCTCACTATCGACATGTAGCTCCCTGTGTCGGTTGTGGTGTCGTCAATCCCGAATTTTCCTACTACTTTTATAATGTTATTGTAGTTATGAGTTTTATGGTATTCATTCACGAAAAGAGGTAACTTTATGTTGTCGTCGACACCGTTACACACATAGTAGGCTTCTTGCGACTTTTTCAGTCCGTTGAACCACGTCCAAAAAGCATCATCATACTGAGCGAAAAGGTTCGTAGTATCAATCTGCTGAATCAATCCTGTCACCCATCCGCACACAATGCTATCGTCTCGTTCATCCGTGATATACTCTTGTCGAATTTCTGTGTAGTCTTCTGCGACATATATCCTTGCAAGTGACAACTCCCAGATGGTTTCATCACGCTGTATCGCTGGCACACTTGCCTTTCCAACGTCTTTGGGTTCGCCTTTTCGGATAGCGAACTCAACCTTTCTTTCCGCTACATCAAAGCGAATAACAATTCTGTCGACACGGTCCCTTGCGATATCTGGCGCATCTAAAGTCAAGTAAAAATCTGAGTCGTTGTGAAAATAATGATGGAGGATGTATGCCCATCCAGCTGTAATTTTAATTGTAAAGCCCTCTGATGCCTGTACTTGTAAGCAGTTGGAGGGGCTGGCAATTACTCCGTCTGACACCAAATTTCCTAGAAAATTCGTAAAGTCTTCGGCAGAATACCGTCTGTCGCCGTTCACGCTGTCGAAAAAACCATAACTTACCATTTATATCACCTTCCAATCTGAAAATGTGGGGATGAGCCTGTAACCAGATGCATCCTCTGTTTCTGTGATTTCGGTTATTGTTGCTGTACCCTCAATTCCATAGCCATTGACAATGCTCACTTTGTCGCCTAAGTTGTAATCTTGTCCATATTTGTATATATCTGTATTGACGACTTCACCACTAAAATCCTTTTTCTCTTTGGCTTGATAGCGGTTCTGTTTTGCCCTCTGCCTTAGTATCTGGACAAAATCGGATACTGTTGTCGTTTCATCCGTTTCAATAGGTTCTGAATCGATGTGTTTTTCACGGAGGTACAAACCGCCGATTTCGCTGGACTCAATGTCTTCTACCCTGTATCTTGTGTCGTTGAAATCGCCTGTTTCTTGTATGAGATTGTAGTAAGTTGTCATATCATAAAGATATTCTGTACTTCCAATGTTTTCAAACTCTGACGAGAAAATAACGGTTTGTGTCATGTCATTGCCTTGATACAGCTGAAAGACAAAACCTGCTCCAGTAAAGATGACCCGAAAACCAAAATCAGCAGAAACACAGATGTCTTGAATGGCTTCTAACAGATTTTCGCCATTGAGCTGTGTGGTGATACTGCTTTCCGAAAAATGCCCTGTTCCAATGGTCAATTCTTCAATTTTTCGGTTTGCATTCATTGTTGGTGACGGAGAACGAGTTGGATTGACTGCGTTTTCTGTAACAAGTTGATAGATACATTCATCAACATATCCTGAATAGTCAAATTTGTGAAATACAATCCTTTGTGCAAGTATGCATTTCGCAGACCTTCCGGAAACAATGAGCCTATCCCCCTCTTCGGGGTCAGTTGTCAACTGTACAGATTCTACTTTCATGGCGGTTTCCAGTTCGTCCTCTTTGGTTAAAAAGGTCAAACCGTCCAGAAACAAACTAAATAAGTCTGCGGTTGCAGGAAGATACAGCTCAAATTCTCCTGCTTCCTGATACCGCCTAATCCAGATAACGGAAATCGCATAGTCTATCAAAAAAACTGTGCGGAATCCAGTTTCTTTTGTATATTTCCAGACATAAATGTTCATCATACTCCTCCATACAGCTCCATGACTGTGAACAGAATCTTGACAAACGGCTGACCCTCTGATACCCTAAAAGTAAACTCATTTGCACCAGATACCAGTTGTAGCCACTTTGAACCTTGTGTTCTGTACGAAAGCAAGTTGATTTCTGTGTTATCCCGTCTCACGAAACATTTTTTGTTTCCTGTTGTCGTGTCAATCGTGATGGAATCGCCATCTTGAAAGTCAAAATCAATGCCAAAAAACTCTTGTGTGGTCGTATTATAAATTCTTAATCCTTTGACATCGCCTGAAACAGAAATTTCTATTACACATCCGCATTTTGTATCGCCGTCGTTTTGGATGGCACAAAATGGCAGTCGCTGAACTTCTGATATGGGGATAGGGTCTTGTATCGAGAACGGGAACTCAAACAGCTTTACAACTCTTGACAGCTCCTCTTGGATGGCTTCCAAACCCTCAAAATAAGGGCTAGGACAAATGATTGATATTTGCATTTCCTCTTTGTCAGTGAAAATACTTCCATCCAGTACCTCAACATAGCCCTTGATTCTGACGTTTCTGTTTTTGTTTTGATAGTAGATGGTACAAGCTTCTTTCATTGGAAAGATGGTATACAGTTGTTGACGGTTCGTTTCGATGTTACCACGTAGGCGCAAAGTGATAACGATGTTTCGATTTTGCAGTTTTGCGGAATTGAAAAAACTCCCGTCTGCACTGCTTTCGCTGGTGTTGATATCTGTGTTAGGACGTGTCAAACCACTGATATCTGTTACAACATAACTTTTTGTGTTAGATAGCTCAAAAATCAGCCCTCTTGCGTTTTCGATTTTCAAAACAAATGCGGCACGAAACATCATTTCACCTTCTTCACGCTTCTGACGAGATTTTTCGTTTGGCGGTATATATCATATCTTGACAGCGACTTCGGGCTGGTGTTGTTCTGCGTGAAAGTCTGACTGTTGTCGTTGTTGTAATAATTGTTCACAGTCCCAGCAGAAATGCCATTATTTGCAGAGGTAATTCCATTCAAACTGTAATTAATATCGTTACCCATAGTGAACTGCATCGCCTCGGCAACACCACTGACAGCTTTTTCCACGACTTTCTGATTCTGTCTGATACCCTTTGCAAGACCTTCCATGAAGTCCGGCATCCACTCTTCAAAACTTGCAAGAGGTCCTTTGTCCGGTACGGAGAAATGCAGATATTCGCTGATGGCATTTGCAACATTGGCGGCAGCATTCACAACGTCCCAGTACATCCAGTTGATGCCGTTGACAAGATTCTGCATCAGGTCATAGCCCCAATTCCAAGAAGAATTGACCTTTTCCATGACTCTGTTCTGCACTTCGTTCATCGCATTGCGGACGGTATCATGCACCGCCCATACTCTATCCCAGACACCATTTTTCATATTTTCCCAGATTTCAAATACAGAATTTTTAATGGAATGATTGATATTTGAAATATTGGAACTGGATTCATTCCACGAGGATGAAATGTTATTTTTAATCGTATTCAAAATTTCAGAAATCGTTTTTCTGATGCTGTCCCACGTATTTTGATTTTCATTTTTGATAGAATTATAAGTTTTCGTGATGATTGACTGTACCGCTTTCAGTGCTTCCGTAACGTTGGACTGCACGGATTTCAGCGATTTTGAGGTGATATTTGAAATATCATTCATGCCAGAATTAACAGCAGAATGGACTGATTTCATCGTTTTGTCTGTCAATATTTTCACAGTATTCAGGACGGTATTCAAATTTTTCTGAATTGACGACAGATTCTTAGAAATCGTATTCGTGGCGGATTTCCAAGTGGTGTTTGTCAAAGAATTGACTGTTGTCCAGACAGAGTTTACACTGGTTTGAACAGCATTTAAATTCTGCGAAATTGCTGTAAAAATACCATTCCACACAGTTGAAGTCTGCGAAGAAATATTATTTTGCGATGTTGAAATAATACTGCCGACAGCACCCCAGACTGCCGATACACAAGCCTGCACTCCTGAAATGGAAGAACTAATAATTTCAGAAATGCCCGTCCAGCTTTCAGCAACAATGTTCCTGATATTTTCAAGAGCCGTTTTAACAGTCGCACCTGCCTGATTCCAGACATCGGTAATTGTTGTGAAGATGATTTGCATGAAGTTTTTGACACTCTCGCTGATAACTTCCCATGCCTGTGCCAAAGTTTCACGGATTTTTTCCATAATGGAAGTCGCAAACTGGACAAGCGTTTCTTCCACAATGCCCTGACTGCTTGTAATTCCATCAGCCAAACCCTGCATGAAGTCCGGCATCCATGATTCAAAATCGGTCAGAGGTCCTTTGTCCGGCACGGAGAAGTGCAGAAATTCTCGGATAGTATCAGCTACACCCGTTACCGCATCAGCGACATTTCCGATACAGTTTCTGATGCCGTTCACG
>ODAI011327301.1_pt1 | contig 10367 bp, 10 predicted proteins | sample 1539321 | NCBI WGS metagenome assembly ODAI01 (sample SAMN02144231, study PRJEB22623) | gut metagenome | biome: sheep rumen | host: Ovis aries | place: New Zealand | reverse complement strand
TGGAAATATTATTTCAAGTAGTATTTCCTATAAAAAGTTAAACCTTATTGAAAAAAGAAAAGGCTGGATTGTTGATTTTAAACAATCTTAAATAGCATCAAAGGTTATTATGGAGCGTTCACACAAATAATGGGATCTAGCAGAGAAATGCAGCAGGATACCTCACTGAAACTGATGGGTTTTCTGTTAACTTTGGCGATTATTCTGATCCTTGTCGGTTTGGGACTTCGGACTATGTTTGCCACGGTTGACGATGCCGCCTATGCGTCCATGGATGCTGTGAAAACGGCTTTTGCAGAAAGAAACAATGTTGTTCATGTATACTGGATCAACAACGGCAAGAGAAAAACCCAGTATCTGGATGTCAGTGAGATCGGAGGAGCCGGCATCAGGATTGCCTACGAAATGAGTGAAACCGGTTGGCCCAGGGATGCAAGGATTGTGACTAATGGGGTTGCAACTCATGGAGGCACCCCATGCGAACGGATCATGGAAATGGTGGTTCCCGGCCGTTCTGCTGAAGTGATTCAAAAAATGAGTTCTAAAATCTTCAATTATGAGAAAGGATGTGTTTTCATAATAAATGAGGATAAACTTAAATATTCATTCCAGTCCGGAGATCTTTCCCTGACAGATCTGATGCCGGAGCGAAACGAAAAAAATATTTACTTTAAATAACCATATTAAAGTGGAGATTGTATGAAAAAAGTATTGGGATTTACTTTAATTGAACTGATTATTGTAATTGTGGTTCTGGGCATTCTTGCAGTTACCGCTCTTCCTCGCTATCTGGATGTGACGGAAGAGGCTAAAAATGCCAGTGTGGAAGGTGTTGCCGGCGGATTTGCCACCGGTGTTCTTCTGGTGCGCGGCCAGTGGGAGGCAAAAGGACGTACCAAGGAGGACGGCAAAAATACCATTCTATATGATGGAAACCGCTTCTATCTCACCACTCCTTCAACTGAGGAGGTTGAGAACGGAAAGATGTCTCCCGGCTATCCGATGGATACCGGTGACAGCAGTTCCCCAAATGTAGCCCCGTCTTCACTCAGTGCATCCAGCTGCCTTAATATCTGGAACAGGATCCTGCAGAACCCGCCAAAGGCAACTGATAATTTCGCTGATGTAAAGAGCAGCAAAAATGATCTGAAATATTTTGTGACCAAGGCAAATTCCGGATACGATTCGGTATGCCGCTATTATCTGGTTATTTCTCTTGATAAGGATGCAGACGGTAACTATAAGGATCCCGGTACTGTAACCAACCGGTACAAGAGTTTTTCCTACCGTCCGGCTTCAGGTCAGGTTGTTTCCTATATCAACAATGACTAGAATTATTCGTTCCCCGGTTCATCCTGAAATGTGAACGGGATCGGAAATTGGAATATAAAATATACGGAAAACGTAATTTATTATTTAATAACCCGGTTATTTTACGATAAGAGTATGTAGACGCTGCAGATAACTGCGTGATCAGGTCGGGTATACTGCATAGGGTTGCGGATATGACTAGAAAGCGGAATGGATTTACATTGGTCGAACTTATTGTTGTTATAGTGCTGATTTCCGTTCTTGCTGTTTATGCCGCACCCAAACTTTCTGATATGAGTGAGGATCTGGAATCTCCGTTCTACAGTATGGCAATGTCCAGGATTAGATCAGTGCAGGAAGCCAATATGACAACCGACGACGGAAACTGCTCCATGATGCTGATGGCTGCCGGAGCAATAGCCGAGGTAAGGACCGGTGACGGAAAGTGTTATGACAGTGACTCGATAGAGATCCCTGCCGGCGTAAGGAATTTTAATGAGAGTTCCCGCTTTTCCAAAGTTACCGTCAAAGTCGGTAAGACAGAAGTTAAATCCGGCATGATGGCGGTGGTAAGTTTTGATAGAATTGGAAATGTCAGGGCCTGCGCTGTAGTTTCACCGGATGCGATGGTGCCGCTTGGTAACAAAGAGTGTGTCATAACCTTCGGAACGGACTATGTACTGACCATAAGCAAGGCAGGTGCTGTTTATTAAAAATGCTAGATGGCTAGCAAACTTGTGCAGAACGTGTGTTATTTTTATTGCCAAGCCGGCTGTTTTGATTGAAAATTGTGTATAGTGAGAAATTAGAGCGAGAGAAATCAGCAATGCAACTCTCAGTTTTAATGGAATGTTAAAAAAAAGGAAGGACGTCTTATGAGAAGAAACAATGGTGGTTTCACATTAATTGAACTTATTGTTGTTATTGTGATTTTAGGTATTCTGGCTGTAACGGCTGCACCGAAGTTTATTGATTTGCAGTCTGATGCCAGACTGGCAACACTGAACGGAATGAAAGCTGCAATTAATTCAGCTGTTTCTCTTACCTACGGTAAGTCTCTGGTTACCGGTGTGGAAAAGAACGCAACCGGTAGCAAAGTTTCGATTAACGGAGATCCGGTTGAGGTGTGCTACGGTTATCCTTGTGCAGCAGCTACAAAGATTCAAAAAGTTTTGGATATAGGTGATTTTAATGAATGTGACGAGGGCGTTGCTGGTGATTGGTGTTTCAAAGATGGAGCTGATTCTGATTCTTCAATTAGAATCTTTGTTGCCAACGGTTACAGCGAGAGTTCCAAGTGCTTCTTACAATACGAGCAGGCTAAAAAGAGTGGAACTGGGACAGATGCGAAAATTGAACCGCCGGTTGTAAAATTGGCAGATGATGTAGAATGCTAGCAGTTTAGTTTGATTATCGAGAAGGCGGTCAGGAGGGTTTCTGGCCGTTTTTTTTAGCAAGAGTAGGAAAATGATCAAGAAAGTCCGAGGGTTTACCCTGATCGAAATAATTATCGGCATAGTTGTGCTGTCGATTGCTCTTACGGGCGGCCTTTCTTTATTAATTTCCCAGGTGGATGCATACAGAGATCCCTTGATTAAGGAGAAATCGGTACAGATTGCCAAAAGGGTGGTTCACGAAATACAGATCAGAGCCTATGATGAAAAATCAGATATCGGCGGCGGAATATTCCGCTGTTCGGAGACCGTAGGCGGAATATCCCTAGGTGACTGCAGTGCAGAAGCTGAATACGGGACGGATCCCGGCGAACTGATGCTGGATACTCTGGATGACGTTGATGACTTTGACACGGCTAAACTGTGTACGAAATTATCCGGAAGCTACAGCTGTTCAGAAAATTATCTTCCGGTGGTGTATTTCTTCTCAGATGCTGCTGATGAGGCTACCCAGAAAAAATACAATGACTATTACGCCGGTTTTCTTGTGAAAATCGAGGTTGTTCCTGCAAAAATTTCAGGAGATGCGGATTCTGCAAAAAAAATTACTGTTACTGTAAGGCAGAGTGACGGGTTGGAAATTGAATATTCTTTGATTAAGGCCAATATATAGGTGATCTGATGAAAAGCAGAGGGTTTACTTTAGTAGAACTGATAGCTACGATGGTTATTCTGGGGATCATCTCGGTTATGACGTCAAAATTTATAGTAAACGGCTTTTCGTTCTACGTTGATGCAACCAATATACAGAAAATCAGTACCACTGCCAATTTTGTCGCAGAAAAGATGGAGAAACTGATCGAGAATTCCGTGCCTAATTCCATAGTTATTTCAGAAACCGGGAAATCCATCACCTTTGTTCCGATAAAAGGAGCCCTGGGATACACCTACATTCCGAAAAATCCGCTTTCGGCCTTCGACAGCGAACCGGTGCTGTATGCTGTGACAACCGCTTTTGACAGCAGTAACATCAAAAAGGATGCCTATGTTGCATTCAATAACTACGGTTCTAATGAGGAGTATTACAAAGTCCTGGATGTTACCGTCAACGGCAATGTGACAGCTGTTACAATTGATGCTCCGTCCAGTAAAAAATTCACACCGGGATCTGAACGCGGCAGACTGTATTTTGTCGACGGCCAAAATAGGTATATCACGGTCAAACTGGAAAATTCACAGCTGGTGATCATAGAACATAACGGTAACGAGGCAACCGGAACCAAGAATATTCTGGCCAGGGATGTCAGTGATATCAGGTTCAGCAAGGTGGCGGGAGCATTCAACCAGTACGGGGAAATTGAAATTGAGTACCGGTTCCCGTACCAGAATATTGCATATGAGAAGTCTATCTATCAGAGAATAGGAGTTGCAAATGCTCCATAACGGTAAAACTGCAAGACCAGGTAAAGCTGGCGGAAGTACACTGATGATTTCACTGATGGTTATTGTGATTTTCGGTGCCTTCGCCTATGCACTCAATAAAATGAAGACAGATACCGCGGATACCTTTAACAATTCGCTTATGTACGAAAAGGCTGCGCAAGCCGCTTATTCGGTACTGGAAATGGCAACCTATGAACTGTATCCGCTGAACCGCCACAGTGCCGATGATCCAGGTACTCCGGCTACCGCCACGGTCGGCGGTTGCGGCAGGGTTACAACCTACTATGCCACGGGAGGTATAATTCCTGGGGCGCGCGGACTTGACAGCTGCACTGCCACGGTTTCCTGTGAACGCAGGGGCGCAGTGGTTGATGCCACGTCGGATTATTCTGAATATACCAAGATGGTCCATTATTTCCTTACCGTTGTTGCCACCTGCGAAGCGGGTAATTTCCTGGGCGATACTTATTACATTGCATCAAAAAAAATATATTCCGAACTGGTTGACGGGGAGTAGAGTATGAAAAAACTTAAAAAGATTATGCTGTTGGCAGCAGCTCTTTCTTTTCTTCCTGCGACTGCCGGTCACGCGGTCAATGCAAACCAATATCTGTCTGCAGATATGTTCAAGCATGTTTTGAATTGGATCGGACCAGGCGCTAACGCAGGGCTGAAGTTAGGAAACAGTTTTTTTTCAAACACAGCAGATCCTTTCTGCTCAACGGCAAAAATCAGTTTGGGTTTCCCGTCAGATCGGTTCAATTCTCACGGTTCTTCAGTCTGTCTCAAACTTGCTGATATTTCCTCCGGTAACGGATTTATTGCTGAATCCTTTTCCTTCAACCAATCAAGACCGACGTTGAAAAGCATACCATTTGACGGTAGTACCGTCAGAAAAATAGAGAAATATAACTGCGGCAATGAAACGGATACTTCAGGAGCACTGTGCTATTCGATAAAAGGTTTCTCGACAGCAGGAGAGGCCTTGGAAAAAATTATTGAGCTAGCTGATGAGCATGGAAATAACCTGGACAGTCTGCAAATTCACGATAAAACAGTTGTACGTGTAGACGGCTATGCAGTAGTTCATGTAAGACAATTCAGCATGGGAGCGGCATCTAGATTTATTATCAATCCAGATACTGCCGGCGGGGTGATTCTGCTAGTTGACGGGCATGCTGATATTTCGGGCGGATCTGACGGGCATGCTGATATTTCGGGCGGATCTTCAAAATGCTTTTTCTCCGACAGAAATCCTTCAAATTCAGATCTGAGTGAATGTGCATTTATCTATGGCGCATATGTCATCGCGGGAGAAAAAATAACACTGACAAATGTGGCCGGTGATTTTTACAACAGGTGCAGTGGCAGTGACTGCAAAACTCTTGTCTCACAATCATACCGGGCAGCAGGTGATAAGGAAATCAGCATAACTCCTGCGATGGCGCGATTTTCCGCACCTATGATTAAAATTGACGACTCTATCTTGGGTGATTATACGGTAAACTGGAATTTTTCAGGCAGTGAAACTGTAAAATATACGGTAACGATCCCGACTCAACTGGTAACATGTGAAAAAGGGGAAATAAAAATTACCTCATCTGCTAGTTCAGCTGTAAGTATCAATATTAAACTGGACGGTGTTGCTCGCTTTGCCGATGATGGATCTTCTTCAAAAAACGTATCTGTCAGCAGTGCCAGTCCCCAAACTCTGGAGGTTGTTTCATCCAAATCAGGAAATACAAAAGTTTCTCTCGGCGAATCTTTTGAATGCGTCGCTTCTGACTGCAGTTTTGACTTTGTTGATTCCGCACTCAGATTCTATAAGGATAAGGCTGGAACTGTTCCTGATTCTGTATTCTATGCGGGCAAGGAGCAGCAGCTGTACGTAGCTGCAGTCAGTTCTACCACAGGCGAACAGTGTACTTTTTCCAGACTGTCAGACGATAAGATAACCCTCAAGGCTCACAAACCCGGCGGTGCTGACAGTGTCCTGGTTAAATACAGCGATCAGAATACCGTAGTGGCAGATAAAAACGGCAAAGATCTGATCCTAGAATACAGTGAAGACGGATTCTACAAACTCCCTGGTTTTACCTACAATGACGCGAGTGAATTTATTCTTTCAGCGAGCGGCAAAATCAAAGTCTCAACCGATAATTCCACAGATGCTCTTCAGGGTGCCAGCGATGCTCTCTCGGGTGATACCAGGTTTACGGCATCCCCGTATGCTGTTTACATAGATCTTAGTTCTGAACCGTGTCAGCGATGCCATTCAGAGCTGGGGGAGAAATATGATTCCGGCAAGGATGTATCTTTGAATTACATCCCTAAGGCCTGGTGCAAGGAAATAACCGAAAAGGTTGTGGACGGAGCCAGGGTTGTTACAGCTGATGATGCGCTTGCCGGATGTCCGACCGCAGATTCATTTGCCGGTACCGGCGAAACCGATCCTGCTGTCTATGCAGTCCCTCACGGTCAGGAGGCCGGCGTTTCATCACAGAATTATCTGCATACCGGAACGCTGGAGTGGAAAACAGCAGGTAGCAGAAATACGGTAAACCAGATTGACAATACCGGAAGATTTGATTTTATGATCGACTCTTTTACCGATCCTGCGTCCGGTCTGACCGTGCACAGGACCGTAAGGCAGAATGTTGACGGATATTTTGCCCCGTGGGCGTTTGCGGTGCAGTTTGCCCCTGGAGAAACTTATGCTGTTGCAAATGCGTGTGTCAATAACGCTGCCGGCAGACATTCGTTTACCTATTTTGCCCAGCCGTTCCCCCTCAGAATGAATGTTGTTGCCAGAACGGCGAACAATCTTGATGCAACGCTGTTTGATGAAGAAAAATATGAAAATGCCGCAAAATATTTTCCTCAGTTTGCCGCTTTTTCTCCGTTAGGTGAAAAGCTTGTTGATGCCGATTCGGTAAGCCGTCTGTCAGACTGCGGAGTTTCCTGCGGCTCGGTAAAACCGGTGTGGAAGGATGGAAAACTGACTTTTTCGGATTATTATCTGAAACTTTTTCCTTCCGGAACAAAAAGTTCGGACTACGGCAAACTGCCAACAAGAGATTACCGCGGCGAGGCTCCTTCATATAACGTGGCTGCGGCAGAGAATGCAAGACTGTCTGCCTTCACTGTAAGCCTCGGTATGCAGATGGGGGTAAGTCTCAATACTCTGACCACGGAACATCATGAAATGGATTATGCCGGATCCTATAACGATCCGTCTTCAATATATTATTCGGCTGAACGCAAGATTGTACACGGAACCGATACCTATCTTAAGTTATTCGGTCCGCTGGATCTGAGAATGGGGCGTATAGTACTGGAAAATGCCAGGGCCAATCCGGGAAAGACAATGTATTTGCCGCTGAAAATGCAGTATTTCAGCCAGATCAAAAGTAATGATGAAGTGGTGTCAGAGGGAGACTGGATCGATAATACCGATGATTCATGCACCCGTCTAGGCCGCCAGAACTTTTATGTATCCTCCTATCTCAACCAGTCGGAGATCCTGTCAAACCTTAAAAACAGCGGAACTGTAAAATATGATGATCTCCATTCCTCGGTACTGGAACTGGTTTCGGAAAGAACTGCGGAAGCTGAGGCCAGAAAAGAAATTGTCGCAGGTGTGGAGGATCAGTATGCAGTCGCCGGCAACGGTGTGATGTACCTGAGAATATCCTCTCCGTCCCTGCCGGTCATGTTTATGGTTCACACCGCATCTGTAACTGAAAAGTATTCCGGTACTGTTCCATCCCATCTGACTCCTCTCAGAGCCTATGAGACTGAAAATCCGCTGACAGCAAAACCGGTATGGTTCGGTATTTCCCAGGAAAGCAGGGATCATGCTTTTGGTGCTTTCAGGGCATGGCCGGGAAACGATCGTGTTCTCTACCGGATCAATCCGTACTGATTGATGTTGAAAGTTCTGACGGTCCGCCTGTTCTGACTGCAGGAACCTGAAAAAATTAAACTGTGATCCGCATAATATCCGGCAGTTAAATACCGGGAAAAATAAAAAATTAATTTTTTTGTGAACAAAAAAATTATGATAAAATATGCAAAGTTCGCTTTGTTTAAATAAATTTTTTATTTTTGGATTAAAAAGATGTTCAAGTTTTTAAGTAGCATGTTTTCCAATGATATCTCTATCGATTTGGGAACAGCCAATACTTTGATCTGTATGAAAGAGAAGGGGATCGTTCTGAACGAACCTTCTGTTGTGGCAGTTAAAACAGAAAACCAGCAAAAGATAGTAGTGGCTGTTGGTCACGATGCGAAAAAAATGCTTGGTAAGACTCCTAAGAATATCGAGACAATCCGCCCGATGAAAGACGGTGTGATTGCAGATGATAAATATATCATTGAAATGTTAAGACGTTTCCTTAAGAAAGTTCAGGGAAACGGATTTCTTAAGTCAGCTCCTCGAGTTCTGATCAGTGTTCCCGGTGCTGCAACACCAGCCCAGAGAAAAACCATTTACGGTGCAGCCGAAAAGATCGGCGCAAGTGAAATTTTCATGATTGATGAACCGATGGCGGCTGCAATAGGTGCAAAACTTCCTGTTGAACAGTCTGTAGGTTCCATGGTTGTTGATATCGGCGGCGGTACCACTGATATTGCAATTATTTCGATCAATGATATGGTTTATTCCGATTCCATTAACATGGCCGGAGATCATTTCAACGTTGCGATCATGGATTACGTTAGAAAGAATCAGAAAATCGCTATCGGTGAACAGACCGCTGAAAGAATCAAACATGAGATCGGTTCCGCCTTCCCGATGGAGGAGGTAAAGGAAGTTGAAGTTCGCGGAAGAAGTCTGGACGGTATTCCGGTTTCTTTCAAACTTGATTCCAACCAGATTGAAGAGGCTCTGAAGGAACCTCTGAGAAAGATTGTTGATGCAGTTAAGAAAGCTCTTGAGCAGTGCCCTGCTGAAGTATCTGCAGATATCTGTGAAAGAGGTATTTATCTGACCGGCGGCGGTGCGCTGCTGTCTGGAATTGATCAGCTGCTCCGCAATGAGACCGGACTGCCGGTAGTTATTGCCGACGATCCTCTTACCTGCGTAGCCCTGGGCGGATTTGAACGTCTCAAGCAGCTGGTTGGTCCTAAGAAATCACTGTACAACCCATAAAAGAAACACACTGTAACAAAGCAAAGAGCATTAGGTTAAGGCATTTATGAGAAATCAGAATCTTCCCGGTTTGTCCCCGTCGTTGAAGCTTCTTATTGCGATAGCATGCTCTTTGTCTCTGATTGTATCGGATTCCCGTTCCCACTGGTCAACTGAACTGCGTGTATATACCGATACAATTTTCAGCCCTCTCTATCTGATTGCCAATACCCCGTTTGAACTTAATTCCGCATTCAGGGAGCAGATCCGAACCCGTTCGCAGCTGGTGGAGGATAACCGCCATCTTAATGAAACACTGATGCTGCTCAAAAGTGAACTTTTAAAATACGGACAGCTCAAGCACGAAAATGCCAAACTCCGTGCACTGCTTGAATCGCCGATCCAGCTTGATTCCAGAGTTGAGGTTGCTGAAATTATGAATGTTGCAACCGATCCGTTTCAGCAGCAGGTTGTGATGAACAAGGGAACTGAAAACGGTGTATACATCGGCCAGCCGATTATCGGGGAGGACGGTATCGTGGGGCAGGTGGTTACTGTTTCAAATAAAATGAGCCGGGCTCTGCTTATTACCGATCGCAATCATTCGATTCCGGTCAGAGTTGTCAGAAATGATTTCAGGGCTATTGCCACCGGTACCGGAAAAATTGATGAACTGGTGCTGCAGGATCTGCCCCGTAATATTGACATCAAGGAGGGGGATCTGCTGGTAAGTTCAGGACTCGGCGGAAAGTTCCCGGCCGGTTATCCTGTAGCCAGAGTAACAGAGTTCATTGCGGACAACGGCGTCGGTTTTTCAGAGGTTAAAGCCAAACCGTTGGAGAAACTCAGCCGGTTGCGGTATGTTCTTCTGATGTGGCCGAGTGAGTATTTTACTCCTGACGGTCAGAATCTCGGTCTTGCCAGCGCAAAATTTCTTAGTGACGGTATGGCAGAGTAAACGATCCATAATAACCTTTAAGGTAATTATGGCTTTTGCTTAGTCTAAGTGATTTCGCTGAAAAGTGAATTAACTACGTTATGAGAGAATGAATTTATGCAAATAAATTTAAATAGTTACCTTCGGATGT
>ODAI013737900.1_pt1 | contig 10368 bp, 11 predicted proteins | sample 1539321 | NCBI WGS metagenome assembly ODAI01 (sample SAMN02144231, study PRJEB22623) | gut metagenome | biome: sheep rumen | host: Ovis aries | place: New Zealand | reverse complement strand
GGTTATTGAGGACACATTTATTATAACAAAGAATGTATGTTTTGTCAATAGATGTGGCACGAAATGCACATATGTGGCACGAAATGCAACCTCACTGATTCCTTATCTTCATATTACGGTCTATCTCACGTTTTGCGTCACGCTTTGCAGCGTCGTCGCGCTTGTCGTAGAGCTTTTTGCCCTTGCACAGTCCGAGCTGCACCTTGACCTTTGAGTCCTTGAAATAGAGGCTCAGCGGGATAAGTGACAATCCCTCCTGTTTGAGTGTTCCGTAGAGCTTGTTTATCTCGCGCTTGTGCATGAGCAGCTTTCTTATCCTGAGAGGGTCGCGGTTGAAGATATTCCCCTTCTCATAGGGTGAGATGTGCATCCCCCGCACGAAAAGCTCGCCCTTGTCTATCGAACACCAGCTATCCTTGAGGTTCACTGTGCCCTGACGAATGGACTTCACCTCCGTTCCGACCAGTTCAATGCCGGCTTCATAGGTCTCGAGGACGAAATAATCATGCCTTGCCTTTCTGTTTTCAGCAATGGTCTTGGTTCCCTTTGATCTCATATTATCATCTCCTTCAGTGTAATTTAATGTTTAACGATAAAAAATTATCGTGCAAATTGCATATACAAGCATATCACGCCATATACAATTATTGTATCACGTTACAAATTTATCGTTTTTCGATAAAAAATCATTGACAAACGCTAATCAGTGTGGTATCATAAGCTCATGAAAGGAAAGCGCAAAGCTTTCAGAATGGAGGTTTATTATGGAAAAATCAACTAACAAAAACATCAGGAACATCAACCGCATCGGCAAGATCATGAAGATCATCATGAGGATAATGCAGGTATTCTTTGTGCTTGGATTCATCGCTATCGCTGCCGTCATAGTTTTCGTAATGGCTGCCCCGCTCGAGGATATCCGAGTAAGGCCGTCTTTCCACGTCGATGTTGACTACAATACCAAGGACTTCGACAGCTCAAATTCTGACCTGAAGCTCAATAACAAGAAGTTCAGCACGGATATCGCGAACTTCGCATTCGATATCTACACCAAGACCCACAAGATCAGCAATACCACAAGCACTCTCACCATTGACGGCGATTCCGAGGAGATCACCGGCAAGGAGATACGCTCCCTCGTCATTAAAAAGCTCATTATCTCAGAGCTTTTCATCGCGGCAGCTTTCGTTGCACTAATGTTCGGCATAAAGCTCGCTAAGGCGTTTCAGACTTGCAGCACTCCGTTCAGTGACGAGATTATCACTAAGCTCACAAGCTTCGGCAAGTCCCTCATACCGCTCGGCATTGTCTCGCTCTTTACTGATGGCTTGGGAACAGGTATCCTGATCCCGCTTCTCCTTCTGTTCATGTTCATCAGCCTCTTTAAGTACGGTGCAGAGCTTCAGAATGAAGCTGATGAAACTGTGTGAGGTGATCTTATGGCAATAATCCTAAGGCTCGACCGCGTCATGGCTGACCGGAAAATGAGCCTCAACGAACTCAGCGAACAAGTCGGGGTAAGTAATGTCAACCTCTCAAAGCTCAAAACCGGCAAGGTCAGCGCGATACGCTTCTCGACCCTCGACGCGATCTGCCGTGTACTCCAGTGTCAGCCCGGAGATATCCTTGAATACTCCCCCGATGATGTAAATTCCTGACACACACCCATATACGATAGCTTCGCCTTCTGTGACATTATACACCATGCCAGCAGAATTGTCAAGGCGAAGCTTTCGCTATTTCCCGTCGTTTTTATCGGCACAAAGCCCGAAACAACGAGCACTTGTCAGCGTCTTTGCAGCAGGCAATATGCCGTCGTTTCCTGCACTGACCACTAATTTTTCAAAAAACACTTGATTTTCCACCCCTATAAGTGGTATAATAAAAAATGAGTAATAATGAGCGGAGGGATATAATGAAATATAAGGGCGAAAAATGTACCGCCTGCGGCGAGGCCTTTACCGCCGATGACGACATCGTTGTCTGCCCGGAGTGCGGCTCACCTCACCACAGAGACTGCTACATGAAGCTCGGCAGATGCGCTAATATCGCTCTCCACGCAAGCGGTGACAAATGGCGTCCCAGCGGCGTGATAAGCTTCCCGGACAAGCCCGCGCCTGCCGAGGATGATAACATCATCTGCCCGGAGTGTCAGGCTCTTAACCCCAAAGATGCCGAAAAATGTGAAAAATGCGGCGCTGACCTCGGAAACGGTGAACAGCCCGACCCGTTCGCCGAATACATCGACAGCGAATTCGAGAACGTCAAGCCGTACCTCGGCTTCGACCCCGAGGAAAATATGGGCGGTGCTACCCTCAGGGAGGTCTCCCAGTTCGTCTGCGCGAACACTATCTACTATATCCCGATATTCAAGCATATGAAGGACTTCGGCTCAAAGCTTTCCTTCAACCTCTCCTGCCTGTTATTCCCATATTTTTATTTTGCAAACCGTAAAATGTGGGGCTGGGCTGTCATTTCCGCGATCATCAAGATCCTGCTCGGTATGCCGGAGCTTTTCCTGACCGTAGATAAGCAGATCCCAACTAACAGTACCACCGAAAAGTTCCTCTCCGCTATCTATGACCACCAGTCCCGCCTCGAAACTCTCGATTCTTACTTCACGGTCATCAACTGGGGCGTTAGCATCGCCTTCTGCCTCCTCGGAAACTGGCTGTACTACCGGTACACCATGAAGTCGCTCAGACGCATAAAATCGCAGTCCTCCACTCCTCCCGCCGCTGAAAAGCTCATGGCGGCAGGCGGCGTCAAGCCCGTAAACATAATCTATATCACCCTCATAATGGGCGCGATAGGTCTTGCTTTTGTTTATGCCGGCGCAAAGCTGCTCTATTCATAATGAATCACGGCTGTCCTTGATGGACAGCCGTTTTTTGCTGTATATGCCGATCGGCAGCTTTACTTTATCTTCCAGATGTTGGCAGCATAGTCCGCAATTGTGCGGTCGGAGCTGAACTTTCCGGCATTGCACATATTCAGCCACTGCTTTCTCGCAAATGCAAGTCGGTCCGCTGAATAGTCACCGCAGCAGCGAAGCTTTGTGGCAACATAGTCCTCGATATCGCCGAGCAGATAGTAATTGTCCGGCTTGTGCCAGCTCGCACCGTCAAGCAGAGACATATAAAGCTCACGGAAATCTCCGCTGCCGCCATCGGAAACTGTGCCGTCAATGAGCGACGATACTACCTTCTTTATACGCTTATTTTCAGCAAATACCCTGCGGCTGTCGTACCCGGGAACGATCTTTTCAAGCTCCTCGACCTTCGCGCCGAAGATGTAGTTGTTCTCCTCGCCTGCCTCCCGGACTATCTCGATATTCGCTCCGTCAAAAGTTCCGAGAGTTACCGCACCGTTGAGCATGAGCTTCATATTTCCGGTGCCGCTCGCCTCTGTTCCGGCGGTGGATATCTGCTCGGAAACATCAGCCGCAGCAACAAGTTTCTCCGCGTAGGAAACGTTGTAATTCTGCACGAATACAACTTTCAGCAGATCCCTCGTGTCGGGGTCAGAGGAAACAATCCGCCCTATCTCGTTGATGTACTTGATTATAGCCTTAGCACGGCGGTAGCCCGGTGCCGATTTCGCCCCGAAAATGAAAGTCGTCGGCGTAACCCCGGTAATTGTTCCGTCCTTGATGCCGTAGTATATCCACAGTATCGAGAAAGCGTTGAGGAGCTGGCGCTTGTACTCATGCAGACGCTTTATCTGGATATCGAATACTGAATTCGGGTCGATATCCACTCCCTCGCGCTCCCGGATGAAGTCCGCAAGCTGCTCCTTCTTACTCTGCTTGATACTGATGAAGCGGCGGAGCACTGTCTCGTCGTCGGCATACTTCTCAAGCTCCCTGAGCCTGTCAAGTTCTGTCATCCAGCCGCTGCTGCCGAGTAGCCCGGTGATAAGCTCCGAAAGCTCCATATTGCACAGCGCGAGCCAGCGGCGCTGAGTTATGCCGTTTGTCTCATTGAGGAAGCGCTCAGGGCAAATGCTGAACCAGTCCGCGAGTACGGTGTCCTTGAGTATCTGCGTGTGTATCTCGGCAACACCGTTTATATGGCTGGAGGCATAGCAAGCCATGTCCGCCATATGGATCAGCTCGCCCTTGATTATCTTCACGCGGTCTATCCTGCTGCGCTGTTCTCCACGGGCGTACAGTTCGGCTATGAGCTCCTCGTTTATCTGGATTATTATCTCATATATGCGCGGAAGCACCTCCTGAACAAGTCCTGTCCACCACTTTTCAAGAGCTTCCTGCATAACGGTATGATTTGTATAGTTGAAGACTTTTTTTGCGGTCTCAAGCGCTTTTTCAAAGGTCCAGCCCTCGTTGTCAACAAGCTGACGGATGAGCTCAGGGACAGATATTACGGGGTGAGTATCGTTGAGCTGAACAGAAATATAGTCAGCAAGGTTATCAAGAGTCCCGAAGCGTGCCTTGTGTTTCTTAATTATGTCCGTCAATGACGCACAGCTAAAGAAATACTGCTGCTTCAGACGCAGCTTCTTGCCCTCGTTTGTATCGTCATTGGGATAGAGCACGCGCGAAATGTCCTCAGCGTATATCTTCTCCTTTGACGCCTCGAGGTAGTCCTGCTTGTTGAACGTGTCAAAGTCAAACTCCTTCACCGGCTCAGCCTGCCAAAGACGCAGTGTGCCGACATTCTGCGTACCATAGGCAAATATCGGCATATCATACGGCACTGCCTTTACGGTCTGACCGCTGTAGTTTATCAGCACGGTGTCCTCCTCGCAGCGCACTGACCACGGGTCGCCGTACTTCGTCCAGTCGTCGATGTCCTCCTTCTGGAAGCCGTCAACTATCGACTGTTTGAAAAGTCCGTACTTGTAGCGTATTCCGTAGCCGTCAAGAGGCAGTCCGAGGGTCGCCGCGCTTTCAAGGAAACACGCTGCAAGACGTCCGAGGCCGCCGTTTCCGAGGGCTGCATCCTCTATTTCTTCAAGGTCAGCAAGGTTCAGTCCAAGCTCTGAGAATACGCTCTCAACGTCCTTGTAAATGCCTAAAACAAGCAGATTATTGAACACCGCGCGCCCTACAAGGAACTCCATCGACAGATAGGCTGCACGGCGCTTCGACAGGTGCTCCTGACGCGCATCGCTCCAGCGGCCGGCAAACATCTCCATGACCGTATCACCGAGGGCTGCGTGGAGCTGCTGCGGGGTCGCGGACTTTACGTCCTTCGGCAGCCTGCCTGTGAATTTCTCCATAAATACATTTCTATCCATTTTTTCAAACTCCATTCTCAACTCGTTTTATCTGTTGTACAGCTTGTTCAGCCGGCGTATCTTCTTGGCAAGCTCGGGGGTGAAGTCCTCCTGCTTTGTGCGGAACTGCCAGTTTATACCGAGGGTAGAGGGCGTGTTCATCCTGCCCTCCTTAGGACTGTCGAGGAAGTCCTGTATCTGCGCCGCTGCGACCATTGCCACGCTTCCCCATGCCGCACGGATGACTGCCATTGGTATCTGGCTCTTTTTGCTGACGCCAAGATATTTTTTGGCGAATTTCAGGGACTTTCTGTCAAGCGTTCCCACCCAGCCGTTGAGCGTTTCATTGTCATGAGTGCCGGTGTAGGCGAAGCAGTTGGTCGTCGTGAAATTGTGCGGGAGATACTCGTTCTTGCCGTCCGAGAAGCCGAATTGCAGCACCTTCATCCCCGGATAACCGCACTTGTGCAGAAGCTTATGCACCTCCGGCGTGAGGAATCCGAGATCCTCAGCGATGATGCTGAGCCTGCCAAGCTTCTCCTCAGCCTGCCTGAAAAGCTCATAGTCCGGCCCCTTTTTCCACTCGCCGACGGTCGCATCCTCATTTCCGTAGGGTATCGTATAGTAGCTCTCAAAGCCGCGGAAATGGTCTATGCGGACGATGTCGTAAAGCTCAGAGGCAGTTTTTATGCGGCCTATCCACCATTTGTAGCCGGTCTTTTTGTGATACTCCCAGTCATAGAGTGGATTGCCCCAGAGCTGTCCTGTCGGTGAGAAATCATCCGGCGGGCAGCCTGCCACACATACCGGACGGCGCTTCCTGTCAAACCAGAAAAGCTTGTGGTCAGCCCATGCCTCAACACTGTCAAGAGCGCAGTATATCGGGATATCGCCGATTATCTCGATATCATTGGCGTTTGCGTACTTCTTCAGCTCCTTCCACTGACGGCTGAACTGGAACTGGAGGAATTTGTAGAAGGAGATGTCCTTTTTCAGCAGTTTTTTTGCCTCAGCGACTGCCTTAGGCTTGTGCATGGATATCTCGCCTTCCCACTCATACCACGCCTTGCCGCCGTTCTTCGCCTTCAGTGCCATAAAGAGTGCGTATTCGTCGAGCCAGTGCTTGTTATTGTCGCAGAATTCCTTATATGCCGGAAATTTCGCCTGCTTGAAGCGCGAATGTGCCAGCCTCAGCACCTCAAAGCAATTCTGGTATATGAGGCTGTAGTCAACCTTGTCAGGCTCAGTCTCCCATGTGTATGAGGCAAATTCATGATGCTCAAGCAGTCCGTCCGATTCCAGTATCTCAAAGTCGATGAAGTAGGGATTTCCGGCGTTGACCGAAAACGACTGGTAAGGCGAATCTCCGTAGCTCGTCGGGGAAAGCGGAAGTATCTGCCAGCACTTCACCCCGGCGCTTTTCAGAAAATCAACAAATTCAAAGGCGTGTCTGCCCATTTTGCCTATGCCGTACTCCGACGGAAGGCTTGAAATATGCATAAGTATACAGCTTTTTCGCATTGGTAAAACTCCTTGAATAATATAGTCATCCGGTGACAAAATAGTCTCAGAACGGAGGTTCAGGATATGAAAGCATCGCAGTATTTATTCTCGTTCCTTATGGGATTTTTTCTCTACAGCCTTGTCGAGATCGTCGGGCGAGGCTACACTCACTGGACTATGGCTCTGACCGGGGGACTTATACTTGCCCTTCTTTACGTCATAAACAGCCGCGAGAGCTCCACGCTTTTCCGGAGCTGCTTTGCAGGTTCGATTATGATAACCGCGGTCGAGCTTGCTGTCGGCATCTTCGACAATATTATAATGCACTGGGATGTCTGGGATTATTCGGATATTCCGTTGAATTTTCTCGGTCAGATATGTCTGCCGTTCACCGGATTCTGGTTCGTCCTGTGCATCCCCGCAAGGTTCATCTGCAAAAGAATAAGCGAAGCGTTCAACAGATAAAGCGCCCCCATTCTGACCTCTTACATCTGACTTCTAAAAAACAGGCTGTTCCGAATTGCTCAGAACAGCCCTTGGATCAATAATTCTTGTTGGAATCTGCGTTGAAGAAATTGTTGCTGCTTTCTGTATAGTAGTCGTTCGGTTCAAGCGACATGAAGTCCTCGTCCTCGATATCAGGAAGTCTTGCTCCGCAGCGTCCGCAGAACTGGAAACGCTCGTTTACCTCAGCGTCGCACTTCGGGCATATCTTGTAGCCCCTGATACCGTTGAGCTCATATCTCATTTTCTTGATCCTTCTGCGGCGCTGGTCAATATCATCGCAGAGAGCCTTGAGCTCAGAGGCGTCGCCGTCGGGATTCTTGTAGAACTTCTTGCCGATATCAGTGAAGATCTCAACTATACGCTCCTCCTCATAGAGGATCTTTCTTTTGAGGTTGCTCGCCTCTGAAATATTTTTAGCCTTATCGGAAGCGCCCTTGCTGACACTGCCGAGTGCGTCGAGAATACCCATTATACATCACTCCTGTTGGAAAATTATCTCGTTAAAGACTGTAATTATATTATACCGCACCGGGCATAATTTTGTCAAGCGTTTTCAAAATAAATTTATCTTGAAGCCGCCGTTTTGTGCATATCTTACATTTCTGCAATATCATTTTCGGTAAGCTGAATAATACCGTTGCGGTTGAGCACCTCGGAGGCATGAGCGTTGTCGTCCACGCGGATGACAAAGGAAACTGACCTGTCAGACTTGCCGAGGAAGGCGTACATATACTCAACATTCACGTTGTCGCTGCCAAGTGCGTCGAGCACGCGGCTGAGCTGACCAGGCGTGTCAGGTATCGAGATAGCAACGATCTCTGTCACCGTTACCGCGTATGAGGCTGCCCTGAGTATCTCAACAGCCTTGTCCGTGTCGTTGGCAATGAGCCTGATTATGCCGAAATCTGCGGTGTCCGCGAGCATGAGCGCCCTGAGGTTCACCCCGCTCTCCTTGATTATACGCATAACGCCCGCTGACTGATTGGGCTTGTTGTCTACGAATACTGAGATCTGTTTTACATTTGACATAGCTATTCCTCCTTGGGTTTATTAATATTTTAGAAGTACAGGGTATGTCACTTCACCTTTTTCTGTAATATAGAGCAGTAATACATTAGCGTCGGACATCCATTTTTCTTTGAACTGACTTTCGTTGTTCTTTGAGTTTTCATCAATACCCATTACGACAAGACCGGGGTAGTTCTTACTCTCGGCGTAATATCCATTGTTGATAAGCGTTCCTGCGGAGGACTTCCACTCCCATTTTCCGCTGCTGAACGTTATCTCGGTGGAGGTATCATTGCTTTCCTCCGGAAGACCGTAGGCTTTATTTATGTTGGAGATATAATGGTTGAGAATATTGTTCTTCTCCTCCTGAGTTTCCTTTTTATTGTAGCCGGAGATCGGGTCTTCCTTCTGAACCTTTATCTGATCGTAGCTTATCGAGAAATCGCTTCCCGGAGTGTACGAGCCGTTCAGAGCTGTTCCGTATGTTTTGTGATAGAGAACATCGCCGGAGGCATAGAGCTCTGTCGGAGGGAGATTGTTGCCGGCATTGGCATAGAGATAAGGCGTATAATCAAACGGGATAAGTTTGTCGAAAGCGCATATCCTCGGAATGATTCGTGTGTAGTAAAGTCCCTCGGCGTTGAGCTCATTGAGATTGTTAATGACAGCATTATACTTGACTTTTTCGTTTTTGGCTTCCGGTTCGGGGTCATTGATGCTATAGGTGTCAGAAGAATTGCCGTCACTGCTGACACGATGGTAGCTCTCATAATCGAACCACAGCCTGCCGTCCTTTTCATAGACCTTTCCGCCATAGAAACGAGACTCTTTTGTTATGTTCAGACCCATGCTGAACTCTCCGTCTTTGAAGCTCAGGCTGTAAGGATTGTACGTCCTGCTGTCGCCCTTCTGCAAGGAGCCGTTGTTCTGTTCAAGTCCCTTGCGGATAGACTGGTCAGCATCTCCGGTGTACCATTCGGACATTTTCATCGTGTCTGTCGGGCTGAGATAAAGTCCGCTGAGAGCTGAAAGCTCAGAAGGCTTTTCCGTGACTGCCGCCGGTGCCGTTGGTACCTCTTGCGCTGCTGTTGTGGGTTTTTCCGCCGTACTGGAAGGAGCAGCGGTTGTTACGGGTGCAGTACCGGTCACAGGTTCGGAAGCAGCCTCAGTACCGGCAGCAGTCCTTGCGGAAGCTGCCGGGGTGCTGTCACTTCCGCCGCTGTCTCCGCATGATGCACAGCAGGTCAGAAGGGCTGTTGCTGCAAGAAGTCCGGTGAATTTTCTGATTATCATGATAAACACTCCTTAAGCAAAGCGACGCCCGTGGGAGCGCCGCTTCACCTGGCTTACTTTCCGCCTTTTTCCTCATACATTACAAGTGCCGAGAAGTCCTCGATATACTCGTTAACGTGTGTCTGGGCATCATGGCACATACCTGTTGCGGTGCTGTACTTGATATCGATAACGTTCACTGTCTCGATGAACTGGTTGAGCTCGTTCTCAAATGTCACGAACTTCTCATACTTCTCCTGCTCGGGCATAAAATTAGTGGAAAAAATTTTGACTTTCATAATGATTCCTCCTGAAAATAATTTATTCAGTCCCATCCGGGACAATAATGCTTAATCGTGTAGCTTTCGCCTGTCGATAACGCGGACCGCCTTGCCCTCGCTTCTTGTGATCGACTTCGGCGATACAAGGTGTACCTTAGGATTGATGCCAAGCATGGTCTTGATAGCCTCTGCGAGAGAGTGCTCCTGCTCCTGCATATCCTTTACCTTGTCGGAGAACTGCTCCGGGTTCATTTCTACGCTTATATCCAGCGTATCGGTATTGTTCACGCGGTCTACCTCGATGAGATAGTTCGGCGAATAGCCCTGCTCAATGAGTACGGTCTCTATCTGCGACGGGAATACATTTACCCCGCGGATTATCATCATATCGTCGCTTCTGCCCATAGGCTTTGCCATTTTGATAAGCGTACGTCCGCATGAGCACTTCTTCCTGCTCAGCACACAGAGGTCACGGGTACGGTAACGCAGAAGCGGGAAGGCTTCCTTTGTGATACTTGTGAACACAAGCTCGCCGACCTCGCCCTCGGGGAGCACC
>ODAI014326462.1_pt1 | contig 10369 bp, 6 predicted proteins | sample 1539321 | NCBI WGS metagenome assembly ODAI01 (sample SAMN02144231, study PRJEB22623) | gut metagenome | biome: sheep rumen | host: Ovis aries | place: New Zealand | reverse complement strand
GGTCTCTTTCTCAAGAGTCCAGTGACAGGTGGTAGCAGCGGAAGTAATGGTTATACCTCTCTCCTGCTCCTGCTCCATCCAGTCCATCGTTGCGGTACCTTCGTGGGTATCGCCGATCTTGTAGTTGATACCGGTATAGTACAGTATACGCTCGGTAAGAGTGGTCTTACCTGCATCGATATGTGCCATAATACCGATATTTCTTGTTCTCTCAAGGGGATATTCTCTTCCTGCCATTGACTATCCCTCCTTAGAAACGATAATGCGCGAAAGCCTTGTTTGCCTCGGCCATCTTGTGCATATCTTCCTTCCTCTTAACAGCTCCGCCGGTGTTGGCTGCTGCATCAAGGATCTCGTTCGCCAGTCTGTCGACCATGGTCTTCTCAGGGCGCTTGCGCGCAAACATGGTGATCCAACGAAGTCCCAGGGTCTGGCGTCTCTCGGGCTTAACCTCGAGAGGAACCTGGTAGGTGGCGCCGCCGATACGGCGAGCTTTACACTCAAGGCTGGGGCATGCATTGTTCATAGCCTCCTGGAAAACCTCGAGAGCAGGCTTTCCGGCCTTCTCTTCCACCTGTGCAAATGCTCCGTAAACGATCTTCTGAGCTACGCTCTTCTTGCCGTCAAGCATTACGTTGTTGATAAGCTTGGTAACGACCTTATCGTTATACAAAGGATCTGCTAATACGTCTCTTTTTGCTATATGTCCTTTTCTAGGCACGTCTCTTCCCTCCTTATTAATCCGGTCACATTCTTACATGACCATCAATAAATCATCGGTACTCACTGTGTATCCCTTCAGCGCGGTGCCTGAATCAGGCTCATCAAATGAATCCCAATTCAACACTTTAACCTTAGTTCGTTTCGCTTTTCCGATCCTGTACGTTGCTACTCCTTAGGTCAGCTTATTACTTCTTAGCTTCCTTAGGTCTCTTGGCACCGTACTTGGAACGCGCCTGCTTACGGTTTGCCACACCTGCGGTATCGAGAGTTCCGCGAATGATGTGATACCTGGTACCGGGCAGATCCTTAACACGGCCGCCACGGATCAGCACTACACTGTGCTCCTGAAGATTGTGACCTTCGCCGGGAATGTAGCTGGTAACTTCGATTCCGTTTGAAAGACGCACTCTGGCGATCTTACGAAGAGCAGAGTTAGGCTTCTTAGGGGTTGCAGTCTTAACTGCAGTGCAAACGCCGCGCTTCTGAGGAGAAGAGGTATCGGTAGCCTTCTTGTGAAGAGAGTTGTATCCCTTCTGAAGAGCAGGTGCCGTCGACTTCTTAACGGAAGTTTCGCGTCCCTTTCTGACTAACTGGTTGAATGTTGGCATTCTGGGTTCACCTTTCCTTTCTATAATACTATGCGCTGAATTTTTCTTATTTTAAGGCGCACTTATCCCGCCTTTTTGCGCATGCTAGAATATTATACGCACGTAAATACCCCTTGTCAACGAAAAATTAAGGTTTTTTCGGGGATTGTTATTTGTTTGACCAACTGCCCCGGTAGGGGTAAAATATATTATATGGAGAAAAGAAAGCGCCGATTCTTCTCGGTATTGGCAATTTTATATCTTCTCATACTTCTGGGCTTCCTGATTTATATCTTCGTCGGAACAGACATCTACAAGCTCAGCAGGAACTACGACAACGACCACTACATCAACTATGCGGGCGGTTGGAAGAGCAGTGCGGGCCGAAATACCTCGCTCACCAAGCTTCCGCCTTCGGACAATCGCGGATACATTACCGTATACAATACTCTCCCCGCAGGAATACTCTCAGGCGACGACTTAAACCTCATCAGCCGCAATGTAAGCTTCTCTGTCAAGATTGACGGCAGTACTGTCTATGTATATTTTCCCAGAAAAAATCTCACCGGATGGGGCACCGGAGATATCTATCATAACATCTCACTCTCCCCTTCGGATGCCGGCAAAACGGTTACGATAGAGATCGCACTTCCATATATCGGAGAGAGCAGCGGACGATTTCCTGACTGTGCGATCTGCAACAACCGTACATTCTATCACAGGATCTTCAGTGAGAATGCCGCAGCATTCCTTGTGTCCTCTCTCATCGTATTCTTCGGCATAGCGATCATGGTCGTACATCTCGGAATGTATCACGAGACCAAGTTCCCCTATAATCTATTTGCTCTCGGCGGCGCTCTGGTGATCATGGGTTTTTGGACTCTTATCGAATCATCTGTCCTTCAGATTCTCATCGACAGCACCGAGGCGATCCGTGTTCTCGATTACCTGCTTATACCTTTTGTCGAATATCCTGCGATAGTCTTTATCAATTCGATCATAAAGAAAAAGAATAAGATCTATCCGCTGATCGCATTTATACTGTCGGCAGCGACCCTGGCCCTGACTCTTTTCCTCAGGCTCGTCTTCGATATCGATATGCATAAACTGATGCCTATCTTCTATGTATCATATGCTCTGGCCACGACCCTTGCGATCGTTATGTTCATAAGGAACCGTATCTATTGCAAGAAATACAATCTCCCCACTTCTTTGGGCTTTTTCAGAAACGGAGCGATCTGTTTCATATTCGGAAGTTTCGTAGATATCGCCAGATACTCTCTGTCCGGCAATTCCAAGCAGAACAGCGGTCTGTTCATGCAGATCGGACTCATGGTCTTCATGGCTGCGATATTTATGCAGATCGTCAAGTGGATCTCTATGGAGCGAAAGGGCAACAGGCAGGATAAGTTCGTAAACTCACTCATGCAGTACGCGATGTCCGGAAAGTCAACAGAAGAGACTCTCCACCAGATGCTCGAATATATGGGCAAAGAGTTCCGTGCGACCGATGCTTACATCTACGAAGATCAGAAAAACGGTAAACTGGACAACACTTACATCTGGAGTGCCGAGGATCCGACGGACGATGCTCCCAGGCACGAAAGCATTCCCTACACCGGTATCGTGGACAAGTTCTATGAGAAATTTAAAAACGGCGAGAATATCGTCATTCGCGATATTGAAAAGCTTAAAGAAGCTGAACCCGTTATCTACAATGAGCTTTCAGGGCGCGGCGTAAAGAGTATCATCACCGCTCCGATACTTAACGGATCCGAATACAGAGGATTCTTTGGCATCAACAATCCTCCTCCCGATCTGATGGACGAGGTGGCCGGCATAGTTCAGCTCCTCGAGTACTTCTTATCCGAGACCTTAAGTCAGCGTGACAACGAGCTCAAGCTCATACAGTACAGTTACTACGATCAGATGACCGGCGTCAAGAACCGCCGTGCCATCCAAGAATTCGAAGAGTATAAGCTCGACCGAAACCGTCCTTACGGATTTGTTATGTGTGATATCAACGGTCTGAAAGTTGCCAACGATACTCTCGGACATGAAGAAGGCGACCGCATGATCAAGGATGTCGCAACCGTACTTGCCGAAGTATACGGCAGGGAAAATGTCTACCGAATGGGCGGAGATGAATTTGCGGCATATATGGTAACAAATTACGAGAGCATATTTACCGAATCCGTTGAACACGTCAAAGAACTGCTTAGGGAAAAAGGAAGAAGCGCTTCGCTTGGTTTCATCTATGCTTCTGACGGCAACCCCGATTGTGAGGATGTCAAGAAGCAGGCCGACAAGATGATGTATGAAGATAAGGCCCGCTACTACGCAGGCAGAAACGACAGAAGAGCCGCAAGACGATGATCCGTCTGCGACTCTTTTATTATCCTGACTCTATATTATTCTGCAACGGTCATACGATAATCAGAGAACTCAGCGCAGCCTCCGGGCTGCTCTTTTGAATATACAAAGAGTGCGAACCTGCACCCCGTGAACATATCGAGTTTGAAGTACATGGGATGCTCCCCGCCTGCTTTTTTCTTCTCACCGGCTTTAACATACTCAAAGTACGACACATCCGGCTCTTTGGAAAAATCCGCATTTGCAATAAGCGTTATGACACCTGTGTCAAGTGTGTCGATGACGGTTTCCTCCGGATCTCTGTCGAAGAAACCCTTATCACCTCCCACACCGGGATTTGCAGCATCTGCATTTACAAGAACAAGTTCGTTCTTGCCATCATGCTTCCTGACAGCCAGAGATCCGTAGTGAGCATTGTAAACAGCGATGCCCGCGTAATCGCCCTCATTCAGTCCCGATACATCGATCTTAACACTCGCCTTGCTCGCAGGTCCCATGCAGCGCACTGTAAATACATTTCTCGCATGGAGCAGATTGGGAACGGTCCTGTTTGTCTTTATCTTGATCGAGTGCCTGTCCGTAAAGGATATGCACCCTTTATCCGGATTATGTGATATCTGCCACCACGGTGATGAAGCGAGCATATCATCCACATCTTTATATCCAAAGTCATCATCCGCATATATAAGGTCCCTTATCCTGTCATTCACTGCAGGATCATATTTACAGCCTTCAAATGATATCGGAACTTTCCCATCGGGTGTATCGGGCATGGGATATCCGTCATCGTCAAATCGCATGGGCATGATGACAGGAGCACGTCCTATAGCACCTCTGTCCTGGAACATAAACATATAGAGATTACCATATGCATCATCGACCATTCCGCCCTGTGCGACCTGCAGATAAGGTCTGTATCCCATGCAGTCATTTAATATGAGTTTACCTCTGAATGACCCTTCTAAGCTGTCCGATATAAAACAGTCCTCTGTCTTGCGCCCGTCTGTCTCTTTGGGCATATGGCAGGTGAAAAGGTAATACTTACCATTGTATTTATACAGATGGCATCCCTCGTAGCCGAGGAACTGTCCTTTTTTATCCTCTATCAGAACCTTCGACAGTCCGCCTTCCTTTTTCTTCCATGTCTTCGGATCCAGTTCATTGATATTTATTGTGGTATTGCCCGAGACGATATACACTCTGCCGTCGTCATCAAAAAAGAGCGATGCATCATGATAGAAATCATCAAGTTCGGTCAGTTCCCATTCTCCGAGAGGATCCTTTGCGGTATAGAGGAGAGATTTTCTCTTTTCATTACATGCAAATGTCACATAGAAAAGGCCATCATGATACCTAATGGAAGGAGCCCACATTCCGCGCGAATACACATTCTCGCCATTAGCCAGCTCGTACCTGTCCCCCTCACCCAGATTCGCAAATATATGTCCTACTATCTCCCAATGCGCCAGATCATAAGACCTGAGGATATCTCCCCCCGGCATAAAAAACATAGTGGTGCTTATCATGTAAAAGGTATCTCCGACCCTGACTATATCGGGATCGGGGAAATCAGCGTTTATGATAGGATTTAAAGACATATGGATCTCTCCTTTCCATAACAAACAGACATAAAACCGCAAGTACACAAACTGTTATCGAAGCCGGCAAAAATGCAATTTCCGAACGGCTCATCTTATATACAAAATAATTTACTATAAACAAAAAAACAAACGCAAGAGCCAACCGGATATATGACCGTATTCTGTCTCTGACGCGTTCGGCCTTGCCGTTTTCGTTTGATATCGCAGACGCATACTTCTCATACAAGTCACATCTTTTTCCAAAGTTTCCAAATCTGATACTCTCTGCCACGCCGCGTACCGTCTCGGAAATAAATGCATTTATCCCTTCTGAAATCTCGCGATCTCTCGCATCGGTCGACCCCTCATCATAAAGTACAGGCATATCCGAATGCCTTATATCAAGCACTGTATGCGCATATGAAATATCATTAATGATACTTTCTATCACTTTACGGCTTTCATCATCGACGCCCGATCTCACATTGTCGAATACATAGACAGGTGTATCGTGAAGCAGCGCTCTTGCGACAAGGAGCCTCATCCTTTGCCCCTTTGACAGATTTCCTCCATCCTCGGCGACTCTCGTATCAAGTCCGTCCGCGAGTTCGAGTGCTATGATAAAGCTCGCCTTCTTAAGTGCCGCTTTGCATTTATTGTCATCCGCATCAGGATCGCCCATCAGGAGATTGTCACGCACAGTCCCGGAAAAAATATAACTGTCATCACCGACATAAGTAATGATATCGCATGCAGAGCCCGGCGAAATCCCTGACAGTTCCACACCGTTAAGTTTTACATTTCCGCTTTGGTAAGTCTTCCTGCCGCTCAGGATACCGGCGATCACTCTGCCTTCATCGCCATCATATACAGCTACTCTGCCCGAGCGGAAACAAGCGTTTATTTCGTCCGCACCTTCGTCTCCGAAAAGGCATACATTATCAAATCTGATATCTACCTTATCTCCGAGTCTTCTGTCGAGCCCTGCTTCTCTGTCCCTAATACCGAACAATATTCCAAGCTCGGATATCGCATTCTCTCCCTCTACAGCTATCTCAATAAGCGATCCCAGTCTCCTGAAAGGAAGCATTGCCACTGCTGACACAATAAAAGATATTATCGCAGGCATCAGTCTGATCCTGCCCTGAAAGTACTCGGCAGCAGCGATACACATACCGACGAGTGCGCCTCCGTATGTGATGATATCAATGATCGATCCGGGTTCATTTTTTGTCTTTATGATGATAAATGAAAAGATAAAAGATATGATCGAAAAGAGCAAAAGCACAGATGCTGTTTTGGCATCATAATTGATCATAACAGCAAAGATCGTCACTGCAGACAGAGCAGAAAACAAAACCGTCGGGATAAACTCAGTTACGTATCTTTCCAGACTCCCTGTACCTTCACACAGAAAGCCAATCACCGTTTCATCAGATATGTTCTCCCTGTACGACGGTCCGATGCTTTCAATCTTATCAAGTGCCATCCTGCCGGTTATCCTTCTGATATCGGATACTGACTTTATCTTACATTTGACTATGCACTCATCCGATAAGAATCCGACCAGCAAAGCACCCATTATGATCGTTACAAAAGGCAAAGGGTGACTCACTCCCGTAAGGAGCGAAGCCACCCCATATATCATAAAAAATCCTGCAACCAGCGATATCCATCGCCAGAACACGCCAAATACAACATACTTGCGTGATCGCGGTAAAAGTCTCAGAAGTCCGGAGATCATCAGATTACTCCGCTTTCCTTAAGGTATCTGGCGAGTGCATCCTTCCATTCCGGAAGAGGCTTAAATCCGTTCTTCACCAGTTTGCTCTTGTCCAGCCTGCTGTTGAAAGGCCTTGCTGCCTTGGAAAGACCGTATTCGGCGGTCGAGACCGGGATCACTCTCGTCTTCTTCCCTGCCTGTCTGAATATCTCACATGCGAAGTCATACCAGGAGATATATCCTCCTTCATTGGTCGCATGATAATATCCGTATCTGTCAGTCTGTATCATATCGACAAGAAGCCTTGCGAGATCGTACATGTATGTCGGAGTACCTATCTGATCGCTCACCACACGGAGTTCGTCATGATTATCAGAGAGTTTAAGCATAGTCTTGACAAAGTTATTGCCGTTTAATCCAAAGGCCCATGCTATACGTACGATAAAATACTTATCGATCGTCTCAGCGAGCGCCTGCTCGCCGCGGAGCTTACTCTCACCGTAAACGGATATCGGTGCGTAGTCTTTGCAGTCCGGATCCCAGGGAGTCTCTCCCTGTCCGTCAAAGACATAATCGGTGCTGATATAACACATAGATGCATCTATAGCCTTTGCTGCCACAGCCAGGTTCCTTGTACCGTCCACATTGATCTTCATGACCTTGTCACGATTCTCAGGGTCTTCTGCGGCGTCTACGGCTGTCCAGGCTGCACAGTGAACGATCACATCCGGCTTCACCGATCCGACCACTTCGCGAACCTTCTCAGCGTCAGTTATATCCATTTGGATATATTCCATCTCAGTCACGGGCGAACCGTCCGCAACACCTGAATATGCAGGTGCAATATCCGAACCCACACCCATACTTCCGCGTGAGTGCAGTTCATTCATCACATCATGTCCAAGCTGTCCGCCCACTCCCGTAACCAGTACTTTCATATCCTTCTCCTGTTAAAAAAGGAGTTGCCGGAGATTCCTCCTGCAACTCCTTCATAAAACGAAAGTATTACTCTTCCTCTGCTGCGTTTGCTGCAGCTTCCTCTGCTGCCTCTTCAGCATTCATCTGATCGGTAGCATTCTGATAATCCGTTGAGAGTTCGGTATTTCTGTATCTCTTAAGTCCGGTTCCTGCAGGGATCAGCTTACCGATGATAACGTTCTCTTTAAGTCCGGTAAGAGGATCGATCTTGCCCTTGATCGCAGCATCGGTGAGAACCTTGGTGGTCTCCTGGAATGATGCGGCCGACATGAAGGAATCAGTAGCAAGAGCTGCCTTGGTAATACCGAGGATGATACGCTCTCCTTCTGCGGGAGTCTTGCCCTCTGCAGCAAGCTGCTTGTTGAGCTCTTCAAACTCGATGAAGTCAACAAGTGTGCCGGAGAGATATTCGGTATCTCCGGGCTCGTCAATGCGTACCTTGCGGAGCATCTGACGAACGAGGATCTCAATATGCTTATCTGCGATATCAACACCCTGGAGACGGTATACGCGCTGTACCTCGCGAAGGAGATAATCCTGTACGGAACGGATTCCCTTGATCTTGAGAAGATCGTGAGGATTAACCGATCCTTCGGTAAGCTCGTCTCCTGCCTCAAGGTGCTGTCCGTCTACAACCTTGATCCTTGATCCGTAAGGGATGAGGTAAGCTTTGCTCTCACCGCTCTCTTTATTGGTAACGACAACCTCTCTCTTCTTCTTGGTGTCTCTGATCTCAGCCACACCGTCGAACTCGCAGATGATCGCAAGTCCCTTGGGCTTTCTGGCCTCGAAAAGCTCCTCTACACGAGGAAGACCCTGAGTGATATTGTCTCCTGCAGCGCCTCCTGTATGGAAGGTTCTCATGGTAAGCTGTGTTCCGGGCTCACCGATGGACTGTGCTGCTATGATTCCGACTGCCTCACCGATCTGAACGCCTTCTCCGGTAGCCATGTTAGCACCGTAGCACTTAGCGCAGATTCCGTTCTTGCAACGGCAGGTGAGAATGGTACGGATCCTTACGCGGTCAACGGGCTCTCCCTTGGCGCTGACACCCTCAGAGAGGATCTTCTTTGCTCTGGCGGGAGTGATCATCTGGTTAACACCTACGATGGTATTGCCCTTCTTGTCCTTGATCTCCTCACAGGAAACACGTCCGGTGATACGATCCTGAAGTTTCTCTATGGTCTCCTTGCCGTCCATGAATGCCTTTACGGTCATTCCGGGGATCTCATCGAGTCCCTCTGCGCAATCCATATCGTGGATGACAAGCTGCTGTGATACGTCTACCATTCGACGGGTAAGGTATCCTGAGTCAGCAGTACGAAGAGCGGTATCGGAAAGTCCCTTACGTGCACCGTGTGCGGAAAGGAAATACTCCAGAACGTCAAGTCCTTCACGGAAGTTGGACTTAATGGGAAGCTCTATCGTACGTCCGGTCGTATCAGCCATGAGTCCACGCATTCCGGCAAGCTGCTTGATCTGCTGGTTGGAACCACGGGCTCCTGAATCGGCCATCATGAATATGTTGTTGTATTTGTCGAGTCCGTTGATAAGGAGATCAGTAAGTTCCTTATCGGTCTCGTTCCAGGTACGGATAACCTCGGCATATCTCTCTTCCTCGGTGATAAGTCCGCGGCGATAGTTGAGAGCGATCTTGTCGACGGTGTTCTGAGCCTCCGCAAGGAGCTCGGGCTTCTTCTCAGGAACGGTCATATCGGAAATGGAAACCGTCATAGCCGCTCTGGTCGAGTACTTGTATCCGATAGCCTTTACATCATCGAGAACCTCAGCGGTCTTGAATGCACCGTGGGTGTTGATGACAGCCTCGAGTATAGCCTTAAGATGCTTCTTGCCTACAAGGAAATCGATCTCGGGCTTCAGGAACTGCTCCGGATCAGATCTGTCTACAAATCCGAGATCCTGAGGAAGTATCTCGTTGAAGAGGAGTCTTCCGAGGGTGGTATCTACCATTCCCGTGATAGTCTCTCCCTTTGCATTTACGGCACTCCTGCGCACATGGATCTTGCTGTGAAGAGTGATATATCCGTTCTCGTAAGCGAGTATAGCCTCGTTTAAGCTGCTGTAAGCACTGCCTTCTCCGATCTCTCCGTCTCTCTCCTGAGTGAGGTAGTAGATTCCAAGTACCATATCCTGTGAAGGAACGGCAACGGGGCCTCCGTCTGAAGGCTTAAGAAGGTTATTGGGTGACAGGAGAAGGAAACGGCACTCTGCCTGTGCTTCCACCGAAAGGGGAAGGTGTACTGCCATCTGGTCTCCGTCGAAGTCTGCGTTAAACGCGGTACATACAAGGGGATGAAGCTTGATCGCCTTACCTTCGACAAGGATGGGCTCAAACGCCTGGATTCCGAGTCTGTGAAGTGTGGGAGCGCGGTTAAGCATAACGG
>ODAI010215682.1_pt1 | contig 10369 bp, 9 predicted proteins | sample 1539321 | NCBI WGS metagenome assembly ODAI01 (sample SAMN02144231, study PRJEB22623) | gut metagenome | biome: sheep rumen | host: Ovis aries | place: New Zealand | reverse complement strand
GCTGTCAAATGTCTCCCGCGGCACAACGATCATCTTTGCGTCACTGTTCTCAAAGGGTTCCTCTTTGATCACAGAGGACAAATCCCCTCCTTCAGAGGCCGCCTGGTCATTTGTTCCGGCGTCTGTTCCTGCTTCTGTTTCCGCTTGGGTTCCCGTATTGCTGCCGGCGTCTGTTGCAGCTTTTGTTCCTGCTTCGATTCCCGCTTTGCTGCCGGCGTCTGTTGCCGCTTTTGTTCCTGCTTCGATTCCCGCTTTGCTGCCGGCGTCTGTTTCTGCTTCAGTTCCTGCCTGGCCGGGCTGATCCGCAGACTCTTCCTCAGCTTTCTTGTCCTGTTCTGCGGCATCCTGTGTATGTGCTGCTTCAGATTCTCCTGTATCCCCGCCGGATTCTTCTGTTTTTCTGACAGCCTTTGCATCATCCGTGTTTTCCGCTTCCCCGGGGGCTGTTTCCGTGGTATCACTGATCATTTTCGAGGGACTGCTGCATCCCTGCAGAAAAAGTGCCGCGATGATCAGGAAGGCTGCAGTGGTGAAAAGCACTTTTCTGATTCTTTTGATCTGCGTCATTTAAAATACCTCACAGCCCGGAAGGCTTCCCTGCAGATTCCGCACCTGTTCATCGGAAAGGCCGTTTCCCCAGACAGAGAGATACTCAAGGCTCTGTAAATTCTGCAGTGCGCTCACATCTGTGACCTGGTTTTGGGAAAGCAGCAGAAACTGCGCAGAAGACATATTCGACAGGACAGAGGCATCTGTAATCGCGTTTCCGGACAGATACAGGTACTGCATACCCGTCATGCCCTGAAGAGCGGAAATATCCCCGATCTGATTGTTACGAAGATCCAGGCAGGTCAGGGCAGTCATGGACGAAAGCGCAGAAATATCCGTGATCTGGTTGTCCGGGAGCGCCAGCGTCTTCAGTGCCTTGAGATTTGCCAGGGCACTTGTGTCAGTGATCTTATTGCCGCGCAGAGAGAGCTCTTCAAGCTCTGTTTTCGCGCCGAGCGGGGAAATATCACTTATCTCACATCTGTCGAAGGACAGGGAAGTGATCCCGCTTAATCCCGCATAGTCCGCCAGATTCTGAACAGGCGTGTCAGATATGGACAGTGTCCGCAGATTCTCCATTCCGGACACGACTGCGGGGGCAGCGGCAGCTCCGCCCACATGAAGAGACTCCAGCCCGGATAAGCTCTTCAAGGGCTCAAGATTCACGTTTTCATCAGCTGTGATCGAGAGCACCCGGAGGTTTTTCAGCTTCTCCAGGGGAGAGAGATTGCGGATCATGTTTCCGTCAAGTTTGAGTTCCTTCAGGTTCTTCAGGCTGCTGAGCGCATCGATCTGCGTGATCGTATTTCCGCTCAGATCGAGCTTCTCCAGCTTTTTCATGGCAGCCAATGCTGAAATATCCGAGATCTGTATTCCGCCTTCCCCTGTCGACAGGTCAAGCTCTGTCAGATTAGCGGCATCCACAGGCATAAAATCATTTTCCGAATGTCCGGTGATGTCCTGCATTCTTGACTGGAGTACAGAGTCACCCCAGCCTATATTACGGTCGCTGACTTGGTTTCTCCAGACCAGCAGGCCTGCACAGACGGCAACGACGGCTGCCAGGAGAATGAATCCCGCCAGTCTGCGTTTCTTTCTCTTCTTTTTTTCCTGCTCAAGGCGGATGCGCTCTTCTTCAAGACGCTTTTCCTCTGCTATTCGTTCTCTGCGGAGTCTTTCCTCACGCTCCACATTTTCGCGGCGGCGCCGGTCCCAGTATTCCTCTTCTCTGCGGCGCTCTTCCCATAGCTGCTCTTCCTGGGCAAGATCCCTGCGGCGGCGTTCCTCACGCTCCTGCTCCTCACGCCGGAGCTCTTCTCTGCGGCGCACCTCCGCTTCCTGCTCCGCACGGATGCGGTCCTCTTCCAGGCTTCCCTGCCGCTTACCCCTGGGTCTGTAATCGGGATTCAGATGACCCTGTTTTTTCCCTTCGAGCTCAGACTCCTCGGGGCTTTTGAGGCCCGTATCGCGTTTCATGATTTCATCATAAGAGGCATCCATGTGCCCCTGGCCGGAAGTTTTTACAGGTCTGGTCTCCGCAAGATCTTTCGGTTCGTAAATTGTCCCGACGCCAAGCTGGTCGTCACCAGTGACCATAGTGCCGCATTCCCCGCAGTACCTGGCATTCTCTTTCAAAATATTTCCGCATTTTCTGCATCTCTTCATCGTCTGTCTGCTCCTGTCTGCCGTTCAGACCTGCCTGTGATCAAGACTTTTCCTCAGTTACTTTTAAAATTAAAGATTTCCGTAATCTGAAATATTCAAGGTGTAAATGCAGGTAACATCATCATCAAAAAAGACGGTCAGATTATAATCCCCTATTTCATAATCGATGATACTCGGAGAATCCGGGTTTTGTTCATAATCCGTTCCGAATGCAGCGGTCATTTCCTCTTTGCTGCTTCCCGCCATCAGCCCTCCGACTGATATGAAATCATCTTTTCCGCCTTTATTACCGAAAATGTAATCATAATTAGTATAATCCAAATAGTAGACAATACACTCTTCTGCCGGTTTCACTGTATCCCCATTCCAGTTTTCAACAGCAATATACAAGTACTTGTCATCATCTCTCAAATCTACAAGAACTGATTCGCTGTCATCCTTGTTGACAACTTTGCCTTCACTGTCTTTTTTTAAGGAGAAGCCGGTATTATCAAGGAGTTCCCCGAGCGTAACGTCTCCCAGGTAGAAAGTAAATCCATTCATGGTCACAGGGATCTGATCTCCCTCTTTATAAGTCTCCGATGAAGAAGAGGAGGAAGAGGAGGCAGGCACATTCTTTTTCTCTGTTTTAGAGCTGTCAGAACTGCCGGCGGTGCCGGAATTGCCGGAGGTATCTGTGCCGCCTGATGTGTCGGCACTGTCAGTAGTGCCGGATGATGAAGTCTTTCCGCTTTTCCCTCCGGTCGTTGACTGCGTGCTGTCGGAATCATTTCCTGACTTATGTTTTGTTCCGGAAGAAGAACTTGTGTTTTTCTTTCCGATCCCGGCAGAATGATCATCGGTACTTGCGGTATTGTCAGTATCATCGCCTGTATCCGCCCCGTCATCCATTGATCCGATTATATTCTCTTCATCGTCCCGGGGCTCCAATGAGGCGCTTTTCGCCTCCTTGGGGATTTTTACCTCCAGACCGGTATTCACGTCCGTGAGTGTGAAACGGATCCCCGCATTTTCAATAACCGCATCCGGGACATCAAACGAATCTGTAATGTCTATGAAAGCCCCTGTAAGCGCAAGGCCCTCATCCAGAGTCACCAGGACATCTTTTTTGTCTAAGTCAGCATGCCCGCCAAAAGACTCTTCGAAATCAGAGAATACCAGATTAAAGGCCTTCCGGAATGTCTTATCGTCCGGATCCAGCTGAACAGCGTATGCCTTTGTCTCAGGATCCTGGTAGAGAGCCAGAACACTCTTCTCCTCTACGAGTTTCCAGTTCTCATCAGGCTTTTCCGGAATTATTTCGGGATCCGCTTCCTCTTTGATCCACCCGGTGCTGTCTCCGTCTTCAACGTTCTTAAAATACAGCACCTTTTTATCCAGATCAATATACTGCTCCATATATTCAGATTCCGTTTTCCCATCTGAAGTCACGTCGCCGTTTCCATACATCAGAAGGATCCTGTCCCCGCTGTTGTACTCGATCCGCAGATCTATATCCATAGTTCCCTTGACATCACCCTCAAAATCCATAGCCATCCCCAAAGAGGCACGCAGATCCTCGAAGGAATCCCTGGTGTATTTTTCGTTCAGAGCCTGAACAAATTCCGGGATCAGATCATCTTCTATCTTCTCAAGTCCGTCTGTATCTTCAAACAGATCGGCATCGCCCGCCAGTTCCTTCGAAGCTTGGAAATGCTTCTTCTGCGCCATCGAACATGCCGGAAGAAATGCCATCACCATGATCAGAACAATTGCCATGTAAATTCTTTTTTTCATGTGCATACCGTGCCTCCGCATTCTCTCTCATTTGTTTTTGCGTCCATTTACAGCATGTTTTGACGGCTTCGGAATGCAAGATCCTTTCTTTCCAGAAATCTTACATGTCATCAGCTTTTCAGACTTATTCATACTGTATCCAACCGGCCCTGGCTGTGTTGGAGAAGCCGCATTAATGAGGGGATAATAATTACTGTTTTTCATTGTATCAAATTCCCTCCTTTTCAGCAATAAAACAGCCCTCTGCGCAATGACAAGTTCTCAATGCGCAAGGGCTGTTTTCCAAACAGACTCTTCTATAAATCATATCTTTGACATGAAATCATATCTTTAACATGCAGTCTTCACGGTAAGATCATTCATGAAATATCCGTGAAATATCCCGGGCAGCCCGCTTTTGACGCGGGAATCTGAGTTATGATCATTGTTCCGGTCGTCCGTCACTTATTAAGCCAGTCAAAGTTATAGTCACAAAGATTCGGACATTTCCATACGCCGCCCAATTTATACTTTTCAGCTCCACAGGTCGGGCATTTAGGAATCTCTACAAACGGCTTCCCGCATTGGGGGCATCTGATCAGCTCCTCGGATGAAATATGACAAGCACCGCATGAACATTTGTATACTACGCCGCCCGATACTTTCTCCAGGTTTTCTTCATTGAGTTTCATAACTTCGTTCACTTTTTTATCGTTCATCGTTTCTGCCTCCTGATTTTTATTATTTGTTTTGGCTGATTAATTCTGATCCGCTGCGTAATCTTCCTCAGCTTTTTGAGGGAATGAATGTGGAGATGGTTCCGGCAAAGTTCGAGACGGGCATGGTCTGGATCACAATCCGTCCGGGACCTGTCACCATTGTATTAAACAGACTCTCGCCTCCGAGAAGCACATTCTTCACTCCCTTGACCTGCTGTATATCCAGCTGGACAGAGGAATCCATCATTGCCAGATAGCCGGTATCGATGAGCATCTGCTGTCCGGGTGCAAGTGTGTATTCGACCGCCGAACCGTCGATTTCTATAAATGCAATTCCGTTTCCTGAAATTTTCTGCATGATGAATCCTTCACCGCCGAAGAAGCCTGCACCCAGCTTTTTCTGGAAGTGTACACTGAGTTCCACTCCTGCGGTCGATGCCAGAAATGCTCTCTTCTGGACTACGATGGGTGTGGAAGGTGTGATCTCATATGCCCTGATGGACCCGGGGAAACTGGATGCGAAGGCGATCATGCCGGGACCGTTCTTGGCAGTATAATGATTCTGGAAGAGGTTCTCACCGGAGAACATACGGCCGAACACCTTACCGACACCGCCGCCTGTTGTCTCCATCTGCATATTGGGGCTCATCCAGCTCATAGCTCCGGACTCACAGACCATGGTCTCTCCGTTTTCGACTTCACAAATAACTGCTGGCATGGGCTCGCCGACAATCTGGTACTTCATTATAGTAATCTCCTTTCATTATATCCGCTGATGACAGCCCTCCGGCTGTGACTTGTTTTCAGCTTTTGTTTATCCTGATCAATGAATGACAGGTAATACTGGATTTCGTTTCGTCATTACATGAAAAATAATAACACACACTCTGTCACAGATTCGTCACACTGTCTCCGCGCTCAGAATACATCATTCTCCTTTTTTCGGGCGGTTCGCCTTAAGCCATTCCAGCAAAGATTCCGCTCCCGGACTGCAGCAGCCCGCTTCATCAGCATTTTTGATCTCCTCTATTGTCCGGTCGAACAATTCATTATAAGTATAGGTATTCATAACCTGTCCGCAGTCGGCACAGTAATACTCGATCTTGTCTCCCGCCATGCGGTAATCGATCTCGGCATGTCCCTCACGTGGATTACTCTTTCCGCAAATCGTACAACTCCCGCATCTATAGTGATGTCCATAACTTCTGACTTCCCCGCATTTCATACAGGTACAGCCATCCTGAAAATCATGCAGTGAACTGTCTCTCACTTTTCTGATCTTACCGCACCTGATGCATTTGCATCCATCCCATTTATGTATCAGACAGCCCATTTTTCTTCTCCTTATGAAATTCTGACTATTACTGAAGAAAATAACTGAGCACTCCCGCGACCACAACAAACAGAATGCAGTATTTCATTACGCTGGCCATGAGCCTGCTCTCCGAACCGCTCAGTCCGGCGCTGGCTGCACCGATCGCGGAAATCAGTTCAGGAACACATCTGCGTTTCATTAGTTCGCGTGGAACATGTCAATCGACTTTTGGATTTTTCCGTCAGCATGAACATACGCAAACGAATTAATGAAAATCATTTATAGCAGTCATCATTTCTGTCTGAAAAGCCCTGACAATTAACAGACGTTCAGTATTAATCAGAACTACATCCCCGCCCCTCATCCCGGGCGTAAAAAGGACACTTTTCTCTCAGACACTGCTGATTTCGTTCAGAGAATTCGCAAGGCTGGTCCTCATATTCGAGCACAAGGCTGTAATGTTCATTTATGTACCTGACTCCCTCCCGGAATGCAATCATGGCATCCCGCTTACAGCACCGGGGGCCATTGATCCTGCCAAGTTCTCCGATTGCCTGCGAAGTAAACTTCATATGCTCTCCCCAGGTCCCGTCGTCAGATAAAGGGCCTGTACCGTCTATGATCGCAAGAGCCGCTCCGACAGAAGCAATGGCACCGCAGATTCCCCAGAGACCGCACATTGCGCCGGGCATTCTAAGACCCTCACGGGCAATCCTGTCCAGACACTCTTCCAGTCTGATATTGCCGCCGGCATTGTAAAATGCGGTCAGCACGCAGGCACCGTCAAGGATATGATGCTCCGGTCCGTGGATGCTGATATATTCTTTCTGCGCCATGCTTTTAAAAATACGGACAGGATTACATCCTTTTTCCTGTTGGATCTCATCGACTATCCGTTTCGTTTTTTCCTGAATTGACATCTTTTTGTATTCCATACCTATCACCTAGCTTCAAAAAACAGCTATACAATTACATCAGGCTCCATATTTTTAGAAAAAAATGAAATAAACAGCAATACCTGCGGCCGACCGTACTTTTGACTCCGGGAACATATCCACCGCAAATCAATTGGACAAAATGATCGGTGCCTCCAGCAGCCTGGCGCAATAGCGGCATTTTGCAACACGACCGGCCCGGACCTGTGTTGTATTCAGGCATCCCGGACACTCACATGCCTCAAATATAGCTTCGCCGCTCACAACGTCATCAAGTATGATCAACGGTTCTCCATCCATTTCCAAATGACATCCCAGCAGGATTCCATGACTGCACAGCCAATTAATATCCTTTTTGATGACAGACACATCAAAGTCTGTCTGCTCTGCAAGGACGCGCAGGGGGATTTTTCCTGTAATGCTTTCCTCCAGCACCTGCCCATATCGTTTTGCGCGCCGTAGATGTTTTCTGCTCAAAAAAACCGAAAGGTGTCGTAGTATTACTAACAGGATCAACAAGATTACAACGAACCATACAACTTTATTATCCTCATTAGTCGCTGCCAATGTAAGCAGTGCCATAAAGAATACCCACAATAAGTACAGACCGGCAATGTTCACTTTTCCCGCATCTGCACTATTCCTGTCCATCTCCTCCTTGTTCAGGTAAATACCCTTCCTCCACTGTTTGGACGATTTGTTGATGAGAATTACGCCAAAGTCTCCCTCCACAGCTGCCGCATCGAGCAAGTAGCCTCTCTGAATCATTTCCAGAAGATCTCTTTCAATCCTGCCTCTGTCATTACTCCAAAGCGCTGTTGAATTGTGTTCACTCATGACCGGACCCGTTTTATAATACAAAATGGATCCGTCGTCATTCATTTTCATGCGGGGTAAATATTTCTCCGCAAGGCCTGCAAGCCTCTGTCTCCGCAAACCGGATCGCACCAAGCCCAAAGATAAAAGCAGCCACGGCAGGAACACCCCGGTAATTATTATATAATTTATCAATTTCGAAAGGTCATAATCTTCATATCCACTTATGAGCGAGCTAAAGAAAATAAAAAATAGAATGCTGCCAATAATAGTCCAGATAAGTCCACTATGCATATCCTTTTTTATTACATCCGTTTGAATATCTATAAGCTTAGATTTGTCCTTCTCCATACGTTTCCATCCTCCGCCATTTTTATTAATAGTATAATAATCTCACCCCATTCTGAATAGCAAAATCATTTTCTCGACCTGCCAAAATAGCAGAATCGTTTTCTCGTTTAGCCAAATAGTAGAAAAAGAGCCACAGCCTTCCGAAATCAAGGCATCTGACATGTTCCCACGGACAGCAAAAAGGGGATTCCTCACCCCGGCGCAGAAACTGCCCGGGCGGCGGGAACCCCTGATTTTAAAGGCTTTTCAGCTATTTCTTATTTAATATGTGTCAGTAGTACTACCGTCTCGATACCGGCAGTGTAAGGAAACATATCTACAGGTATGGCCATCCTGGCTTCATATCCGTTTTCCGTAAAGAATTCCAGATCCCGCTGCAGCGACCAGGGGCTGCAGGAAATATAGACAATCTTTTTGGGCCCTATGTCGCAGGCGGCGCGCATGAATTCCTCTGTGGAGCCGCTGCGGGGAGGATCCATAAAGATGACATCCGCCCGGGTACCGTTTGCAGCCATCTCAGTCATAAACTCCGTTGCGTCGCCCTGCAGGATCTCGATATTATCGAGCCCGTTCATCTTTATGTTTTCCTGGGCGTTGCGGACTGCCTCGCTGTTCAGTTCCACGCCGACGACGTGGCGGGCATGTGACGCGGCAATGATGCCGATTGTACCAATGCCGCAGTAAGTGTCGAGCACAGTCTCCTTTCCAGTAAGTGCCGCGCAGTCAATGGCGATATTGTAGAGCTTTTCCGTCATGAGCGGATTGACCTGGTAGAATGAGCGGGAGGAAATACGGAAACGTTTCCCGCACAGGACATCCTCGATATAGCCCTTTCCGTAAATGACCGTCTCGCGATTGCCGAGGACCATAGTGGTAGCCCTGTCATTGACATTGAGAATGATCGTGGTGATCTCCGGATGGCGCCTGGTCAGTTCCTTCACAAAGGTGTTGCGGGAGGGAAGCACGGGATCTGTCAGCACCAGGGTCACCATGATCTCCTTTGTGGCACGGGCGACCCGGACCTGAACATAGCGCAGAAGGCCTATGTCCATATCCTCGTCATAAACATGGATCCGGAAGGAGGGAAGGAGGGAAAAAATAGTCTGTATAATGCGGTCCGCCTGGATGTTTTCGATGAGGCAGGACTTGACCGGGATTACTTCGTGCGTGCCCTCTCTGTAGATTCCGCAGGCCGGCTTTCCTTTTCTGTCAGGTGCAAAAATCGAGGTCACTTTATAACGGTAATGATCCGGCGCCTTCATGCGGATGAACTTGTCGGGAATGACATATTCTCCGATCAGATCATCAAGTACCTTCTGTTTGCCGCGGATCTGCTCGTCATAGGGCATATTAATCATAGAACATCCTCCGCAGAGTCCGGAGACGCCGCAGCGGGATCTTTTTTTCTTTGCGCCATTGGCACTTGCGGAGCCTGCGTCCGATGACTGCGCAGCTTTTTGCGGGGAAGTTTTTTTCGATGATGCTTCGCTCCGCTCGAACGGATTCTTTGAAGAAGTTTTTTTCATTTCCCTGCTCTTTTTTATTGATGCTTTTTTTGCATTATTACCGCTTCCGGCAGATGTCTGTTTCTGACTGTGATCCTGTTTGCGGACAGACTGTTTTTTTTCAGAGTTTTGTCCCTTTGGTGCCTTTTTTGTGCTGTTCTTATTTTCTAAGTCTTTTCTCATTTCTTCTCTCATTTTTTCAACTGTTACCTCAGACTGCAGATTTCTTTTTTCTGTCTATATATAATATTTTTGTCTTTTACATTATAGCACACCGTGCAAACGACATGATACTATACATATTCTTCCGCCGGTAACTCAAAAAAACTGCTGCGCGCCCTCTCGAAGGGAGGCAGCAAAGCCTCGTATTGCTGTTACGCTGCGTGCGGCGCTGACAAAGCGTCGCATTGTCAAAACGCTTCACGCGCGCCGCGCGCCGTTCAACCCGGGTTTTTTAAAATCAGCCGCGAAAAACTCCTCCCGTTTCAGGGAGTCTTTTCTGTAAAAGATCTTCATAACCGGTGAATCAAAAGGGCCGTCCCCTTGCGTTTCCCTTGTGTTAAAAGAACCGTCCCCTTGCGCTCTCAACTAATAGTTTTTAGCTATCAATCGCAGGTAAATTATGAATTAGTCTAAGTTATTTCTTTGTCGTATAATTATAATCAGCAGTAATGTAGGCGATGAGTATATCTTATCGGAGTATCGGAGGTGTTGGAATATGCAAAATAACTTTAAACATTTATTCAGTCCCATCACAAT
>ODAI012577681.1_pt1 | contig 10370 bp, 8 predicted proteins | sample 1539321 | NCBI WGS metagenome assembly ODAI01 (sample SAMN02144231, study PRJEB22623) | gut metagenome | biome: sheep rumen | host: Ovis aries | place: New Zealand | reverse complement strand
CGAGAGCAGCCACATGTGGGCCGAGGCCTCGTCGCGCAGGTCGTGGTAGGACACCGAGTTCAGAAGCGCCCGCTCCAGCTCGAGGGCGAGCGCGCCGGCATCGCCCGAGCGCAGGGCGGCGTGCAGGGCCGACAGCGCGTGGCGCCCACCGGCCGCGGCCTCGGCGCGGTCCACGAGCTCGCGGCGGAACAGGCGCGCCACCTCCAGGTTGGGCACCTCCAGGCGCCGGACTATCGACGCCTCGTTGGGCTCGGCGGCGTCGCGGGTGGTGACGTAGCCCGCCAGGTAAAGCTGGCTCCAGATGGCCGAAGTGTCGGAGTCTATCTCGCCGAACACGACCGACAGGTCGAGCGCAGCCTCCACGGCCCCGCCCTCTGCCAACGTCGTCAGCTGGGCGTTCGTGTCCTCGCCGGCCTGCGCGATCATCGACTTCACAACCGAGTTGGAGCTCGTGTTGGTCCAGTAGGGCTGGGCTATGCAGCCCTTGTCGAAGTAGTTGAGCACCGACCACGGGTTGTACACGGCCTCGCCGCCGAAGGAGTAGCCGTCGTACCACTCGGCGAGCTCCCCCGCCCTGTCGGCATGCCCCAGATGCGCTGCGAGTTCCTCCACTTCCAGCTGCGTGAACCCGAAGGCCTCGGCGTACTGGTGGTCGAGGGCCGTGTCAACCCGGAAGTTGTTCAGATCGCTGAAGATCGACTCCTTGCTCACGCGCTGCACGCCGGTCAGCACGGCCAGGCGCAGGTCCACCGTGCCCTTCAGCGCGCCGGTCAGCCACCTCTTCAGGAAGCCGGTGGCCTCGTCTCGGTAACCGTGCAGGTGCCCCTCGGTCACGATCTTGTCGTATTCGTCTATGAGGATGACCACCTGGCTGCGATGGTGGTTGCGCAGGAGCTTGCAAAGGAAGACAAGGGAATGCTCCAGGTCGGCATCGGACGCGTCTCCGGACGCGATACGCACAAACTCATTGCGCTGGAACTCCGCCATCCTCGGCGAATCGAGCAGGTATGAATGGCGCGCAAACTCCTCGGCCACCAACTTGACCACCGACGCACGCATGGCCTCCCACGCGTCGCCTCCGCAAGCATTCAGCCCTAGGTAGATAACCGGGTGCACCCCCCGCTCGGCGATGTGGCGCTCCTCGGAATCCATGATGGCCAGGCTGTCGAAGATCGGCCCCATGTCATCCACCCAGCCCTCCACCGGCGCCTCGAAGTAGCACTGCAGCGTGCGCAGCATCAGCGACTTGCCGAACCTGCGGGGCCGGCAGAACAGCGTGACGCCGCCACGGTCCAGCAGATCGGCGATGACCATGGTCTTGTCCACGTACACGTGGCGCGTCGCCACGTCCGCGAAGCTCTCTATGCCTATGGCGACGCTGCCTATCCCCAGCCTGTCGACCACGCGCGGGCGCCCCCCGGCGCGCACGGACCCGTTGCACATGGCGGTCTCCCTCCGAGTTCGAGTTGCCCTTCTCGCCATTCTACACGATGCCCCTGCACCGGGGCTGCAGGCGGGCCAGTTCGAGGTCTCCGATTGGGGCTATGGGAAGAGTTCACACGCCCCTCTTGCTCGACTGCCCGCCGGGCTGCATAGAGTGAACTGCGGCGGCATGATCGACCCGTCTGCTTCGATGTGCTTTCGAACGGCGGACGCGGGGTTGTATACTGGGCGCTATGATGCAATCGTTGAAATTCCTACATACTGCAGACCTGCATATTGGGGCCCCGATACGGGGATTTCGCGACCTTTCGGATGCTTGGGCCGTGCGGCTGCAAGATGCCATTGCCTTGGCATACGACCGCGTTATCGACACTGCACTCGAAAACGACGTTGACTTCGTCGTGCTTGCGGGCGATGCTTTCGACACATCGCGCCCCTCGTACGGCGATTACCTGCACTTCTTCGATGGGCTGGAACGCTTGCACGCTGCGGGCATTCCCCTGTACCTGACGCCCGGGAACCACGACCCCCTTTCCACCTGGCGGGCGGGCATGGCCAAATTGCCCCCGTCGGCGCACATGATGGGTGGCGAAGCGCCCGAGTTTGCGCTGTACGAGCGCGAAGGCGAACCGCTGTGCCTAATCGGCGCGCGGGGATACCGCAACCAGGCCTGGCCATTGGACGAATCCATTTCCGCAGGTATATCGCGAACCTCGGCCATACGAGCGCTCGAAACACGTTTCCCGCATGCCGCCCGAGCCCCGTTTTCGCTGGGCCTGATTCATACGGGACTCGACCTGGACCAAAGCAAGGCGTTTTGCAATCCAGGCGATTTGCTGGCCGCCGACATCGACTACTGGGCGTGCGGCCACCTGCACCAACGCCTGACCCTGCCGACGTACGGCAACCCGCGCATCGTCTTTCCCGGTTGCATCCAGGGTCGCGACTTGAAGGAATCGGGCGAGCGCGGCTGCTTCATCGTGTCGATGAATCGCACGGATGAATTTTCGGAAGTGCACACGACGTTGAACTTCGTGCCCACGGCAAACATTGCCTTCCATACGATATCGGTCGATATCTCCACGTGCCAGACGCTGGCAGACGTGTCGCGCCTTACCCTTACGCACCTGTTCCACGCATGTGCGAAGACCGGCTGCGACGACATGGTCGTGCGGGTGGTCCTGGAAGGCGAAAGCCCGCTGCACCGGTTCCTGGCGAAAGCGGACGTGCTGGCCGACTTGCGCAAGCGATTGAACAACGCATACCCCGCGTTCTTCTGCGACACGCTGCTCGACCGCACGCGCTTGCCACGGCAGCGCCGGGCCAGCATCGACGGATCGCTGTTTCCCGACCATGTGCTGCACATTGCAAACGAACAGCGCTCGCATGGCGACGAAATGGTGAACTATATCCAGGATGAATTCGTGAAGCGCGGTATCGACCTGCCATCTTCGCTTGCACGGCGCATGGACGACTTCAACGACGCGGCCGAAACGCTCGTCTTGGACCTGCTGGACGAGGAGGCATCGTGAAGCGCTTCCTGGAAACCGCGCACATCCACAGCTACGGCGCCCTCCGCAACAGGGAAATCGGACCGTTCGGCCCTGGCCTGAACGTGGTGCACGGGTCAAACGAGTCGGGCAAGAGCACCGTGGCATCGTTTATCGGGGGCGTTTTGTTCGGCTGGGAAGAAGCGCGCGGCGTCAGAAACACCTATCGCCCGCCAGAAGGCCACCGCGCAGGCTCGCTCGTGTTCGCATCGGAAGACGGGGACCAGCGCCCGGCGAATCGAGATGTCGTATCGCGCGGCCACAACGCCGACGGCCTGCATGGCAATGCATCCATCGTCGCCGACCTGGACAACGCAACGTTCAAGACGATGTTTCACCTGACTTCCGACAAACTGCGATCGCTGCACAACACGTCGGAAGTCACGGCGCGCCTGCTTACGGCAGGTTCGGGAACGGGAACGAGTCCGGCGGCCGCATTCGTAGAGCTGGAGCAGCAGATTGCAGCGCACACCTCGAAAGCCGAAGACGCCACGCTGTCCGTCGTGCGCCTGGGAGAGCGGCTTGAAGCCAAGCGCTCGGAAGTGAGCGAGGCGTTGCAGGCCGTAGAGCACCTGAAGCAGGAAGACCGCGAACGCGAAGAGCTTGCCGAGACGCGTGCGGCAAGCTTGGCAAGCCTGAACGAGCACAACACGCGCATAGAAGAGCTGCGCATCGCCCAGTCGCACGTGCAATCGCTGGATGCGCGCATAGCCGAAATGCGCGAGCAGGAAGCAACGCTGGAAGCCGAACGGCAGGAACTGGCGAAGGCCGATCACGGCAACAGCGCACCCACCCCCATCGACCCGCGCCTCCTGACGCTGGACGACACGGCAGACCGACTGCTGCGCGACAAGATTGAAGAGCTTGCGGCGGAGAAGGAGAAACTGCTGCGCGCCGTAGATCGCGCAAAGGAGAACAGCGCGACATCGAGTGCAGCCTACGAAGCGCTACTCGAAGTGGACGAATCCGAAGCCCAGCGCGAACGCAGCTTGCGCAACCGAACCTCGCAGGTCGTTATATCCATCCTGTTGCCGCTCGTGTTCGTTGCGGCTGGCATTCCCGTGTTCGTGCACGGGCGCCAGATTCAAAGCTTGTCTATCACAGCCCTCGGCATTGGCATGGTCGTGCTTGCCTTTTTCTTGGCAGCAGGTGCCATTGTGGCTCTTACCAGGCCAAATAGAGGATCTGAAGCATTGACCGAGCGGCGGAAGGACGCCCAGTGGGTTATGCTGCAAGACAAGAAGAAGCTGGATGCCAACGTGGCCGAGCACGAGCGCTTCGACCGGGACATGCGCAGTTTTTTCAGGGAACGGGGGCTTGGCGATGCAGACGGGTCGGTGCGCCAGGCACGTTCGTTGCTGGACGACGCGCGCGAGGAACGCACGCGCCGAAACGAGCGTGGCCAGCGTTCTTCCGCAATCGACTTGCGTCTTTCTTCCCTACAGGAAAGCCTGAGCGCTCTCGAGCAAGACCGCCGCGCACAAGCTGTGAAAGCTGGCCTTGCACCCGACGTTGCGCCATCGGATATCGAGGAGGACATCCGAGCACATGCCATGCAGCGCGATGCACTGGCCCGCGCTTGCGACGAGATGAACCAGCGCTACGGCGAGCTGAACGAGCGCCTTGCCCGCGCGCGCGCCGACCGCACGTTGGACGAGCTGAAACTGCAATACCAGCAAATCCTCTGCGAGCTGCGCGACCGCAAGCACGAGCTGGTGGTGCTGATGCTTGCCAAACGCATGCTGGAAAAGAGCATCCTTGCATGGGAAAGCCGCAGCCAACCCGAAGTGTATGCACAGGCAAGCGAGCTTCTCGGGCTTATGACCGGCGGAACGTGGACGGGCGTCGCCACCACGCCCGGGGGCAGAATCGTTGCCACGCGCAACGACGGCAGCGCCCTCGAAGCCCGCCATTTGTCGTTGGGAACCTGTCAGCAGCTATATCTCGCCCTGCGCATTGCCATGCTCCTGCAAGCTGAAAACGTCGGGCGGGCAATCCCCGTTATCGCCGACGACATACTGGTGAACTTCGACGACGAACGCCGCCGGTCATCTGCCCGCGCATTGGCACTTTTGGCGGAACGGCGCCAGGTCATCGTATTCACCTGCCATCGAGCCACCTTGAATGCACTGCTCGAGGCCAAGCCAGACGCAACGTGCCTGGAACTGTGACCCGCGTGCGCGGCCCGGTTCGCAGCCCGAGGCCAAATCGGCTGCGAACCGGACCGCGCACCAGCTGCAGCTTTAGTAATCCTGGTCGTCGGCGTAGTCCATGAAGCGCGTGTAATCGGCCACGAAGGCAAGCCGGATATCGCGCGTCGGACCGTTGCGGTGCTTGGCCACGATAAGCTCGGCCGTGTTCAGCGGTGGGCGCCCCTCCTGCTCGGCTTCGGTTTCGTCCATGGAACGGTCGATGAACATGACGATGTCGGCGTCTTGTTCGATAGAGCCCGATTCGCGCAGGTCCGAAAGCTGCGGGCGCTTCTTGCCGCGCATTTCCACGGCGCGCGACAACTGCGAGAGCGCTATGACGGGCATGTCCAATTCCTTCGCGAGTACTTTCAGGCCACGCGAAATCTCGCCGACCTCCACCGCGCGGTTGCCATCGCGCCGAGCCGTCTGCGGTTGCATGAGCTGCAGGTAGTCCACGATGATCAGGCCCTTGCCGCTTTCCACCTGGCGCAGCTCGCGGCGCGCCTTCGCGCGGGCCTCCAAGATGGAAAGGCCCGGGGAATCGTCGATGAACAACTCCAGCTTGGCCAGGCGATTCGAAGCGTCGGCAATGGCCCCCCAGTCGCCTTCGGTTATGCCATAGCCGCCGCGGATCTTGGACAAGTTCACGCGCGCCTCGGCGCAGAGTATGCGCTGGACCAGCTGCCCGGCGCTCATCTCCAGCGAGAAGAAGGCCACCGAAGTGCCGCGCTGCGCAGCGTTCACGGCCATGTTCAACGCAAACGAGGTCTTGCCCACACCCGGTCGAGCGGCAAGGATAACCAGGTCGCCGCCGCGCAGGCCATGGAACAAGTCGTCCACGTCCTTGAAGCCCGTGGGCACGCCCGCCATATGCGACCCCTGCTCTGCAAGCTTGGTAATTTCCTCGAAAGCGTCTGTGAGCAACACGTCCATCTTCGTGAACGACGACGACACGCGTTTCTCAGTTACCTCGAACAGGGTGCGCTCCGCGTCTTCCACCACTTCGTCCAAATCGTCGGGCGCGTTGTAGGCCAATGCGCTTATCTGGGTGGATGCGAAGATCAGGTCGCGCAGGATGGAGGTGCGCTTCACGATGTCGGCATGGTTCGACCAATTGGTAAGGGCAAAGGTGTTGTCGGCCAGCTCGATAATGTACGAACGCCCACCCACGGCGTCGAGCTGCCCCGATGCATTCAGATTGTCTGCCAGCGATATCTGGTCCACCGGAATGCGGCGCGCATGCAAATCGGACACCGCCTCGTAGATAATGCGGTGCGCGGGACGAAAGAAGTTCTCGGGGCGCAGCTTCAGCATTATCTCCTCGAGGATGTCGGAATTCAGCATGCATGCTGCAAGCACCGATTTCTCGGCTTCTATATTGCGTGGAATTGGCTTTTCCTCGGTCGATGCATTGTTGTGCGCAGGCATGTGCACCCTTTCTTGCCCGTTTGCAAAAAGCGCGCGGCTTGTGGCCGATATGGTTCAGACCCTATCTTACGCCAGTCATAGAGCCAGTTCAGGTACTATTTTTGGCTCCCAGCCGACAGCGTAGGCCACTCCACCCCGCAATGGGGAAAACCCCTTCGCCCGAACTGGGGCAGAAGGGGTTTTCCACGTTTTCCACACCTTGCAAATGTGGAAACTGGTTTATTCCTCGTCCGCAGATTCCTCAGAAGTCTCCTCGGCCTCCACGGCTTCCTCGGCTACTTCGGTTTCCTCGGCAGCGGTTTCGGCCTCGGCAACCACCTCTTCGGCCTGCTCGGCCTCTTCGGCGGCAGGCTCGGCATTGCCGGCCTCGTCCACGACGTTCAGCTTCAACGCAGCCTTTATTTCGCGATACAGCGAAACGGCAACCTCGTGCTCGCCGACGACCTTTATCGACTGACGCGCATCCACGCGACGGCGGTCGATTTCCAGGTCGAGCTGCGCCTTCACGGCGTCGACAATCATCTGGCTGGTAACGGAACCGAACAGGATGCCCTCGTCGCCGACCTTCGCCTTAATCTCGACCGGAGCCGCCTCGAGCTTCTGCTTCAGCGATTCGGCGTTGGCAATGCGCACCTCTTCGCGCTTCGCGATGTTCTTGCGACGCTGCTCGAGCTGCTTCAGGTTGCCATCGGTCGCCTTCACGGCAATGCCCCTGCGCAGCAGGTAGTTGTTCGCGAAACCGCGGGAAACCTCGATAACGTCGCCTTCACCGCCACGACCGTGCAGCTCTTCGAGAAGAATGACCTTCATGCGATCCCCCTTCCCTAATCGCGACGGCGACGGCGATCGCCGCGGCCGCTTACAGCCGGCACCGTATAGGGCATGAGCGCCATGGTACGAGCGCGCTTGACCGCATTGGAAATGTCGCGCTGATGCTGCATGCAGGCACCCGTCACGCGGCGCGGCTTAATCTTGCCGCGGTCGGTAACGTATTTGCGCAGCAGCTGCGTATCTTTGTAATCGACGTAGTCCACCTGGTCCTTGCAGAACTGGCAGTACTTGCGCCGAGGCTGTTTCGAGTAATCAGCCATTCGTACCTACCTCTTTCTTCTCCATGCAGGGCCCCGTTAACGCAGCGCGTCGATTACGCGTCGTGCGCAGGGCCCTCCGTTCGCTAGAACGGTATATCGTCATCGTATACAGATGAGCTGGCGTCTATTGCAGGAGCGGGCGCAGGGGCGGGATTCGCCGCTGCAGCGGGCTGATAAGAACCCGCATTTGCCTGGTAGCCACCCGAGCCACCGCCCTGATATCCGCCATTGCCCTGGCCCGAAGAGCGCGATGACATGAATTCCAGGTCGTCTACGATAACTTCCAACTTGTTGCGCTTCTGCCCGTCGCGCTCCCACTGCGACCAGCGCAGCTTGCCTTCGATGGCCACTTTCGTTCCCTTGGTAAGGTAATTCGAGAGGCTCTCGGCACGCGTTCCGAACATCTTGCAATCGATGAAGTTGGCGTAATCTTCCCATTCGCCCGTCTGCGAATTGCGGCGACGATCGTTCACGGCCACGCCAATTGCCAGGATGGCCATGCCCGATTGCGTGCGACGCAGCTCTGCATCGCGCGTAAGGTTGCCGGTGATGACGACTCGGTTAATGCTCATGATTCCACCTCTTCTAGCCGTGCGCTCGGATTGGCCGAGAGCTCCTTCCAATTAGTCGCGCTCGGTGCGCCGCACGATCATGTGACGCTCGACACTGTCGTTGATGCGCAGGATGCGATCGAGCTCGGCAATGTGGTCGGGTTCGGCATGGAAGTCGATGAGGATATAGTCACCCTCGGTCAGCTTGTTAATCTCGTAGGCGAGTTTGCGCTTGCCCCAGTCTTCGTGGTTGTCGATCGTGCCATTGCCCTCGGTAATGACGTTCTCGATACGACCCATAATCTTGACGCGGGCATCCTCTTCGAGATTCGGAGCAACAAAGAACAGCAATTCGTAAGCCTTCATCAGCTCACCTCCTCTGGACTAAACGGCCCCGGGCTGGTGAAGGCAATCACCGGGGCAGGAATAAATAGCCTGCCTATTCTACCAAAGCGTTCGTTGGCTTCACAATAAATCCCCGATAGAAAGACGAACTGCAGCCATGCCGAGCAGATGCGGTTCCCGCCGAGTTCGGAAACCGCCTCCGACTCACGCGCACAGCATAGCGCACGGCCCTTGCAGCACAAGCCGCCGGCGCTCTCTTCCCCGTCAGATTAACCTGGCGCGCTTCAAGCAAAAAGCCCGTTGGAATCCAACGGGAATTCCAACGGACCTTGCATGAATCTTGCAGTTTCTCCGCTATTCTTCCGTCGCGCCTTCTGCTGCGTCCGCAACATCGGCGCTGTCGTCCAGGGCCAGATCCTCCATGCCCTGCATGTAGTTCAGGCAGTTGCCAACATAAATCGGCTCGGATGAGAACACGCGATTGCCCTCTTCGTCCGCGCTGTACGTAACGCCAATGGCATGGCCGTATTCGTCGCCCGGCACGCCGCCTTGGGCGATAATGCAGTCGCGCTTCTTGCCGGACGGCATCTCGATGAACCCGTCGTAGCAAAAGCCATACGCCATGGCCCCCGTCGCGCCCGACACCGTCTTGCGCACCGATGCGAAGCTTTCGTCCACGCTGTCGGCATCGTGCTCTTCCATCAGCAGGTGGTCCTTCACCGCCAAGGCGGAAAACGGCAGCACGGTCTCGCCTTTCTCCATGCGCTCCTGGGCGTCCTTCAGGCAATAGCGCAGCACGTTTTCCAGCACCAGCGGAATCTCGATCGTCTCTTGTTGTTGTTCAGCCACCACGGCCCCCTATCCAAACCTTCCGTTGAAACGTGTGCCATTATAGCGTGGAATGCCGCACGTTCGCACACTTCCCCTTCCGACCAGCTCTGCAGGACGGGATATGCAGCCTTACTCTGCGTCGCCGTCGTTCAGCAATGCGTCGTAATCGATGTCGAGCGGCTTTTCCACCTTGCAGGTGTATCCGCCTTCGGGATTCACGTCTATCAGCACGTGGTCGCCCTCCAGCAAGTTGCCGCGCACCACCTGGTCGGCAATGCGGTCCACCACTTCGCGCTGGATAAGGCGCTTCAGCGGACGCGCGCCGAACACCGGGTCGTAGCCATCTATTGCCAGGCTCTCGGTTGCAGCAGGCGTTATGTCCAAGGTGACGCGGCGGTCCTGCAAGCGCTTGCGCACGTCGGCCAGCTGCAGGCCGACGATCGGTTCGATGTCGGCGATGGACAGCGCATCGAAAGTGACGATGTCGTCGATGCGGTTCAGGAACTCGGGGCGGAAGGTCGCGCGCAGCGCCTCTTCGATAGCCCGCTGTTTCGTTTCCTCTGCAGCATCGTCGCCGTTTTCCGAGAACTCGCGAATGAACTGGCTGCCCACGTTCGAGGTCATGATGATTATCGTGTTCTTGAACGACACCACGCGCCCCTGCCCGTCGGTAAGCCGCCCGTCGTCGAGCACCTGCAGCAGCACGTTGAAGACGTCGGGATGCGCCTTTTCGATTTCGTCGAGCAGCACGACCGAATACGGGCGGCGCCGAACCGCCTCGGTGAGCTGGCCGCCCTCGTCGTAGCCGACATAGCCGGGGGGCGCGCCGATCAGGCTCTGGTCGCTGAACTTCTCCATGTACTCGGACATGTCGTTGCGCACCATGGCGCGCTCGCTGTCGAACAGGTACTCGGCAAGCTCCTTGGCAAGCTCGGTCTT
>ODAI012136907.1_pt1 | contig 10370 bp, 12 predicted proteins | sample 1539321 | NCBI WGS metagenome assembly ODAI01 (sample SAMN02144231, study PRJEB22623) | gut metagenome | biome: sheep rumen | host: Ovis aries | place: New Zealand | reverse complement strand
CCTTATAATAGATTTATAAGCGGAATTGCATTGAGTATTTTTAGGTACTTTTGAGATATTGAGACTGCCTGCGGAGGTGGGGGTCGCACGTTCGAATCGTGTCAGTCTCAAAAATTAAAACTCGTCGCTAAGGCGAGTTTTTTTTATACCTAAATTCATATTGATTAAAGATTTAGGTTTGTTTATAATACGAATAATATGGTTTTATAAGCTACCTCTTTTGGATAAATTAGGACCTTATAGAAACCCGAAAAGCAAAAGGCTGATAAAAAGGAGTATGTTTACCCGTATGTGTGTACGGGAAACCTCCAGGGAATTTTATTCGTCTGCTGTTTTTTCAAGGAGGTTTTTATGAGTCCATTTTATTTAACTAAAAATGAACACGGCTACTACAGAGCCTGTTTCGTCAATCAGCAGACCGGCGCAATCACGGTTGCAAAAAGCACACATTCCAAGAACAAAACAGAAGCGATGATGATTGCTACCGAATGGTACAAAAATGGTGTCCCTAAAGGTACTACAAATTCGCGCACTCCTCTTATTCAAAATCACACAGTTTCTACTGGTCTTAATCTTCCTAATCTTGTTTCAAGACTTACTGATGAAGATGCGAATGAACTTTACTCTTTACTCTGTGCCAGACTGAATCTCTCAGCTACAGAAGTCAAAGCTCCCGAACCACTTCCCCCTCCAAAAGAAAATCCTCGTATTAAGCTTTGCGCATATCTTTTTAATTTCTGGGATTTTGACAAATCGGAATTCATTCAGCGTTATATTGCTCACGGAAATAACATGACTAAGGGACATACTAAGAACATGCAGAGTCTTGTGAAGAATTACTGGCTGCCCTACTTTGGGGAAGAAACTTATGTTGATGAAGTGGACAAAGTTATGCTGGATGACTTTTTCTTTTATCTCTACCGCGAAAAAGGATTGAAGGGAGCTACTGTAAACAAGGCTATTAACTGCGGAAGCCGGGCTATGCGTTATCTCTTTGATAATAAAAAGATTTCTGAAAATCCTATGGCTGGTGTTGAACGTTTTAATCCTAATCAGCTTGATCGTGGCATTCCTACTGAAAGCGAAGTGCGGGAGCTTTTGCAAATTGAATGGAGCAGTGTCGCTTATAAGCTTGCATTTAAGCTGGGTATTTTCTGCGGTTTACGTGCCGGAGAAGTAAGCGGGCTTAGAGTCTGCGATTTAGACCTGGATGCTGATATTATTCACGTGCGCCACAGCTGGAGTGATACGGATGGTTTGAAGTGTCCGAAAAATTCGGACGTTAGAGATTTGCCGATTGACCACTCTACCCTTTTACAGCTTTACACTATGGCAAAAGAAAATCCTTTATTCAGCGATTTGAGTTTTGTTTTCTGGTCGCCTGTAAAACCTGACCAGCCTTACTGGCGTTCTTATTATATTGACGGTTTATATGAAGCCCTTGAAAAAATTGGTGTGAGTGAAAAACAGCGTAAGGAAAGAAATATTGTTTTCCACAGTTTGCGCCATTTCTGCGCTACTGTTCTTGCTCAACGTGCTGATATGAAAACTGTTCAGGCCTTTATGGGGCACAGAACAGAGGCTATGAGCCGTCATTATTCAGACCATGAAACCCAGGAAAAACTGAACAACATGAAGAACATCATGCAGGTTACCTGGAATGAAATATTAAGCGCATAAAAAATTAACAAAGGAGAGGTGTTAATGAAAAATAATCAAAGTCCTACTGCAAAAGAAAAAGAACTCTTTAAGGAATTCGCGCGTGATTTGAAATCTACGAAGCTGATGAATGGAGAAAGACAGTTTACTGATATGACGAACTGTCTTTATTTTGTAAAAACTTATGGAAATGAAATCCGCTATTATATTTCTATCAATAAGTTTTTATTCTGGAACGGTTCAAACTGGGAAATCTGCGAAAAAAATCATATTGAGTATATGTGCATGAACTTTATTCATAAGTTGTATTACATGCAGCGCTATATTACCGAGCCGCTTGTACAGGATGAGTTTGAAAAGCATCTGAAAAAGAGTGAATCTTTCAGACGCTTTCAGGCGATTATTGGTTACATAAAGAATTATGAGCCAATTATTGTTACGGATGCGGATTTAGATAAGGACATTTTTCTTTTGAACCTTCAGGGACAGACTTTGAATCTGAAAAACGGAAAAGGTTATCAGACTAATCCAAAGCAGCTGCTTACTAAGAAAAGTCTCTTCATTTTTGATAAAGATGCAAAATGTCCGACTTGGGATATGTTTCTGATGCAGATTTTTAACAAGGATATTTCGCTGATTCATTATATTCAGAAGGCTATGGGCTATGCTCTTTCCGGAGATATCAGCGAACAGTGTATGTTCATTTTATGGGGCTGTGGTGCAAACGGTAAATCTACATTTTTGAACACAATTTTAAGGCTTATGGGAGATTATGCCTGCAGCACCGGTATTGATACCTTTATGAAAAAGAACAGCGAGCACAGTAATGACCTTGCCCGCCTTAAAGGCAAGCGGCTTGTTGTTACAAGTGAAGCAGAACAGGGACAGACTTTGAGCGAAAGCCTGATTAAGGTTGTAACAGGAGAAGACACTGTAACGGCCCGCTTCCTTTATGGTGAATATTTTTCTTTTACTCCGACTTTCAAAATCTTTATGTCTACAAACCATATGCCAAAAATTCGTGGTGGCGATAACGGAATCTGGAGACGTGTAAAAATGATTCCATTTACTGTCACTATTCCAGTAGATCAGCGGGATAAGCATCTTACAGATAAACTTCTTGCAGAAAATTCCGGGATTTTGAACTGGCTCTTACAAGGCTATAAATATTGGACTAAGGAAGGTCTTAAAGATGAGCCTGATGCTATTAAAAACGCTAATGCTGATTACCGTTCTGAAATGGATGTTGTCGGCACTTTTGTTGCTGACTGTCTTGAACTGGATGCTTCTCTAAAATGGAGGCTTAACACAAAAGACCTTTACAGCGCTTACATTACATGGTGTACAAACAATAATGAAAAGCTTATGTCTCAAAAATGGCTGAGCATGCGTATGCTAGAAAAAGGTTATAAAAAGATTTCTTCTAACGGGCAGCGACTATGGCTGGGGCTGATATTAAAGGAGGGATGCCGTTAATTTATATAACCTATAGGTAATAAATTTGTTTAAAATATATTACTTATAAGTGATATATTTTCTTTACTTATATCACCTATAAGTAATATAATTGAGTAAATAATATTACTTATAGGTGATAATATGAATACAAGAATAATGCAGATTAGAGCTTTAGATAAAAAAACTTCTTCACTTTCTGATGCAAGAAACATTGTGCCAAAAGACACCAGCTGGATAAATACAGTCCGGGAAGCAATTGGTATGACCGCCATTCAGCTTGCAAAGCGTCTTGGGGTTAATCAGTCTCGAATATCAAAAATGGAAGTGAATGAAGCAAACCTGAAATTATGCACTATGAAAAAGGTTGCTGAAGCAATGAACTGCGATTTTGTGTATTATTTCAAGCCAAAAACAAATTTTCAAGATATCGTACAAAATCAAGCTAAGAAAAAGGCAGAAGAAATCCTTCTTGGCGTGAACCTGAATATGGCTCTGGAAAATCAGGATATTCAGACAAAAGAAGCAATTGATGATATGGCTGATGATTTTATAAACGGAAATACTAAGAGGATATGGGATTAGAAAATGGATATTTTTGAAGCAGATGATAACTCAACGCCGCTGACTCCAGAGGAAAAAGACGGCCTTAAATTGAAATGGATAACGCTACGTTCTGAACTGAATGAAGCAGAAGCCCGAAACATTGCACAGGCTCAGGTCTGGCTGATGTCAAACAAGAATAAAGATATCTATTCAGATACATTCTTGCGGGAACTTCATAAAAAAATGTTTGGTGATGTATGGAAATGGGCTGGTGCTTACAGAACTTCAGAAAGAAATATAGGTGTAGCGCCTTATCAGATTCCTATGAAACTCATGCAGCTTTTTGATGATGTAAAATTCTGGATTGAGAATAAGACATACTCAAACCGCGAAATTGCTGTAAGACTTCATCATAAACTGGTACAGATTCATCCTTTTCCAAACGGCAACGGCCGCGTTTCCCGCCTTATGGCCGACCTTGTTCTTGAAAAACTTGAAGGTACTAAGCTTTATTGGGGAAATACAAATCTGGTAAATGTTTCAGAAGTTCGAAGCAGCTATATTGCGGCGTTGAGAAAAGCTGATGCCGGTGATTATTCGGATTTAATGGAATTTACTCAGGAAAGATAATTATTTGTGCACAGGATAGCCCGTACAACATAGCGTGATAGTAAGCAAAAAGCTTCCAAACCTGGTCATTGGAGAGAGTTTGGAGGCTTTTTTTTTACTTGCTAATACTTCGACTAATAATTTTTCAAAATAACGTTTTTATCCTGAAAAACCTATTCTATGGTTGCTTGATTCTTTTTCTTCTTGGATAGAACACAGCTCGTCTATTATTCTTTTTGATGTAATAGACGTCGGTGTCATAAACCTTAATTTTCCAGACAGAACACCAAAATCTCCAGGTGTTACAGTATTATAGCTGGAAAGCAAATCTATAGCGTGTTCTTCAAAATTATATGATTTAAAATAACTACCCAACAGAGTTTTTATTCCATCCCGACACAAAGGTTTAAATTCTGTAAGAATATGAAACCGTCTTTGCATTGCAGGATCCATTATCTGACGTAAATTTGTTGTACAAATTAAGATTCCGGAGAATTCTTCCATTTGTGTTAAAAACTCATTTACAATAGAACGTTCCCAACTGCGTGCTGCCATAGTTCGATCTGCAAAAAATGTATCTGCTTCATCAAATAATAGGATATTTCCACTTGCTTCAGCTTCTTCAAAAGCTTTTCGAACATTCTCTTCATTTTCACCAACATATTCCCCAAGAATATCACTTGGACGTTTGAGAATTATCTGTTTATTTAATTTTTCAGCAATATAACGGGCAAGCTCTGTTTTACCAGTTCCACTTAAACCATAAAAGAGCATTCTGATACCAGTATCTTCAGTATAATTTTCTTCTGAATAATTTTGTGCATTAATAACCATATTAATAATTTCATCAGCAGGAACTGTAGTATTTAAAACAGAAAGATTATAACTTGCTCTGGTTTTATCACGCATTTTCTTATTTTCGTGTAATAACACTGAATTAGACTCAAATACATTCTGAACGTTATTTACAATCTCATTTTCTGTTAATTGATTTTTAGCCATTCCATCAACAGTCCTTACCATATTATCTACAGAAGCACCGGTTACATGATATTTTTCGCATAAATCAACAATTCTAGTATGCAGGATTGAACTTATATGCAATTGATTTAATTTTGAATCTGTAATGTATTTTTGCATCTTAGAATTCATTCCCTTAAATTTTATTGAATAGGTAAAGTGCTTTTTTGTCGATTCTTTTAGTCTATCTGCATGATTCATAATCCAAATAACTTTATTATTTGACTGTTCCAGCAGCTTATTAATAATTCCTTGTGGCGGTAAAAGGGTATTTCTTTCAAAAAAATAATTTTGAGTCATTAATATATCTTCGGCCTCATCAACAATTATAACTGTGTTAGAAATGTTGATGGTAAGTACAGAAGTAAATTTGTCTAACAATTCTTGATAATCATCTGACTTATAATAAAATTTTTCATTTTTTAAAATTATTGTTTTATAGCCAAGATTATTGATAAGAGACCGTGCAAATTCAGTTTTTCCTGTACCAGATTCCCCGTATATCAAAAGATTTACAGAATTTTCACTTGATAGTAATTTTGTTACTAAAGCAATTTCCTTAGAATCAATGCAAAATGAATCCAATTTATAATATTTTGAATTATCATCTGATTTGAGAATGTCAGAAAAATGAAAGAAAAGGTCAGAATAATATATAGACTCTTTTACGCCATTATATAAATACCCATTGGTATTAATTAATTTTAAATCGTTAAGTTTGTTATTTAAAGCTAGTTGTATTTCTTTTTCATCTGTATTTAAGCATCTTGCAAGCATAGAATATTTTGATTCATAAGTATTAGATTCTACAGAATCAAAAAAATCGGAAAATTCTCGTACTGCATAACTAAGGTAAATTAAATTTAAAATCCGGCCATCTAAATTACTTAGTTTACATCTTTCCTTGATGAATTTAACAAAAGTAGTTTTAGAACAAGCCTCTATTGTTTTTTGAGTAAGTTTTTTTTCTTTTGAAATATAAAAATATTTAGTATTCGGATTATATTTTCTGAAAAAAGTAAAACACACTATGTTATGAAAAACTTCTGGTGAACCAGCAAAGATAGCACGAATCAGGTTTATATCATCTTCATTTTTTGAACACCAGTCAGAATCTATATTATTCTCAATAGATTTATCTTCATTATAATTAATAGAAAGTTTATTTTTCATTTGGTAAGGATGATTTTCATCTTCGTTCATTTCTTTTTTCGTTAGAACTTTTGCAGCAATATGCTGCTCAATTACAGATTGTATAATAGCTTTTGAATGCTCTGTTAATTCGAGTTTATTTACTAGGGCTTTATATATTCATTTATGTTTTTATAATTTTCAATTTTCTCGGTGAGAATATATAAATAATATGCAAGGCTAAGAGCTTGTTCTTTTGATAAATCTTTTATCGAGTAAAAGTATGTTTGACTCATAATTCTATTCCTCCTATTTAAACCGTTCTGTAATTAAATCATAGTTCCAAGGCATTTCTTCGAGCATCCATAAAAGAAATTGTTGAAATTCAGGACAGCCTTCATAATCTCCAAGTGCTTTATGTAATCTTTTTTCAACTTTTAAAACTTTTTTTATACTAATATTTTGAGCTGTCAGAATTTTTCTTACATTTTTTGCATCCTTATTATTTAAGGCATTTGCTCTGTAATTGTGTTTTATTCTTTTTCTGTACCATGGAAGTATTTCTGAACATTTAGGAAGTAACTCAAGAAATGTTTTTGAAAAGTCATAATATTTTTTATCGCTTCTAAATCTCAGATAATTAAAAAAAGTATTTCTTATGATTATATCAATCATAAAATCTATTTTTTGATCCTCTTTTTGAAGTTGGCTAACGACTTTTGCTACCTGTGAGAATAATTGTTCAATACATGGTTCTGATTCAAAATTTTCATATAAGAAATTTTCAGGGCAGGAAAGCTTTCTGCAATTATATTTTTTTGCAACTATAAATGCTTCAGCGATACGCTCTGTATTAATATCTACTCTATTTTCTGAATAGAAATCTACAGATACAAAAAGAATGCCTCTGTATTTCAATTTTCTGCACGGAAGAAAGGTAACATGTTCACTTCCTATCCATCCTGTTTTAATCATCCGGCATTTCTGGATTTTTAGGATGAAAATGCTTTTTGTGCTTTATAGTGCAGTTAAAGGCCTCGAAATCGTCAAAGCAGATTCCTTTGTCTTTGTTATCATGTTGATACCAGCCTATAGCTAAATCCATTTTTACAGTAATCAACCTGTCACATTTATTGAATTCAGCAACAAGTTTTGAAAAATCATTAAACAGATTCCACGGATGCATATATAAAAATCTGATTTTTGAAAAGTTATCTAGTGGATGTTCAAATGGTTTTTCATCATCGTAAAAAGGCTCATTAAAAATCAGTTCCATTACACAGGTCAAATCGTGCCAGGGTTTTCCGTCTTCATAGTCATAACAGAGAATCGTCTGCAGTTTTTCAAGCATGCTATAAGTGATAACATCCTGACTTTCATCATCAAGAGGAATACCTGAGATTTTTACACCGCATTCATTTCGTAAACGTTCTAACTTATTGTATGAGTCCATAAATGCCTCCTGGATTTGATATGTTATCATTCTAGCAGTTTAGTCTGTCATTTAATGACCGAGTAAAAATATTTTTAGTTATAATTCGTATTTGTTTACAAGTTTCAGAATGGTTTTGTCTAATAAATCTTTTCCCTGCAAATCTTTTATCCAGTCTTCTGGGATATCCTTATCTTCTTGCCCTGCATAATAAAGGCCTGCCATTGCACCGGCTACTGCCCCAATAGTGTCTGTGTCATTTCCAAGATTTATAGCTTTTAGAATACATTCACGATATGAACCGGTAGAAAGAAAACACCATAGAGCAGCTTCTAATGTATCAACTACATAGCCTTTACTACTGATTTTGTTTTCTGGCAATGAAGAAAAATTATCGTCATAAAGTCTTTGAAATTTTGAAAACCCATATTCAAAATCCCTGTTTTTGTTTACAAAACGTTGTACTTTATTAAGTGCAGTTTTAACCGAAAGATTTTTTTCTTTACCCTTATAAAGGTAAAACAAAACTGCAACATAAATATCACAGGCAATAAGAGCAATCTGGTGAGCATGAGTTAGCCGAGAAACATTGTGAATAATTTCAAAGGTCTTTTTATTGTCAAAGGCATCTTCCCCAAAAAGTTTATTTATATAGAAAACTAGCGGAGAAATTCGCATAAGAGAGCCATTTCCATTATCCATTTCTGAATCACAACCAAAAAGCAAAGGTTCATCACCGCCGGAATAACACATCAATGCTTTAAAACAAGTTCGTCCAATATCAAAAGCTTTGTAATATGGTGAGAACTTTCCCTCACTAATCCAGAGATAAAAGTTCCCCATGATTTTTTCGTAATCAATTTCATCAGAATTGCAAAGTGCATCTGCAAGTGCAACTGTCAGACTGGTATCATCACTCCAGGTTCCGGCTGGTATCTGCCCAGAGTGATGTGCCGTCATTTTTGGGATGTTAAATTTCTTTACCTGCTCACGTTTGTAGAATTGCATAGGAAAGCCCATCGCATCTCCAACTGCAACGCCATAAATGAGGTTATGACATTGTAAATAAAATCTTTTCATAATGCTTATTATAGAAATAAGCTCTGTCATTTTGAGATGGAGTAAATAAAATTTTATTCTAGCGTGAGATGATAGAGTGAGATTTTATAATTAAACATTAGGAGAAACCATTTTTTATGAAGGAGTAAAGTAAGATGGAAAAAATAGGAAATATTTATAATGTAAATGGCTCTTATCGAAATTCTCTTGAACAAACCAGAATAAACGGTACTATTCTTTCTTTCCAACATAAAGCTACAATTTATGGAGACTGGGGATATTACCAAAAAATATTAGATTTACGGACTTGGCTTTGTAGTAAGGAAAGACAGGAGTTATTAGATAAATATCCTTATGATGGAAAATCTACATTTGCAGAGTTATTGGCTAATGAACTAGAGTTTCAGCGATAAAAAAATATTTTTGTCTGTGTTTTTTATTTCCTCTCTATCATGAGATTAAAAAGGCATTCAATAAAAATTTTTTAGTATGATTTTATACATTATTCTTGGTGGAATTATTCTCGTAATTTTTGGTTTTGCATATATGATTTACAAAAATGATAAATCATATGGAGGTTCTGGAACTGGAGGGAACTCTTATAGACGGCAACATTATTATCCAGATCTTGTTGCTGTTTCGATAACAACAGAAGAAGAAAAAGAAAAAGAGAAAGATGAGGAGTATATTCTGGATATTCATGAATTAAATATCAAAGAAATTGAAGAAAAGCTCAAAAAAAAGAATTACACTACCACGAAGTGACAGACTTTGCATGTTATAAAGAAACATCATCGGTATGTTCTGCTAAATAATGATATAAAAGGAGTCCTGCATATGTTATATAAGAAATTATTCTGCAAAAAGATAATAACAAAGGATTTACTGGAACTTCGGCTTTTATTATTATTTCAACCATAGATAAAATTTTTATTTATCTTAAAAGAAATATAACTGATTCTTTTGATTTCAACGAAGAAACTGTGATTTCTTTTTGGGATCTTTTATATCCACTTAGTAAGAAACTATTTGAAGAAGTACATGACGGAATAATGACTAAAAAACTAATAAAAGTCTTTAACAATGAATTATTTCAGCGGAGTTGTAATCTCAACAACTATTTGAGATACATTGAACGAGAACGACCAATAAATATAGAGAAGAGATTTTCTGTGTATTCAGAACTACTACTGCTATACGGATATGTAAAAAGATTTTTTTATACAATTGCCGAGCTCAAAAGAATAAAGGTAAAAAAACATCATCGTCATTGTAAAAAAGGAATTGTGTTGATTTAATTAGTCAATTCTTGTTTTAGGACTTATAATTATTTTTATAAACTAAAATATAAAGATTTTTTATTGTTGGATTTTTAGGAGAATGGCTATGGAAGACAATAAGACATCAAAGTATGAGAAAGAAATTGAAGAAATATGTAAGACTTACGAGAATGCAACGG
>ODAI011201950.1_pt1 | contig 10370 bp, 8 predicted proteins | sample 1539321 | NCBI WGS metagenome assembly ODAI01 (sample SAMN02144231, study PRJEB22623) | gut metagenome | biome: sheep rumen | host: Ovis aries | place: New Zealand | reverse complement strand
TACAATGATCCGGTGTATGAATACGGGCTGATCCCGTGCATCATGAACGGGGAGGAGTTTGTCTGCCTCCTGATCGAATTTGAGGGAGAAAAGCTGGAAGACGGCTCGCCCTGGAATCTGCTGGGGTACGTGCATCTGGATGCGGAAGAGGTCTCCCCGGCAACGGGGATCCGCTTTGAAATGGCCAAGAAAGGAGCCATCCCGCTGAAAAATGGAGACAGCTTCCAGTTTATCCGCTATGAAATGGGATTTCTGGACGAAGAACTCCGGGGCGGTGAAAACGGAAGCAAATATCAGTTTTTCGGGAAGCCCCAGGTCTATGACGGAAACTGGGACATCCGCTCAAAGGATATGTTTGAACTGAGCGGGATCAAACCGGACGGCGGCCGCATCATCACCTGGTATATCATCCGCGACATCTACCAGAATGCCCACAGGAGCGGAATGCTGCACTGGCCGCGACTCGCCGACGGCAAGTGGTACTTTGAAAAATAAGCTCCCGGATAAATCGGAAGCAGCTGGAAAAGCTTGCTTATCCAGCTGCTTGTGATTTAGACGGGGCAACAGACATGAGCAAAAAAGTCACGCGAACAAAGTGAGCGGGACGATTTGCGAATGGATGGTGCCGTGACGCGGGAGTGCGAAGCACGGAGCGGCAAGGGAGCTTATTAGAAAATCGATTAAAAAGGACAAACAAATGAAACACAGAAAACCATGGCTTTTTCCGATCCTTCTGACCCTGCTCACGGTTCTCCTTGCGGGCTGCGGCGGCAATAAAGTGACTGCAGGGGAACTGCTTGAAAAATGCGGACAGGTCAGCGGCTTCCGCGCCACAGTCACGGAAGAAATGACTCTGGAATCAGGCGGCTCCTCCACGAATGCGGTTTATGAAGGAAATCTGGAATTTACGGAGGAAGTCCGTCATATTAAGGGAAGCTTCAAGCTTGGAAAAAGGGAGCACATGCCGGAGTATTATGTCCGGAAAACGCCGGGTGAGGAAGACAGCCTTGACATCTATTATTATAAGAAGGATGACGATATCTGGAAAATAGAGCAGAATTGGGGAGAACTGCAGGGAATCGGCGCTTTTCTGGGAAATCTGCAGTCAGTTGAGCTTCGCCCGTATGAAAAAGATGCCTCCGAATATGTGATCTTGGCAGAGACAGATCTGGCGAATGTCATAGATTTCGGTATGACCGTTTACACGGGAAGCGGCTTTTCCAGTGTGCTCGAAGCACTTGCGGGGACGACCTGCCCGATGCACGCCGAGCTTACAGTCAATGCAAGGACAGGACTCTTAAAAGCGGCGGATTTTGTGCTGATCAGGAAGCAGGAGGTTCAGGGAAAAACGGTATCAGAGCTGCACATCCGTCTCGATTTTACGGATATGACACTCAAGGATCTGCAGATTCCGGAGGAAATTATCGGCGGGGCTTTCTGAGTGGGAAGTTTATTACCCAGAAGTCAGGTTATACTGTCATCATAAAGGAAACATCACTCATCCAACTGGAGAAAGCGAGGCTTTTATGATTATAGCAGTAGATTTCGACGGCACCCTTTGTGAGGATAAATATCCGTTCATCGGCAGACCCAATACACAGCTGATCAATATTTTAAAATATGCAGAGCAGTTCGGAGACCGGCTGATCCTCTGGACCTGCAGATCAGGCAGGCAGCTGCAGCGCGCAGTCCGCTGGTGCGAAGAGCATGGGCTTTATTTCGATACGGTCAATGCCAATCTGCCGGAGATCGTGGAAAAGTACGGGGGAGATTCCCGCAAGATCTTTGCGGATGTCTATCTGGATGACAGGATGCAGGACGTGGCGGAGTTCTTCAGACAGGAACTGCAGGCAGTATAAGTATATGTTTTTACAGGAGGATACGGAAAATGGCACATCAGGTAATTAACACATCAAAAGCCCCGGCAGCGGTGGGACCTTATGTACAGGCAATCCATGCAGGCAATCTTCTTTTTGCTTCCGGCCAGCTTGGACTGATCCCTGAAACCGGAACGCTTCCCGAAGGCATCGAAGCCCAGACGAAGCAGGCACTGGCCAATGTTGCCGCGATCCTCGAGGAGGCAGGCTTCGTGAAAGAGGAGATCGTCAAGACGACCGTCTTTCTTGACAACATGGATGATTTCGGCACAGTTAACGGAATCTATGCAGAGTTTTTCGGAGACTCCAGGCCTGCGAGGTCCTGTGTGGAGGTTGCAAAGCTTCCGAAGGGCGGACTGGTTGAAGTGGAGTTTATTGCAGTCAAGGCATAAGCACAGTTGAAATCAGAAAAGAAAGCGGCCCGTACAAATCGGGCCGTCAGAAAATCATCCGGAAGGAAAACAGCCGGAAAACAAAAATGGTATCAGGGCACCTGGATCAGATTGCTTCTTTGTTTGATTTTGGTGTTCTTTTGCTTTACCCTGGCTCTGCGCTTCCATCTGTTCGGGCAGCCGGTCGATCCGGGCGGCACGGACACTGCCGAGGTGACCGGGGACGGCTTTTCCAGAAGCATTGCCGCGTATGATCCCTCGCAGATCCCTGATTTTTCAGGCGAGGACTATGCAGTGCTTAATGCCAATATTCCGATGTTTACGGAAAAGGACCTTGCCGGGATCACAGGGGAGCATTATGCCCAGCTTGACCAGCTTGGCCGCTGCGGGACTGCATACGCCCTACTGGACCGGACCATGATGGCAGAGGGGGCCAGAGAGGAGATCGGCATGATCCGTCCTTCCGGGTGGCAGTATATGCAGTATCCGGAGCTGATCCCCGAGGGGTATCTTTATAACCGCAGCCATCTGATCGCCTACAGGCTGACCGGACAGAACGCCAATGAAAGAAACCTGATTACGGGTACGCAGTACATGAACCAGGTCAGCATGCTGCCGTTTGAGCTGCAGGTGATGGAGTATCTGGAGACTGCGATCGGAAGGCATGTCCTTTACCGTGTCACACCGTATTTCCGGGGCCGTGAGCTGGTTGCCCGCGGCGTGGAGATGGAAGCCTATTCCGTGGAAGACAGAGGCAGGAGCGTCTGCTTCCATGTATTTGTGTATAATTATCAGCCGGGGATCGAGATAGATTACCTGACAGGACACAGCCGGATCTCGGGCTGAATGTCTCCGGCATTTACTGCGCGCTGCCCCTGGGCAGGCTGCAGGAAGCGGCGGAGCGTCTGAGAAAATACATATTTATCTGAAAAAACCGGGTGCTGAATTCAGCACCCGGCAATCACCTCTTTTAACATTTCATAGCATTCCGCAAAGGTCTGCAAATGCATCCGCTCCGTCGGCATATGCACATCCTTTACATCCGGCATCATGATGATGAAATCATCCATCTGCTTTGCAGTAATGATCGTGCCGGCATCCAGTCCCGCATGCATAAACAGGCGTTCGAATCTGCCGGGATATTTCCGGCTGTAGACTGCCTCATAGTTCAGGGTGAGCGGTGAGTTCTCGTCAACGGTATGGCCGTCGTAGGCGGAGACCCTCGCAAATCCGAAGCCGAATTTTTCTGCAAAGAGCTTTGCCGACTCGTAAAGCTCTCCGCAGTCCTCGGGCAGATTTGCCCGGCAGACATAATCGAAGGAAACTGTCGCATCGTCTGTATGTGAAGTTGAAAGATTATAGCTTAAAATGATGCGCTCCTGATGCCCGTACCAGCGTTTTACGGCACCGACCGGGATCGCAAAGAGCAGATCCAGAATCTCACGGCTTTCCGATTCGGATGCACAGAGACAGTCCTCACATTTTTCCAGGACCAGCTTCATATCAGGATCAGCCTCGGCCTGCTGACGGAGGATCTTTGCGGAAACCGCATCAAATGCTTCCCGGAGCTCTTCGCCGGAAGCCGGCGATTTAAAGAGAGCTGTACAGACAGGCGGAATGGTGTGTACCATAGTTCCTCCGTCAATGGATGCGAAGCGGATGCCGCAGCGGGTGTCCAGCGCATACAGGATGCGGCCAGCGATTTTGATTGCATTGCCGAGTCCGTCTCCAATGTTGTTGCCGCCGTGACCGGAACGGAGCCCGCTGACACTTATGCGCCACGCCTGTCCCTCTGCAGGCTCTCTTGTGATCGTGTGCGTCAGCTTATCCTGGTCGACGGCAGAAGCGGAAAATGAAGTGGAGCCAAGGCGCAGACCATCCAGACCGATCATTCTTTTTGCAGAGATCAGTGAGAAATCAAGCCCTTTGGCACCGCCCATGCCATCCTCTTCCTGTACGGTCAGGATCAGCTCCAGCGGAGGATTGGAAAGGGTATTTCTTTCTTCGATAAGGCCAAGGATCATAGCCACGCCGGCCCCGTCATCCGCACCCAGCGTTGTGCCGAAGGTCTTCAGCCATCCGTCTTCGGTATAGACTCTGATCGGGTCCTTTGTGAAGTCATGACTGCTTTCCGCCGTCTTCATGCAGACCATGTCCGTGTGCGCCTGGATCGCAAGGGGAGCCTCCTGCTCACGTCCTTTGGAAGCGGGAATACGGATCACAAAGTCGCCGAGATCATTTCTGTGATAGGAGAGACCTGCTTCTCTGACCTTTTCTTCTATATAATCAGATATCTTTTCCTCGTGGAAGGAACCGCGGGGGATCTGCAGGATCTCGTCAAAGTATCTGAAATTCGCGTATTGTTCATATCCCTGATACCATTTTTCACTCATGTCAGGAACCTCCTGTTTGTTTATAAGCCGCGCTGTTACGTGCTCGGCCCGTCGGCTTTCATAGAAAACTGCATGACAGCTACGCTGTCACTACGCATACATGAAAGTAACGCTCAAGCGTCGCCTGCGGCTCGCTTTCGCTGACTTTCATAGTAAGTTTTATACTTTTAGAGCCAGAGGGTCAAGAGCAGAATTCGCTGAAAGCAGCTGCTCTTTAATGGACGGCTGCATCCATGCCGGCCGGTGAGCGGTCTGCGATCAGTCGCTTTGACATGACCATTAGCAACCATTAATGGAATGAATAACCGAATATGGTTGATAGAACATCCGAATATGGTATAATTGGTATAGAATTAATGACTTTTGGATCACATATTGGAATAGGCGGAGACAGGAGGCTGCAGATGACGAGAGAAGAAATGTTAAAGATCAAAGCAGAACGCGGCTACAGCGCTGCCCAGCTTTCGGAGTATACCGGCGTGCCGCTTGGTACCCTGACCAAGATTTTGTCAGGACAGACGAAGAATCCGAGAGTCGATACCATGAAGCAGATCGAGGATTTTTTTCGGCAGCGTTCCTGGCTGCCGGGAGATCTGTACAGCTATCAGGGAGAAGAGATTCCGAAGCGTAAGATACCCGGCTATTCTCCGGAAACAGGGGAAAATCCTCCATGGATGCTTTGTGAAAAGGCAGTCGCATATGGAGCGCCGCTCAAGGAACAGGGGGAATATACGTTTTCGGATCTTGAGAAACTGCCGGAGGGAAGATTGTATGAACTGATTGACGGAATGCTGTTTGATATGGCTACGCCCAGCTGGATCCATCAGAAAATCGGGGAGGAGGTCTTTCTTGCGATTCATCAGCACATACGAGATCATAAGGGTAAGTGCATGGTATCTCTGGCTCCGGTCGGCATCTTTCTGGACGGAAACAGGGATTCGACCTATGTGATCCCGGATCTGTTTGTGGTCTGTGACAGGAGCAAGCTTCGAAAGGACAGCATTCTCGGAGCTCCGGACTTTGTGCTGGAGGTAATATCACCCTCCACGGCAGCTAAGGATAAAATCGTGAAAGCTACAAAATACATGGATGCCGGGGTCAGGGAATACTGGATCATTGTTGCCTATAAAAAAAAGCTGGTCGTCTATGATTATTCCGGACCGCAGACCCACATACTTCCATTGGAAGGAAAGTACGCCATCGGTATTTTTGAGGAAGAGCTGCTGATCGATCTTGACCGCATCAGGGAAATTATAGAAGAATTCGAAAGTATAGAGCCCTGATATTATTGCGTCCGGCCCGGCATTCCGGCAATTTCGGCTGATTGCCGGAATGAATTTGGCATTTTTACAGAGCATTGTTTAAAAAGAATGAGCATTACATGGAGGAAGTCAATGAAAACCATCCGGCAAATATATAAGATCGGACACGGACCATCCAGCTCCCATACGGTCGGTCCCTACCGCGCGGCAAAGCTTTTCCGCGCCCGCTATCCGGAAGCGGACAGCTTTGAAGTGACACTGTACGGCTCTCTCGCATTTACGGGAGCCGGCCACGGTACCGGGAAGGCGGTACGTTCGGCAATTCCGGGGGCTAAAGTAATATTCGACAAGAAAACATCAGATCTGCCGCACCCGAATACGATGCTGTTCAAGGCATATCAAAAGGATACCGAGATCGCCTCGGTGAGGATCATGAGTATCGGCGGAGGCTCTATCCGGATCGAAGGAGAAAGCTCCGAGGAGGAAGACGAGATCTATACACAGAAAAATTTTGCGGAGATCATCGAGGCCTGTGAAGCAGAAGGGATCACAATCAGTCAGTTTGTATACCGCACAGAGGGAGAAGCTGCGCTCCGTGAGTATCTGAGAGAGGTCTGGCATACAATGGAAGATGCCGTAGAAAGGGGACTGGCAGCGGACGGGACCCTGCCCGGCGGCCTGAAGCTGACCCGCAAGGCCAGGAAGCTTTACGCCATGCGCTGCCACAATGAAAGCTCGGACATCACCATGGAGCGGACCCTGGCGGCCTATGCATTTGCAGTGAGTGAGGAAAATGCTGACGAGCATATCGTCGTAACCGCACCGACCTGCGGCAGCTGCGGCGTCATCCCTGCTCTCTTTTATTATATGCGCCATGACCGCGGCTTCGGGGAGGATGAGATCCTTGACGCCCTGGCGGTTGCCGGCATCATCGGAAATGTGATCCAGACCAATGCCAGCATCTCAGGCGCAGAGTGCGGATGCCAGGCGGAGATCGGTTCTGCCTGCTCCATGGCGGCAGGTGCTCTGGCCAGTCTGTACGGGCTCAATATCCGTCAGATCGAATATGCGGCGGAGATTGCGATGGAACATCATCTCGGGCTGACCTGCGATCCGGTAAAAGGACTCGTGCAGATCCCGTGTATCGAGAGAAATGCCGTTGCGGCCATGCGCGCCGTCAATTCGGTCAACATTTCCCGCTTCCTCTATGAGACCAGGCGGATCTCCCTCGACCAGGTCATCGACACAATGTACAGGACCGGTCTCGATATGAATGAAAAATACCGGGAGACCTCGCACGGAGGTCTTGCGGCCATCTACGAGGAAAAAACTGAGAAATAAACTGCTGTTTGAAGCCCTGACAAAGTACGGGGTTGAGGCATATATGTTCGGAACCTCCTCCACGACACACGGCAATCAGGGTGAGTTCGGCGCAAACTGCGCGCTGCGGTTTGTGAAGGATCAGTTTGCAAAATAAGACTGCGGTTTTTACATTTTTGACATTTTAAGTTATGATTACATGGAAGAAGGCGGCTGCCTGCAGCTGCTTTCTTCCGGTATTTCATAATAGGAGCTTTATTTCCCGGAAAACCTTCATCAGGAAGAACGGAGGATCACAATATGAAACGAAAGTTTAATATGACGGGCCTTAAGGAATGCGTACCGGAGCATCCGTCAGGGCGCCTGCCGGGAATTCTGATCATAGCCGTTTTCCTTTTTGCTCTGCTCTCGGCCGGCTGCTCCGGCAAAACGAACCCGGCAGCGGACATTGCAGACACTGCAAATGCTGCAAATGCCGTCGAAAGCGCCTCCGGCGCAATGCCTTCGGATATCCAGGCAACAACGGCGGAGACTGAAGCTTCGGGTCAGCCGGATATCTGGCCCGGTGACGAAAACAGGATCGTCCTCAAGCTGGCATCTACGCTGAATCCGGAAATGATGGCGCTGAATGCGCTCAGAGGGTTTTCGGAGGAGGTGTTCCGCGAGACCTCGGGAAGGATCGACATTCAGATCTACGATTCCAGTTCGCTCGGGGACCAGGTGGAATATCTGAGCGGCATACGCCAGGGAACGGTGGAAATGTGCCTGGTATCTACGGCTGCGCTTGAGGCAATCGACCCGCATTTCGTTATATTCGGCATGCCCGGCCTGTTTACCTCGGCGGAAAAGGTAAATCGTTTTTATGAGAGCGATATCTGCCGTGAACTCCTGGACCGCTTCCGGCAGGAAAGCGGGATCCGTTCACTCGCTCTATTTCATGACGGCGTCAGGAATGTCTGGCTAAGGGAAGCAAGAGTCTACCGGGCGGAGGATTTTTCAGGACTCAGGCTCCGGATCCCGGCCGGCGTCAGGATACGGGAAAAGGAGTTTCAGGCCCTGAAGGCCGAAGTCGTTCCGCTGCCGTTAAGCGACTGCAGCGCCGCGCTCCAGTCCGGTTATATTGACGGGCTGGAAAATAATGTGGAGACCATTGTAAATTCAGATATGATCAGCCAGATCCATTATCAGATCAAGACGGAGCATGCGTATTCGACACTGCTTCTGCTGATCAACGAGAAGGCCCTGATGCAGATTGATGAAAATGACCGCAATATTCTGACCGACTGTGCCAGAAAATACAGCCGGACTGCCTTTGAGCAGTACATGGCGGGACAGGAAGCTGCATACAGCCAGGCCGAAAAAGCCGGGATCGAAACGATCGAACCGGAAGAAAAGGAGCAAAGGCGCATCAGGCAGCTGCTGCTTTCCGCCACAAAGGAAATGCTGGAGGGGATCTTCCCCGAAGGCTTTTATGAAAAAGTGGATGCTTTGTAATCTGTATGAAGAAATCATTCAGGGAAAATCTCAGATTTAACAGCCTCTTTGTCAGAACATTTCTGTCTCTGGCGGCATTGACCGTACTGATCAGCCTGGTGTTTTACGGGCTGGTCAGCCGCTTCATGTACCGCAATATCCGCAGCGGCATGCAGGAAGCGTTTCAGAGGACTGCGGGCTACGAGATCTCACACATTGACCAGAAGGTGGAAAATATTCAGCAGCGGATGCTCCAGCTTGCAAATGAAAGCTCCGTAGTGAATGCCGCGATAACTCCGGGTATTCTGGATAAAAATCACAATGCGAGAAATATCGAGATCCTGTCCCTGCTCCGGAATCTGCAGCAGTACAACAGCGGGATCGACTCCGTGATCCTTTATGAATCCGGAGGGGACGAATTGTATACCTCCTCGGGTATCATCAGCAAAAAACGGGAAAGCGGGCTTCAGCAGGAGCTGGACCGGATCCTGGATGGAAAAGGTTTGCATTATACGGAGCGGAACCGCTTCTGGAATGTTTCCCTGAGAAGGGTCGGGGACAGTCTGTACCTGTGCATGGAATTTCTGTATTCCGTCAGGGAGCCGCTGTCCCGCCTGATCGTAAAGCTGGATACAGCCGAGCTGTTTTCTTCGATGGACCATGATCCGGGATGGGACTATCTCGTGTCGGATACCGACGGTGTCCTGATCCGGGTCTCAGGCGCGCCGGATGCGGCCGAGCAGATGATCGCGGCAGCTGATTTCAGCGCGGCAGGGCCTGCATGGGACGGGGACTTTTATTTCTGCCGGTCGGATTATCTGGACTGGCAGTACATTTTCCGCTATGATTTCGGATTTGCCGAGTTAAGCCTGACCCAGAATCTGTTTTCCATGCTGCCTGTACTCGGGATCATGCTGCTTATAAGTTTCCTGGCATCAGTTGTGATCTCGGTCAGCATTTCCAGACCGATCAAAAGCATCGTTGAGAATATTCTCATGCAGGACCAGACGACCACGGAAAGACTTCAGAGCTCAAAGAACGAAATGGATTTCCTGGCCAGGGAATACAATTACTCCGCAGAAAAAGAAAGCCATATGCAGAATGTCCTCCGTGAGATCTCGGGAGAGGCGCTGGAACGGACACTGATCGGCGTGATCGAAGAAAATGCGGATGAAGAAGAGGTCCGGAAGATCATAGAGCATACGGGATCCGGTTTCCGCATGGACAGTAAATACTGTATGATCCTGGCAAGAGAGGCGGAAAACAGTGCTCCGGGACTTGGGGAGCTTTCAGGATTTGAGGAAGTGCTCCGGAAGACTGCAGAAGACGCTCTTCGCGAAAAAGACGCCGTGCTGGCGGTGCTGCACCTGAACGGGGATCTGATCTTCCTGGCAGGCTTTGCAAAAGAGGTTTCATCGCAGACGATCCGCAGCCGGATGAACAACCTATACAAGAAAATGCTGAGAGTTTCGGAGAACCGCCCGTTCAGTGTACGGATGGCTGTCAGTTTTGTCTATTCGGGCATACAGAGCCTGCCCCTGGCATACAGGGATCTGTCTGCTGCGGTCAGCGCACGGGCGGAGAGTGAGGAAAGCCTGATAAAGCAGGAGGGCATCAGCTTCGATCAGGCAAGGACAAAGAAGATCAGTCTTC
>ODAI010872245.1_pt1 | contig 10370 bp, 11 predicted proteins | sample 1539321 | NCBI WGS metagenome assembly ODAI01 (sample SAMN02144231, study PRJEB22623) | gut metagenome | biome: sheep rumen | host: Ovis aries | place: New Zealand | reverse complement strand
CCTGCAGCTCGACGCGGTTCACCTTGACTCCCCACTTGTCGGTGGCATCGTCCAGCACGGCGCGCAGCTTGGTGTTGATGGTGTCGCGCGAGGTCAGCGTCTCGTCGAGTTCCAGCTCACCGATGATATTACGCAGGGTGGTTTGCGTCAGCTTCTCGATGGCATTGGGCAGGTTCGAAATCTCGTAGACAGCCTTGAATGGGTCGACAATCTGGAAGTAGAGCAGCGCGTTGATCTCCATCTGGATGTTGTCCTTGGTGATAACGTTCTGCGAAGGGAAGTCGTAGACCTGTTCGCGCAGGTCGATGCTGTTGGCATAAGAGTAGCGTCCGCGGTTAAGCACGACGATTTCTTTCGCGCGGTCGATGAAGGGGATGATGATGTTCACGCCCGGGTTGAGCGTTGCGTAGTAGCGTCCGAGACGCTCAATGATCTTGGTTTCCGACTGGGGAATGATAACAAGTGCCTTCTTGGCAACGATTACCACCAGGACGACGATGGCAATCAGTACGTAAGTCATGATATCCATATTGCTGATTTTTAATGGTTTGCGATGTTTGTGGGGAGTGCGAGGCTCACTCGTTGACTTCTTCAACAGTGATGGTGATGCTCTCGCGGTCGGTCACCCTGACAAAGGTGCCGACGGGAATGTCGTGAGCGGCTTTCGACACAGCTTTCCACACGTCGCCGTCGATAGCCACACGGCCGAAACCGCCCTTCTCGATGGTCTCCACTACCCTGCCCCGACGGCCCATCAGGGCATCAGCATTGCTCACGCGGTTGTCCTCGCCCTTGTGCAGATAGCGCAATGCGAAGGGACGCACGAAGTGGAGACTGAGCAACGTGAAGACGGCAAAGACACCTATCTGCCAGTAAAGGCCCAGTCCGAGCGGGTCGCTGATGGCTGCGAAGACGGCTCCGATAGAGAAGCAGATGATGAAGAAGTCACCAGCCGTGAGTTCCAGAATCAGGCAGACCAAGGCCACGATGGCCCATATCTGCCACAAATGTTGGGAAAAATAGTCGATCATAATCTTCAATTAATTAGGTTTCACTCTTTTTCATTGTTCAAAGATGCGGGGCACGAGGTGCGGGGGGCGATGCAGAGCGGCATCACACGATGCCTTTCTGACGGATATGTTTGAGCCGGTCGCTCAGGGGCATCTTCGCATAGCGCCGCCACTCCGACGTGCCGTGTTCCGCAGCACGGTCCAGATAGTGCAGGTCGTACATGTGTGTATATGCCTCCATCTCAAACGGATTGAGATAGTAACCGGCATTTCTCACCTTGCGCGAGTATCGCAGTGCGATGAGCACGTACCACAGGTAGCGCATGTAGAAGCAAAACCACGAATTGTGTGTGCTCTGCGCCTGCCTGAGGTGAATCATCTCGTGGTTCTTGGTGTAAGTCACCCGGTTATTCAGCAGGTCGGCATCATCCTGGTCGTGGGTGAAGATGAAGCCGAACATCGTGATCGCAGCATAGTTCTTCCGGCAGAAGAACCGGTTCACAGAGGCTGGCATATCGCTGACGGTGTTCGGCCTCGGGGCTCTGAAGATGAGCTTGAAGATATTCAAGAGCCTTACTTCTTCTTCGAGGTCTTGGTCTTCTTCAGACTGTTGACCTTGTTGGAGACTACCTTCTTCGTAGACACTCCGCTGGTGGATTTCTTATAATAGGTGAGAGCCTCGGGCAGGTGCTTCTGGATGTCGCTGATGCGCTTCGAATCCGACGGGTGCGTGCTGAGCCACGGTATCTGCTGAGCCGACGACTGTGCGGCCATGCGCTGCCAGAAGGTGACGGCGACGTTGGGATCGTAGCCTGCCATAGCGGCGAAGATGAGTCCCATGTAGTCGGCCTCACTCTCGTTGTCGCGCGAATACTTCAGGTTAAGAAGCGTCAGTCCCTGCGTGGCCATGCCCTGAATGGCCTGCGTGCTCGAATTGTCCATTCCCAGTGCCGAGAGCACACCACCACCGAGCTGCACCAGTGCCGAGGAGTTCTGCTCCTTGGTCATCTGTTCTGCAGAATGTTTGGCCACGGCATGCGCAATCTCGTGCCCGAGAACGATGGCCAGTGAGGACTCGTTCTGCGTCACGGGAAGGATTCCTTCGTAGACGACGATCTTTCCGCCAGGCATACAGAACGCGTTCACCTGATTGTCGGCAATCAGGTTGAACTCCCAAGCGAAGTTCTTCACCTCGTTGGCAAAGCCATGGGTGCGCAGATAGGTCTCAACGGCATTGGCCAGTTTCTGACCGACGCGCTGCACCAGCGCCGTGTTAGCGGCATTGGTCGATTTCTTGGCAGATGCCAAATACTGGTTATACTGCTGAGAGCTGAGACTCAGCACATACTCATCGCTCACGCTGAGCCGATGCTTACGCCCTGTGACGGGCACGGTGCTCGTGGTTCCGCATGACACCAGGATGGAGGTGACAAGCGACAAAAGAATCAACTGTACTTTCTTCATTTTTGGATCAGATTAATCATTTTCGGAAACAAAAGTACACTTATTTCGCGAAATAACCAAGAAATAGAAAAAAAATGATTAGATTTGCACGGAATAAAATGAAAACAGCCATTATCGGCGGAGGAGCAGCAGGCTTTTTCCTGGCCGTCAACCTGAAAGAGATGATGCCCGAGATGGACGTGACCATCTTCGAGCGCAGTAGACGCGTGCTGGCCAAGGGGGAAATCTCGGGCGGCGGGCGCTGCAACTGCACGAACTCTTTCGAGGGCATCAGCGACCTCAGCCAGGTATATCCGCGCGGACATCGGTTGCTGCGAAGACTGTTCAACGTGTTCGACCATCGCGCTGCCTACGACTGGTTCGAACGTCATGGCGTCGCCCTTACCACGCAAGACGACCACTGCGTGTTCCCACGTTCACAAGATGCGCACACCATCATCGACTGCTTCCTCGACCAAGCACGGCGGTACGGCGTGCGCATTGAGAACAACCGGCGAATCTGTTCCATCGACGAGTTGCACGACTACGACTTCATTTCCGTGACCACAGGCGGATCGCCACGCGCCGAAGGATTGGAATGGCTCCGGCTGATGGGCCACCAGATAGAGGCTCCCGTGCCGTCGCTCTTCACCTTCACCATTGCCGACACTGCCCTTCGCGCCCTGATGGGCACCGTGGCCGCCAACGCCAGCTGCCAGATTCCCGGCACGAAGCTGCGTGCCGACGGTCCGCTGCTCATCACCCACTGGGGCATGAGCGGTCCGGCCATCCTGAAGTTGTCGAGCCATGCCGCCCGACTGCTCCACGACCAAGGTTATCGGTCGCCACTGAGCGTGAACTGGACTGGACTTAGCGAGCAGGATGTGCAGCAACGTCTCTCGGCCTGCATGCAGCAACATGCAGGGAAACACGTGCACAACGCTTCGCCTTTCGACCTCACGCAGCGCCTATGGTCCTACCTGCTCGATAGGAGTATCAGCGAGAAAGCACAGAGTAGATGGAACGATCTGGGAAAGAAAGACATCAACCGGCTGGTGAATGCCCTTTGCAACGACACGTATCAGATTGTCGGGCGTGCTGCCTTCAAGGAGGAGTTTGTCACCTGTGGCGGTGTCTCGCTGAAGAGCATCAACCCCAACACAATGGAAAGCCGCTGTCGCAAGGGACTTTTCTTCGCAGGCGAGGTGCTCGACATCGATGGTGTGACGGGCGGCTTCAACTTCCAGGCGGCATGGACCACGGCCTACGTCGCCGCTCTCTCCATCAAGAAATCCACTTAGAACAGCCGAACCTTCGCCAACCGTTTAGCCTTGGCTTTCGACGTTTCCGAAAGCTGACCCTTGAGATACATTTCCATGATGAGCGACGCGATGGGTACGGCCATGTCGGAACCGAAACCGCCATGCTCAATATAGACGGCAATGGCAATCTTTGGATCGTTCATCGGTGCAAAGCCCATGAAAGCAGAATGATCCTTGCCCGCATTCTCCACCGTTCCCGTCTTGCCGCAAACAGTATAGCTGGCGCGCGCTGCCGTACAGGTGCCTTTTTCCACCGCTCTGCGCATGCCTTCGATCACCGGACCGTAGGCATCCCGGCCGACGAGCGTCTGCCTACGACGCTTGAACCGCGCAGCCAAAGGCTTCGATGCCGTGGCCTGATGGATATGGGGCGTGAAGAAAAAGCCTCGGTTGGCTATGGTGACGGCCAGATTGCACATTTGCAGCGGTGTCATCGTGATGTCGCCCTGCCCCATCCCGGCCCAGAGAATCGTGCGCGCATCCCATCCCTGCTTGTAACGACGGTTCAGATAGGCAGCGTTGGCCACCAAGCCGCCACGCTCGCCCGTCAAGTCTACACCCAACGGTCCCCCCAGCCCCATGCTTGTCATATACTTATGCCACACGGTGATGGCCTCGCTGGGGTCGGCATAGAGGAAATCGTCGTTGAGCAAGGCCATGAAATTGGAGAGGAACCACGTGTTGCACGAAAAGGCCAGCGCATCGGCCAAGGCCAGTGGTGTGGCGTGCTTGTGGCAGCCCACATGGATATTGCCGTCGGTAAAGCCGCCGTTGCAGTCGTTCACCTGCTCCGGACTGATGAATCCCTCGGAGAGCATCACCAACGCCTGAGCCGTCTTGAACGTGGAGCCGGGGGCGTAGGCCGTGCCAATGGCCAAAGAGAGGTTGCTGCCCGAGGGCGAATTGGTCACCAGACAGACAATCTCGCCCGTCGCAGGCTTGATGGCCACAATGCTGCCTTGCTTGCCTTGCAACAGCTGCCGACCAAGTTCCTGCAACAAGGGGCGCGTAGTGAGCGGTGCGTCGTCGGCCCTTGCCGTTACTGCAACGGCGAGCAACACGACCGAGAGGAGTATATAGAAGATGTTTCTTGTCATCGTATACATGCTTGAAAAGATGTTTGCCTGCAAAAGTATAGTTTTTTTGCGTAACGGCAAAATGTTTGAAGCGAAAAAAGGCTATCCTCACGGACAGCCTTTTTCTGTATACAAAAACATTATGTTATCTAGCGAACAAGATTATATCTTCTATTCGACTGCAAAGATACGGGGAAAAAAAAATTCGTGCAATACCTAAAAATGAGGTTTTGCACGAATACCTATTTATGGGGAAAGGAGGAGGCGGTTGATCGGTCAAACTACAATCGCACAAGGGTGGAACCTTGCACGGTCGGATCGCTGCTGCGCAACTGCACGGCATAGACGCCACGCAGACCATCCATACGGCACTCTTCCTCCGTGACACCGGCCCCGAGGGTCAGCGATGCCACCCTCACTCCGGCAAGCGAATAAATCTCTACGGTCGTGGGACGCTGCGTGGGCTGGGCGAAATGCAACCGCAGACAGTCGCCATGGAGCGAGAAGGTCACGCCGCGTGGCTGCGATACCGACAACTGCGGTATGCTGCTCCCCAGTCCCAAGATGTCTATCAGTCCGGCATAGGCATCAATCTCACCATGCCCGTAGTAGATGTTGGGATAGTCCCAGTCTTTCTCGTAGCGTCGGCACGTGCGACTAAACACCTCCTTCACCTCTTCGGCCGTCAGGTCGGGCTTCGCCTGCAGCCACAGGGCGATGATGCCCGAGACCAAGGGTGTCGACATCGACGTTCCCATATCGCTGGTCCAGGCATAGGTGCGACCATTGAAGTCGAAGTGCTCCACGCTCCAACGGATATCCGACGCTATCGGATTGTTCTCTAAATAGTAGCTGCTGTACGACGAAATGACATTCGTTCCAGGGGCCATCACGTCGGGCTTGATACCCTCGTAGAATGTCGGTCCCACGCTGCTGTAACTGGCTCGCACGCCGCCCGTTCCTTCATCGTTGCGCAACGTGTCGCCCTCGTAGTTCACAATCTGCGTGCGGTACGAGGTGGCTCCCACGCAGACCACCGACGGGGCACCGCCAGGCACCAACACGCTGTAGCGTGCAATGGCATCGGTAAGGGTCGGATCGGAGAACACGCCATTGTACAGAGCACCGCCCAGACAGAAGAACTCGGCATGGGCGTCGGTGCCGACAATCTCGAACGACGTCGGAATGGTGGCTCCGAAGTCTTTTGCCGAGCCCAGGATATAAGCCTCGTAGACCATCTTCGTCGAGTCGTAGGCGCAGGGATAGGCGGCCATGTCGATGACATACTGACTTCCGCCCCGCGTGTAGACAGTGTCGACCAGCTCCGAGTCGGGCAGCAGTACCAGACCTTCCGTCTCGAAGGTGAGGGTATCGGGGTCGTTGCGCCTATAATATGCCTTCATTCGTATGTCCACAGGACGGTCAGAGCGGATCATGAAGTGGGCATAAGGTTTACCCACACGGATGAAGGCTCCCGCCGACTCCACTCCAACAGGCTTGTCGATATAGTTCTTGTTGCGACCCTCGTTGCCTGCCGATGCCACGATGATGTGTCCGGGACCTGTCATCTGCTGCAACACCTCGAAGAAGAGCACATCGTCGCCCCAGAGATCCATCTGCGAACCCTCGCTGAACGACACCACGCACGGCTTACCCACCGAGTCGGCATAGTCGAAAGCGTACTTGAAGCCCAGCGCATCGGTGGCCGACGTGTACTTTTTGCGGTTCACGCTGTCCACCAAAGCGATGTTGTTGCTCACGGCATTGCCAATCAGACAGATGTCGCTCTCGAAGGCCACGCCGCCATAACGGCCCTCATAGCCGCTGCCCACGGCCGTTCCTGCCGTGTGCGTGCCATGGGTCTGCCTCAGTCCGTCGCGCGTATGCGCCACAGCCAGAATCTCCTCCTGCGTCTGGTAGTCGCGCCCCACATAGAGCGTGCTGTTCAGCGTGTCGTCAGAGAGCTGGTCCCAAAGGCGCTTCACGCGGTATTCCGACAGGTCACGGCTATAGAACGTGGGATGTGTGACGTCGAAGCCAATGTCTTCAACACCCACCACGACTCCCTTGCCCGTGAAGGCCTGCGGCAATGTGCCTGCCCCCTCGTGCACCATGTTGACACCTATCACCATCCTCGACGTGTCGTTGAGCACCGTGCAAGGCTCACTGGCCTCGATTCGGCTCACCGACTGACTCTCCGACAGCGCGGCCAGACGGTCCGTAGGGATGTCGGCTATGTAGATGTCGCCGAAGCGTTCCAGCACGCGACAACCATAGTGCGACAGTTCGGCAGCCCCGTCGCCCGCAATGCGCACGAAGGCACAGATCGATTCCGCACCTCTGTGACCACGGCCTGGCATGCGACGCGCCTCCTGACTGTACTCCGTGGCCGCTCGGCGAACATACGACGACATCTTCAGCAGGTTGCCCCGCCCGTCGCCCGAAGCTCGGCAGACAGCCGACAGCATGCACAGAAACAATAAGAAAAATATCTTCTTCATGTCGATTAGTGGTTACGTTATGAGCACAAAGGTAATAAAAAAAATGATTTCCCGCGACTTTTGTCTGCAAAAAACACGAAAAAAGCCGCGTCCCGGCAAGGAACGCGGCCATTTCGGTTGTTTTTATAACACAAATTCTCTCTCTTATTACTCTTTTTCGTAATTGTCGGGCGACAACTTTTAATTCTTAACTTAATTGTCGGGCGACAACTCTTAATTCTTAATTCTTAACTTAAATGAGTCCCCTGTTCACCAGAGTAGTGTTCAGCAGCAGCAGGTAACGCTTGTACTGCTGGCGGTCAAGCACCATACGCATGTAGCGGAGGTTGTTGTTGATGGCGTTCTTCATCATCGACGGACGAGCCTCTTCGTTGGCAGCGGCCACACTCATCATGTTAGCGCAGAACTCGCGGTGGATATCCTGCACGGCCTCCATCTGGTCGATAGTCAGGTCGAGGGCTTCACCAAGCTTGCTGTAGTTCACCTCCATGCGATAAGCCTGCATGCTGCTTGTGCTGTTCAGATTCTCATCCTCTGCAAATGCCATAGTCATGCTGAGCACTGCTACGACGGTCATCAAAAATCTTTTCATAATCTTTTCCTTTCTTTTTTGTTATCCTAAAATTGTTATCCTGTGGCGCCACTCTTCAGCGCCTTTTTCTGTTTTTTGACGCTGCAAAGGTATGGGCTTTTTCCAAACCAGCAATCGTTTTCCGCCTCATCTTTGCCCAAAACGCCCGCTTTTTTGACGCACATCAAAAAAACACCCACATCCCGAAATTCCCTTTCCTCGCTGCTGTTTCTATATATAAAATAGGTATTGCCAGAAAAGGTTGAGAATTGATTGTTAAACATCAAAGCACAGCTTGCACATTTTACCCTGTTTGTGCATAAATTAAAGTGAAATAGCAAGCAAAAAGCGCTTTTTTTTCTTTAAAAGAGTATTTTCAAAATAAAATGATTATCTTTGCAACGATACTCACTTACATCATTAAGAATATATTTATGGCAAGACCCATTAAAGAAACTCCAATCCTCTATGGTGAGGAAGCTCAGAAGTTTGAGAAGAGGATGCAGAGTCCTGAGCCCGTTTCACAGGAAAGGCTGAAACGCATGCAGCAGGATTATGAATTTATGCGCAGCCGTTGCGTCAATTGCTCTTTCTAAGTGATTGACAGGAATGCGATGCAATTGCGCCGTCTAGGTGAAACCGATGTCGTTTCACTATTTGACTGCGGTGATGAAGACCTAAACGACTTCATCATGACAGATGCGCCCCTTTATTTTAAAGTTCGGCTGGCAACGAGCTATGTTTTGGAAAACAAATCTACAGGAGAAGTGTATGGCTTTTTCAGTCTTGCCCACGACCGTATCTCCCTGACAGACTTTCCGAGTAATTCCGCCTATAATCGATTTCGCAAGCGTTTTTTCACCCAAGGGAAAATGTTCAAGAGTTATCCAGCCTTGAAGATTTGTCGCTTGGCTACCAGTGTCACTTGCAGGGGCGAAGGTATCGGTACGATGATTGTCAACATGATTGTTGCCTCCTACAAGAAAGACAACAAAGCAGGTTGCCGCTTCATCACCGTAGATGCATACTCGGGAGCGCTTCCTTTCTACAACAAAATGGGCTTTATTCCTCTTTCTAAGGAGGACGAAGGAGCTCCAACCAGACTTCTCTATTTTGATTTGGAGAGCGTGACAAACAACGTGTGACGATTCTCACCCATTACATTTTAAGGTGTGGGCGGAATGTTGTCGCCACTGCCTGGTACGTTGCTGCCTGTGGTGAACGAGAGCACCTCGCCAAAGGTCGTTCCAGCGGCACTGCGAGCGAAGACACGCGCATAATAGGTTGTCTGCGGACTCAGTCCGGTTAGCTCTACCACCGCATTGCTCAGCACGGTGCTGTTTGACGACTGCTTCGCTACGAGGTCGTTCTCCCCTGGTGTCCTGCTCGACGACGAATAGCACACCCCATATTCAGTGATAGCCGTTTCTGACGAGGCCGAGAGCACAATGACGGCGGCTGTTGTCGTCACGTCACGATACGAGCTGCTGCTGATAACGGGAGCTTTCGCCGATGGTGTCTGTTGCTCGCCTGCTTTCTGCGTCACGGTGATTGATTGGCTGACTAACTTTCCGGCAATGGTGAGATACACCGTTCTGCTGGCAGCTGTTGTATTGGCAGCTGCCCGCAGGCGCACGGCTCCTCATCCCTTTCCCGCTGTGGGTTTCACGTGGAGCTAGTTCACCTCCTCGCCGTCAACCTTGATCATCCAGTCGCAGTTCGCATTGATGGTAACTTCTGTCGATCCGCCATCAGCTAAGAAGCTGATGTTACGGTTGCTGACGCTGATCTGTTCCTTGCTCGCCACCACATCATCCGTGCTGTCGCTTCCACCGCAACTGCTGATGAAGACCATGAGCATCGCCATGATCACCACACTATATTGCTTTATCTTCATAATCCTGCATTGTTTAGAAATAATACGAAAGTCCTATATTGAGGTTAAAGCCGTCGGTCCACTTGCCGAAGTGGTCGTCAATATCCGTCAGCTTCTTGAAATTGTTGTCCTTATAGAGCCCGAAGGCATACTCCGGAGTGACATGCAGTTTCATCTGATGGCCCAGCGAGACCGACAGCCGCGCCCCCACAAAGGCCGACAGGCTGCTGGCATTACGCATGAAGTCGTCGGAACCATTCTTCTGCCCCTCCACATCACTGCCATACATCCCGTTAAACGCCACACCAGCCATCGGCATCAAGTCCAGATTGGTGACAACAGGAAAACTATAGCCGTAGCTGGCCCTGATCTGGAAAGCCTTGTAGCTATAGGCCGCTCTCACTGACGAGCCGGTGGTATAGAGGAAGATATCCTCCGTCTTGTCCACTCCGTAAACGGCTCCCACTTCGATGTGATGCTGGTCGAACTGGTAACCGACGTGCACCGACGGTCCCATGACGGTCAGGATGCTGAACCCGATGCCTGCATAGACGGGATGTTTCTCTTCCTT
>ODAI010229163.1_pt1 | contig 10371 bp, 12 predicted proteins | sample 1539321 | NCBI WGS metagenome assembly ODAI01 (sample SAMN02144231, study PRJEB22623) | gut metagenome | biome: sheep rumen | host: Ovis aries | place: New Zealand | reverse complement strand
GGGCGTTCTGAGGAGCGGCGGAGATACGAGGTTCGCGATGTTCGCGGACATAGGCACCATATGGCTGATCGGAGTGCCGATGGCGTGGATATGCACCGCCTTCCTGCATCTTCCTATATTCGTTGCGGTCGCGCTGGCCAAGACTGAACTTGCGGTCAAACTCGTCATCGTGGTGAAGCGCGTCCTGTCGAAGAAATGGGTCAATAACATGGTCGAAAATCTGTAAGCGAAAAAGAGTGAAAAAAGACCGAACAGATTTACAATAATATTCACAATTGTTCGAAATAATGAAAAAATGTTGCCTGATTTCTGCCGAAAGAGCCGTGAAAATAGATGTAATCGGGCTTTTGTTTCGGAATAAGAGGTTGGGGAAATGTTGAAATTCCAATAATCGGAAGATAGGTGACAAAAATCTTGTATCGACTTGTACTTATTTTCATGTCTGCTTTACATTTTTTTCGATTCAAGTATAATTTATTATGAATATTCTCATTTGGAGGCATACCGTAATTGGAATACGTGATAGGAGCGCTGACCGGTCTTCTGATCGGAGGTCTGCTAGGATACATCAAAAGCAAGATCATCTGGAGCAGATATATCAAAAAAAGTGATGAGGGCGGGTACGACAATGAATCCGCGCAGGTCTACGGCAGGCTTCTTGCGAGCAATGCGCTCAATATCGCTATTTTAGTTATCGTATTCCTCATGAGGAATATCGTCCCCGTAGAATGGGTATCGTTCTTTATAGGGGCGGCAACGGGCCTTGTGGCGATGAACTTCATCACCGCTGGCGCAAGGAAATGACGTAATACTGCATGAAGGGTGGTGCAGACAGGTTATGACTGTATCTATGATGGAAAATTTGAACGAGATGGGAATCACGAGCGGAATGATAACGAGCACCGTGATCACCATCATTCTTTGCGTTATCGCAATTCTTGCGGGACGCAATATGCAGCTGAAAGAACCCGGCAGGCTGCAGAACATGGTTGAGATAGGCATAGGCAAGCTCTACGGTTTCTTTGAAGGGATCATGGGCAAGAAGCTTTGCAGGCAGTACTTCCCGATAGTGGGAACGCTGTTCATCTACATCCTGTTCTGCAATTATTCCGGGCTGCTTCCCGCAGCCGGCGAGCTTCCCGGACTCAAGCCTCCGACGGCCAGCATCAACTGCACGGCCGCAATGGCTATATTCGTCTTCTTCATGACGATGTTCGTAGGTATCAGGGCGAACAGAGGACCGAAATACTTCAAACACCTTTTCAAACCGTTCGCGTTCCTCTTCCCTCTGATGGTGATAGAGATGGTCGTAAGACCCCTCTCGCTGACGATGCGTCTTTACGGTAACGTATTCGGTGAAGAGACGGTAACACATCAGTTCTTCACGATGGTCCCGATCGGACTTCCTGTAGTAATGCAGGCCCTGTCCGTACTGATGGGACTCGTCCAGGCTCTCGTATTCTCGCTGCTGACGGCGATCTACTTCACAGAGGCAGGCGAGGTCGAAGGAGAAGAACTGGAGACCCTTTAAGGGCGAATGCCCCGCTGATGCAGGGGCATGATGGATAAGATCAAATTTGTAATTTGATATATAACGAAACAAGTCTTAAAAGACTAGCATGAAAGGAGTACTAAACTATGGGTATGGTAGCATTAGGAGCAGCGCTGGCAGTAGGTCTTGCAGCTATAGGACCGGGAATCGGTCAGGGTATCGCAGCAGGTAAAGCGCTTGACGGTATGGCTCGTCAGCCGGAGGCGGCGGGTATGCTCAGAACGAACATGATCCTGGCGTTCGCGTTCATGGAATCGCTGACGATCTACGGTCTTGTAATCGCGTTCCTGCTCTATTCGAAGGTATGATAAAGTAAGAGGTTAATCGAAGGAAGAAATCATGGTTGAAGCATTAGGAATAAGCCTGATAGAATTTGTCTTTTATCTGATCAACTTCTTGATTCTGGTCGGTGTGCTTGGAAAGTTCCTTTACAGACCTTTCATCAACATGCTCGACACCAGGAGACAGACCATAAAAGATGCCTTCGACAGCGCGGAAGCGACTAACCGCAAAGCCGACGAAAAGCTCGCCAACTATGAAAAGCGCATCGCCAACGTCGAGTCTGAGGGCCGCGACATCATCAAAGAAGCGACCGATCAGGCAAGGCTGAAGGCTGCGTCGATCATCGAAGAAGCGAACAAGCAGGCTGACGATATAGTCCAGAAAGCCCGCGTTGAGATCGAACAGGAGAAGGAGAGCGCACTTGCTGACGTCAGAGATCAGATCAGCGAGCTGGCTCTTATGATGGCTGAAAAGATCATGGAGAAGGATATCGAGGTCAACGGCCAGGAACAGATCCTTGATCAGGTGATGGAAGAGGTAGGTACAGCTAAATGGCAGAATTAACCGTTGACAGGACATATGGAGGCGCCCTGTTCTCAGCGGCGCACGACGTCGGTAAGGTCAGTGAGATCGAAGAAGAGGCCTTTGCCGTTCTTGACGTGTTCAAAGAAAACGGGGACTTCTTCAAACTCCTCAACTTCCCGGGCATTTCGATGGATGAAAAGAAAGACATCATAAGGAACGTCTTTTCGGGGAGGATCTGCGAGGAACTGGAGAACTTTCTGTATATCCTCATAGACAATCACAGGATCGGGCGATACGAACAGATCGTAAAAGACTACAAAAAACTGCGCAACGAAGAAGAAGGCGTAGCGTTCGGTACAGTGTACTCAGCGCAGCCTGTCTCTGAAGAGAGGATGGACTCGCTGCATCAGAAGGTTTCGGATCTGCTCGGTGAAAACGTCAAACTCGAGAATGAGATCGACAAGACTCTTATAGGTGGAGTCAAGATCCTTATCGACGGAAAAATAATAGACGCAAGCCTGCGCTCGCGTCTTGAAAGTCTGGGCAATTCAATGAAAATGTGATTTGCCCTCGTCAGGAGGAAATATTAAATGAATTTAAGACCTGAAGAAATAAGTGCGGTCATCAAGGAGCAGATAAAGAACTACTCCAATGCCCTTGACGTCTCGGACTTCGGAACTGTCATCCAGGTCGGTGACGGTATCGCGAGGGTTTACGGGCTCGATAACTGCATGTCCGGAGAGCTCCTTGAGTTCCCCGGTGGCACTTTCGGCATGGCCATGAACCTTGAGGAAGACAACGTAGGATGCGTTATCCTCGGTTCGGATGCCGAGATCAAAGAAGGAGATATAGTCAAGCCGACAGGAAGAGTAATCGAAGTACCTGTAGGCGAAGCGATGATAGGAAGAGTAGTCAACGCTCTCGGACAGCCGATCGACGGCAAAGGCCCCATCAAGACGAGCGAGGCCAGACCGGTCGAAAGCCCGGCACCGAGCGTTATCGACCGTCAGTCCGTAAAAGAGCCGCTGCAGACGGGACTCAAAGCTATTGACTCGATGATCCCGATCGGCAGAGGTCAGCGTGAGCTGATCATCGGCGACAGACAGACAGGTAAGACGGCTATCGCTATCGACACTATCCTGAACCAGAAGGACACGGATGTCATCTGCATCTACGTTGCCATCGGTCAGAAAAAGTCGACAGTAGCACAGCTTGTTAAGACTCTCGAAGACCAGGGCGCTATGGACTACACTATCGTAGTTTCGGCTACAGCTTCGGACGTAGCTCCGCTGCAGTACATCGCACCGTACGCAGGATGCGCTATGGGTGAGTACTTCATGTACAAGGGGCAGCATGTAATGATCGTATACGACGACCTTTCGAAGCATGCTGTTGCTTACAGAGCCATGTCCCTGCTGCTCAGAAGGCCGCCGGGGCGTGAGGCTTATCCGGGCGACGTATTCTACCTGCACTCGAGACTGCTCGAAAGAGCTGCGAAGCTGTCCGACAAGCTCGGCGGCGGTTCGCTTACTGCTCTGCCGATCATCGAGACACAGGCAAGCGACGTATCGGCTTACATCCCGACAAACGTAATATCGATCACAGACGGTCAGATATATCTGCAGCCCGAACTGTTCTTCCAGGGCCAGAGACCTGCTATCGACGCCGGTATATCCGTATCCAGGGTAGGCGGCGACGCTCAGATCAAGGCTATGAAACAGGTATCGAGCAAGATCAAGATGGAGCTGGCTCAGTACAGAGAGCTCGCGAGCTTCTCGCAGTTCGGCTCCGACGTAGACGCGGACACTAAGGCAAGACTCGACCACGGTGCTGTTCTGATGGAGATCATCAAGCAGGGCCAGTACAAGCCGATGCCGGTAGAGTATCAGGTAGTCAGCATTTTCGCCGCTGTCAACGGCTTCATGCAGGATATCCAGATCGACAGGATCGGAGAGTTCGAAAAGAACCTGATCGAGTACATGGAACTCAATGAGAGACCGTTCCTCGACCAGATCCTTGAAGAGGGAAAACTTTCGGATGCTATGGAGCAGGAGCTCAGAGATGACATCGTCAAATTCAGAAAGACTCAGAAGAGCGACATGCTCATCGACAGCCAGAAAGCTCTCAGGCACGAAGAACTCGCTGAAGAAGATGCCGCAATAGAGGCGGCAAGAGCCGAAGCGGAAAAGAATCTGTAAGACTTGATTTAGAAATATAAAGGAAAAGGAGGTGAAGCTATGGCCGTCAGTATGCAGGACGTAAAGCGCCGCATCAAGAGCGTTACCAGCATGGAGCATATAACGAACGCCATGAAACTGGTATCCGCGGCAAAGCTGAGAAGGGCCAAAGCCACCTTTGAACAAACGAATAAGCAGCTGCATTTCATAACGGATACGATAGGCGAGATATTCACGAGCACGACGAACATCCCTGAGGAATACCTCGAGGGAAACCGTGAGATCAAGAATACATGCTATATCATCCTTACGAGCAGCAAAGGTCTGTGCGGAGGGTTCAACTCCAACGTCATCCGCAAGGCGGAAGAAGCGATGAGGGTCCGCAAGAGCGTGCCCAAGATCGTGGCGGTAGGGAGCAAAGGACGCGACTACTTCGCCAAGGAGGGAATCGAGATCATCGGGGACTATGAAGATCCACCGGAGACGATATCGTTCCTGGCGACGCAGCAGCTCTCAAGACCGATCATCAAGATGTATGAAGACGGCGAGATAGACGAAGTCGTTCTTGTATATACTGCTTATCTGAGCACTATCGACCAGCAGGCGACAGCCATAAGGATGCTGCCGTTCCAGCCGGAGAAGAACGCGAATGTGATGATGCACGACAAGGACATCGAGTACGGTCCTTCGATGGAGGCTGTATTCAACTATCTCGTACCGAAGTACGTCGAAACGATGGTATACAACGCTATAGTGGAATCGGCGACATGTGAGCACGCAGCGAGGAGGATGGCTATGGAGAACGCCACCGACAACGCGAGAGATATGCTCCAGGAGCTGTCGCTCAACTATAACAGGGCCAGACAGGCAGCGATCACGAACCAGCTCATCGAGATCGTTTCGGGCTCTGAAGCACAGAAATAGGAGGAGAGCAGAATAATGAACAAGGGACTTATACATCAGATCATAGGACCTGTCATAGACGTAAAGTTCGATCCGGAGCAGATGCCGGAGCTGAACAACGCCATTGAGATCATGCTCGGTGATAAAAAAGTCGTAGCGGAAGTCGCTCAGCACATGGGTGACGATGTCGTAAGGTGCGTCGCGCTTTCATCGACGGACGGACTTTCAAGAGGAATGGAAGCCATTGATACAGGAGGCCCGATCAAGGTACCTGTAGGCAAGGAAGTCCTCGGAAGACTGTTCAACGTTATCGGCGAGACTATAGATGAGAAGGGACCTGTTGAAACAGACAAGCGCGCTTCCATCCACAGAGAAGCTCCGAGCTTTGAAGATCAGGACACATCAACGCAGGTATTCGAGACAGGTATCAAGGTAATCGACCTTATCGCTCCTTACACAAAGGGCGGAAAAGTAGGCTTGTTCGGAGGCGCCGGCGTAGGAAAGACGGTACTGATCCAGGAGCTTATCAGAAACATCGCTACAGAGCACGGCGGACTTTCGGTATTCGCGGGCGTAGGCGAGAGAACTCGTGAAGGAAACGACCTTTACTACGAGATGATCGACTCCGGAGTAATCGACAAGACTGCCATGGTATTCGGTCAGATGAACGAACCGCCGGGGGCTCGTATGAGGATCGCTCTTACGGGACTTACGATGGCGGAGTACTTCCGTGATGAGGAAGGACAGGACGTTCTTCTGTTCATAGACAACATATTCAGATTCACTCAGGCAGGCTCCGAGGTATCGGCGCTGCTCGGCCGTATGCCGTCAGCCGTAGGATACCAGCCGACGCTTGCTACAGAGATGGGCGCAATGCAGGAGAGAATCACTTCGACGAAGAAGGGCTCGATCACATCGGTCCAGGCCGTATATGTACCGGCCGACGACCTTACCGACCCGGCTCCGGCGACTACATTCTCCCACCTCGATGCTACAACGGTACTCGACCGTGCGATCACAGAGCTCGGTATCTATCCGGCTGTTGACCCGCTCGCGTCGACATCGAGGATCATGGACCCGCTCATCCTTGGTGAAGAGCACTACAACACGGCCAGAGAGGTACAGGAGATACTGCAGGCTTACAAAGACCTTCAGGACATCATCGCCATACTCGGTATGGACGAACTCTCAGATCAGGACAAGCTGATCGTAAACCGTGCAAGAAAGATCCAGAGATTCATGTCTCAGCCGTTCGGTGTAGCTGAACAGTTCACAGGTATCGAAGGTAAATACCTGCCGCTGTCCGAGACAGTAAGAAGCTTCCGCGAGATCCTCGACGGAAAACACGACGATATTCCTGAAAGCTTCTTCCTCATGGCAGGCGGAATCGACGAAGTCGTAGCAAACTGGGAAGCATCGAAGGCCAAGAAGGAAGAGAACGATGGCTAAATCATTCAAACTCAGTGTAATAACACCGTCCAAGATATTCTATGAAGGGGACGTCGAGCTGCTCGTCGTTCCCACGCTCGAGGGCGAAGAGGGCTTTATGGCGAACCACTCGTGGGCCACAAAGCTCCTCAACGTCGGAGAGATGGCTGTCCAGGAAGCGGGCAAATCCGACTTCAGGATAGCTTCGATCGCGGGCGGATTCATAGACGTCAAGGACAGCGTCATCCTGTATGCCGATCACGCCGAATGGGCTGAAGAGATCGACAAGCAGAGAGCGCAGAAAGACAAAGAATTTGCTGAGGAATGGCTCAGCAAGAACAAGGGCGAAAAGGATGAGTATTCTGTGAGACGCGCAGAGGTCGCTCTCAAGAAAGCTATTTCACGTTTGAATGTCGCTAACGGCGGCAGAAGAGGCATCTAGTCAATGAAGAAAAAAAGCCTCTATATCATTCCGGCGATCATCATCCTCTGCCTGGCACTCTTTGTTGGATGCGGTGAAGATGAAGCGCAGCAGGAGGCGGCGTCGCCTGAAGGACTTTCCGATACGGTCAAGGTCCTCGTTATGAACAGGAGCGCCGGCTCGAAGGTCTGCGAAGGTCTTCCGGAGAACTATACAATCGAAAAAGTGTCGGACCCGGCGGATTTCAAAGCCAGATTGAAGTCCGGCTCTTTTGATATTGCGATATCGCCGACGGTCGTCGCTGCTCAGGTCTACGGAGAGGGCGGACGGAAGATAACTTCCATCAGTCCGACGTCTCTGGGAGGCGTATACGTCTACGGAAACGGCGTCAGCGGCTGGGGATTCACACCGAAGACGCTTGCGAAGAAGACGGTCGTCTGCCTCGGAAGGGATTCCGAGGAGAAGGCCATCATCAAGAAGGTCATGCTCGACAAGGGAGCTGCCTTCTCGACGGTGAGATTCGACTACGTCGACTCGCAGAAAGACCTCATAACGGTCGCCAAGGATTACGGCACCATCGTCGCGGCTCGTCAGCCGTATGCCGCGAGGATAGCGAAGATCGACGGAGTCAACGAGCTTCTCGACCTCAACGAGTATTACTACGATGAGGAGAGTGAGGACATCGTCGCCGAAGTCATGGTCGCGAACAACAAGATGATCGAAAACAGACCGAACGATCTGCCGATAGTGATCAGCGATTACAAAGCGGCTCTCGAAAAGGCCGGCAAATCGAAGACGCAGCTCGTCTTCTACGCCGACAGTGACCGCGGAGCAAAGCTGATGAAGCAGTTCAACGATGCCATGTACAGCACAGACAGTTCACTAATGGGAGGAAAGGCATTCAACAGCAGCTACTACTACAAGATGAGATAGCGCAGCGGCGGGCAACGCCGCAGGAAAAGTGAATGAACTGAATTTCTTCGAGCGGAACGCAAGATATATCGTTCTTATAGCAGTCGTGATAGGTGCCTTCTCAGGCAACTTCGCCAGACTCACCGAGGCCCCGCCTATGGTGATCGGCTTTTACAGACTGCTTTTTTCGTTGCCGTTCTTCGCGGCGGTCGCGCTCCGGTCGAAGGAGTCCAGATCTCAGATGACGCACCTGTCGTCAAAGGAACTTCTGTTTTCGTTCCTTGCCGCCGCAGGTCTTTACGGCCATTACATGTGCTGGTTCTCCGCGGTGAAGATGACGAATATGGCTGCGGCCGCGACGCTCGAGTCTCTGCATCCGCTGACCGTCCTCGTCGTATCTCTTCTGTTCTTCCACAGGAAAGTCGGCTGGAAGGCGGTGGCGGGCATAATCATCGCGCTTGCCGGCGGAGTAGTCGCTTCCGGGAGCGGTCTTTCATTCAACAGCGCTGACCTTTCGGGCGATCTGCTCGCATTCGCGAGCGGGGTGTGTCTCGCATTCTACTTCATTTTCAGTAAGCACATAAGGGGCAAGGGCATGGGAGCAAACGCCTTCGTGCTGACATGCTTTTCGATCTGCTGCGCCATGTTCTTCGTAACGATGCTGGTGACGGGGACTCCGCTTACGGGATACAGACCGGTCGATTTCGCTTACATCTTCGGCATGGCCGTGCTCTGCCAGATAGGCGCGCATGCCCTGATCAGCTGGGCCCTGGGATATGTCTCCGACCTTTACGTTTCGACATGGCAGACCTTCGAAGGCGTGGTCACGATAATAATAGCCTTCTTCATATTCAGAGAAGCTCCGGCCCCCGTGCAGATCGTAGGCTGCATAGTCCCTTTCGGGGGACTTCTTTACTACAACCTCCACGCTCAGGTCGACTGGGAGGACTGAGGCGAGCTGAAAGCCCCGGAGCGGGCGTGGTTGAAAATGTGCCCTTTAGTGTATATAATGTATTAGTATTTTCGGGAGAATGAGAATGAAAAATGCTAACGGCCGCGTGCTCGGCGTCATAGGCGGGATGGGTCCACTCGCGACCCAGCTGTTTTACAAAATGGTAATAGAGAACACAGATGCTTCATGCGATCAGGATCACATCGACATGATCATACTTTCGCATGCCTCGATGCCGGACAGAACGCTTGCGATCGAAGAAGAAAGGACGGACGAGCTGGTCGAAAAATTAGGCGCAGATGCCCGCTTCCTTGAGGAGAGCGGCGTGACGTGCATAGCGGTGCCGTGCAATACCACTCACGTTATACTCCCGAAGCTTCAGGAGAAGGTCAGCATCCCGATAATCGACATGATAGAAGAAACGGCAAAGGAAGCTGCTTCGCACGGTGTCAAAAAAGTCGGCATCCTCGCGACGGACGGAACGATAGAGACAGGTCTTTATCACGCGGCATGCGAGGCTCAGGGGATCGAGGCCGTATCGCCGCCGGCAGACGTCCAGGCGCATGTGATGCACATCATCTACGACAGCGTCAAGAGCGGCGAGCCTTTGGATATGGAAGATATACGGGCGATAGAGAGCTGGAAGGCCGAAGTCGGCTGCGAGAGATGCATCCTTGGATGCACGGAGCTGCCTCTGGTCAGAGAAAGCTTCAAAGAACCCGAAAAATATATAGATGCGATGCTTATACTCGCAAGGCGCGCCGTCGAGGCGTGCGGAGCTCCGCTTACCGAGTAAGCGAACAGGGAAGAAAGATGGCGTACAAAGTCAGACTCGACGTGTTCGAGGGACCCTTCGACCTTCTGGTGTATCTCATCGAGAGCGCCAGGATGAGCATATATGATATCAAGGTCTCCGAGATCACTTCGCAGTACATTGCATATATCGAAGAAGCTCAGAAGATGGACGTAGATGTGTCTTCTGAGTTTATGGTGCTTGCGGCAGAGCTCATCGACATCAAGTCGAAGATGCTTCTTCCCAGGATGAAGGCTGACCCGAACGATCCCGAACCGGAAGATCCGAGGACGGATCTCGCGATGCGCCTGCTGGAATACAAGCGCTTCAAGGCGGCGTCCAGGATGCTCAGAGAGGGAGAGGAGCACAGCCGTCTGATCTACGAAAAACCTCAGGAAGACATATCCGAGTACACGGATTCGCCTG
>ODAI013678122.1_pt1 | contig 10372 bp, 16 predicted proteins | sample 1539321 | NCBI WGS metagenome assembly ODAI01 (sample SAMN02144231, study PRJEB22623) | gut metagenome | biome: sheep rumen | host: Ovis aries | place: New Zealand | reverse complement strand
TTTAAATTTAGAATAGTTACCAACAGAAATATATGATAAAATGTTTGATTTATCAAAATTATTTAAAATTGAAAATTCTGTAAAATATGCTAGATATTATTTAAATAATTATGGATTTCATGGAGGTTCTTTGGGCGCTTCATTAATTGAATAGTTAATGAATTTAAATAATATTATGAGCTAGGCAGGGATTTCAAATCGTCTTGATATTGATTGGCTAACTTTTGCAATTTTAAATGCTGGAGATGGAATGATTGGGCATGGAAATCGTACAGCTATTGAAGATTATCTCTCTGGATTTGCCGCAATACTAATGTTTAGAACCGGTGGTGAATTAGCTAAATAGGTAAAAATAAATATGGAATAGTAGATAATTACAAGCACAGATACTATGCGTCTTTATACTTTTTAGAGTATGTATGTTCCGTCTTCTTTTATATTAAAAACAACATATGATGCTTTAATGCAAGCATATAATACTATTATAACTTCAGCTAGAGGTTCATAGGTTTTAATTATTAATCCTGTAACAGAAAAAGATAAAGTTAACTCACATATAGTTGATAAATTATATGACCAACGCGGTTAGGCTTGGTATGAAACCGCTGCAGCTAATTTCAGTAAAGTATCTTTAGAAGAGCGTTTATTAGTAGGATTTTTAGATGTTTTAGAGCAATTAGAAACTATTATGAACAAGACATAATCTCTATCTCCGATAGAGTTTATATATAAATTTCTCCCCAAGGAGGTGATACCCATGGGTTGGATTACTGACTTCGTTAAAAATTTCAAAAAGCGCTATGAAGCCCAGATTATTAGAAATCAATAGATGGATGATTTTCTTTCTAAAGCTGAATCTAACAGAGATTAGATAAAAGAAATTAGTACCACTGTAAATTCAATGCAATCTTCTATTGCAACCATTGAAGGCAAAGTAGACGCCTTAGGTGGAGAAATTACTCACATCAATGGTCGTTTAGAAGTAATAGGAAAAGGTACTAAAATGGAATTATTTGACACTCTATATAATTGGAAAAAGATTCTAGTAGACGAACGCGGCTGGGCTAGTCCTGCAGAAAAGAAAGAAATTACACACATCTATGAAGTCTATCATGATGAACTTGGCGGCAATGGACAGGGCGAAGTATATTATCGACAAATAGTTTAGCTGCCTGAAAGCAAAACTTGACTTTTTTTATAATTTAGTTTATAATTATAAAAAATAGGAGGAAAATAATTGTGATACAAAGCAAGCGAAGCACAATGCAAATTCCAAAATTAGAAATTTATACTGACGGTTCATGTAAGCGAATGGGTAAGTCAACTTTTGGTGGTTGGAGCTTCATTGCTTTACGTGGCGGCGAACGTATTTACGAGGTATCTGGAAGCGAATATGGCACCACAAATCAGCGAATGGAACTATTGGCAATTCGCAACGCATTAGAATTCGCGCAAAAGAATAGATACCCTAATGAAGAAGTTGTAATATATAGCGACTCAGCCTACGCTATTAATTGTTATCATCAAGAATGGTATATTAATTGGCAAGATAATGGCTGGGTAAACTCTAAAAAAGAAGAAGTCGCTAATCAAGATTTATGGGTAGACATTATTCCTTTTTTCGATAATTTCTGGTACTATTTTTCTAAAGTGCCAGGGCATTCAACCAATTATTGGAATAATGAATGCGACCGTCTCGCGCAGAGCGAGGCACAACTACTAAAAGATAATTTTAGAGGAGAAAAAAATTTACATGAATGATGAGATTTATGAAGTAAGTAGGGATGAATATGCGGGTGTAATCGCACAAATTAATCCCCAATATAGTGATGTAGAAACTCTTCATGAGGAAAACAGAACTATTATTAATATTAAAAGTAAGCATGGAATACATTTTACTAAACGTATTATTAATAATGAAGATGGCGCAGAATTATATTATGTATATAACTTACCATCTGCAAAAGAATCTCTCCCTCCTAAAGCAATTAGAAAAATTGTACTTGAAACAAAAGAAGAAGTACAGAACTTCTTTGATGCTTTAAATAAAATACAGAAAGGTGATAAGAATGATTGAGTTATTCCCCGATGTTAAACAAGAAGTACGTGACGCGGCTGCACAAGCCTGGGCAATTGCTAAAACTCAAAGCGCCCCACAAGCCGCAGAGTTCTTATCTACTGTAACCAAATATTATACCGATGCTATATCAGAAGAAGATGGAGACTTTCTTAATTTTTATTTCAATATGAAAATGTTGGAGGAAACAAAGTCATGAATTGTTCATTAGTATTAAGCGGCAAATCAGGTAGCGGCAAAGATGAATTTGCACACATGATTAAGGATATATTAGCCGCACATAATAAACGCACTATTATTATACATTATGCTGATGTATTAAAATATTTTTTAAAGGAATTTTATAATTGGGACGGACAAAAGGATGCAATTGGAAGATCACTACTTCAAGGAGTAGGGACAGACCAAGTGCGCGCGCATAATCCAGATTACTGGACTCATGTAGTAGTAGATTTTTTGAAGGCTATTGAAGGCTATAGTGATTTCGATGTAGCAGTAATTCCGGACGGAAGATTTGAGAATGAGATTAATATCGCGCTAACGACCTTAGATAATTGTTATAGTGTAAGAATTGAACGCACAAATGAAGACGGCACACCTTGGATTAATCCCAATTTAACTGAAGATCAGCGCAAGCATCCTAGCGAAACTTCTCTTGATGTATTCGCATTTGATTATGTAGTACATAATGATGAAGGATTGGAGCTGCTTAAAGAAAGCGCAGAAACATTACTTAAAGATTTAAAATTAATTTAAAGGAGATTAATATGATAGATTATGCTACTTCTGAGCCTATGAAATACTTCGCGCCGCCAACAACTATGTCTCATGAAGCTCGACGCGCTAAGTTAGAACAGCTCGCTGAATCAGGAAATTACCTATTTGGGTTGAAGACAGACGGAAATTGGTCCCGAGCTATAATTTCTCCCAATCAAAAACTCTTGCAGACACGTGGTATTTCTAAGACCACTGGCACCTATGGTGAAGTACAAGATAAAGTATTATTTTTTGAAGATATTTATAGCGCATTTACAAATGGAACAACTGTAATACTTGGAGAAATTTACCTTCCAGGCGCGATAGATAAGGATGTCGGAGCAATACTTCGTTGCTTAGTACCAAAAGCACTATCACGGCAAAAAGATACTCCGTTACGTTGGCGTATTTTTGATGTACTCGCCCTTGATGGTGTAGATCATATGAATACTCATTTTGAAGAGCGTATTAAATTAATCCCGCAGGTAGTATCACGTATTAATTCACCTTTAGTAGAAGGTGTTTCATATTATGAAATGGATGATACATTCTTCGATAAAATGAGCGACATATTTGCTTCAGGTGGAGAAGGAGCTGTATGTTATCGTAAAGATTCAATTTATATACCTGGTAAGCGCGGGCCACATGCCTGGGACACAGTAAAAGTTAAGCAAGAAATTACTTCTGAGATTGATGCTTTTATTAGTACAATCGTGCCGGGTGAACATATTTATACTGGCAAAGATTTAGGTAGCTGGCAGTTATGGGAAAATCATCGTACAGGTGAACTATTAGTTGGTTCATATTTTGGTGAATATCAAACTGGCGGTGCCTATCTACCTATTACCAAAAATTATTATAATAATTGGCCTGGTGCGATACAAGTATCAGTTTATGATAATAATCACAATGAAGTACCATTGTGCAAAGTAGCAGGACTTACAGATGAGTTTAAGACTGAATTGCGCGATAATCCTACTCGATGGATTGGATGTCCTGTCACTATTGGTGGCATGATGGTATCTTCTGCAAAAGCAGACTCTAATGGTAATGGCATTTCTATACGTCATCCGCTTTTAAAACGTATTCGTGAAAATGACCTATCCAAAGAAGACTGCACATTAGCAAAAATTTTTAATTAAGCCCTATATACATAGGTGCTGAGGAGGATTTATGGAACTAGAAGAACTATTTAGTGGTTTAGATCGTTATGGACTAGACCCAGTAACTTATCAGTATTTTCATCAGCTACTTGAAAGACGCACTATTATATTAAACTATGACGTATCTGATGATATAGTTGAGAGGGTATTTTTGCCTTTAAAAGAATTTGAAGAAGATGATTCTACTGAACCTGTAACTTTAATTCTAAATAGTAGCGGTGGTTCAGTATCTGATGGATTCTTTCTTGCACATTATATCTCTCAATACTCTAAACCACTTAATATATTGGTTCCTGGATATGCTTGCTCCATGGCCGCAATTATATTAGCGGGTGGCGGCAAGAATGAAAATGTAATTAGAAGTTGTTTTCCATGCTCTTATGCTTTAATTCATGATGGTTATGTTGCACTTACCGCGCAAGAATCCAAGACCGCCGCTGATATTATGAATTTTAATGATAAGATAGATGAGCAGATTAAGGATTTTATTATACAGAATACTAACATCACAAAAGAAGAGTACGATTCCCACATGAGGCATCAATGGTTCTTATATGCTCAAGATATGTTAGAGAAAGGACTTATTGATAAAATCATAGGGGTGACTGAAGAATGAGTATTACGCATTGGGCTGATACATCTGCTCTTTTACATTGGGATGGATTATATGATGGCTATCAAATCGGTATTAGTCCTTTAACATTATCCGAATTAGAGCATATTAAGACTTCTAAAGAAAATGACGATATAAAATATAAGGCGCGTGAAGCTGTACGCGCCATTTTAAATAAAGATACATTTAAGCCAGTACTAGTAGATAATAAGAAGATTGATAAACTACTTAAACAGTATAAGTTTTTAAGTGATATCAATGATCATCGTATTATCTGCGCAGCGGAGCTAACTGCAGAGAAACAAGACCAAGATATTATGTTTCTTACTAGTGATGCAACGCAATACCTATTCGCGCTAGAAATGCCGCATTTAATGGCGGCATATTGTGAGCCTAATAGAGATAATATTACAGAATGGAATGGTTGGAATAAATATTCGCCTTCAGAAGAACAAATGGTGGAACTTTATACCAATCCTACCAATAATATATTAAATTGTAAAGTGAATGAATACGCACGTATTTATGAGGGTAAAGAATTAAAAGATATATTAGTATGGACGGGAAATGAATATCGGCCGCTTAAGTATAAAGAAATACATAATGATTTCTTGGGTACTTCTGTACGACCACTAAATATAGAACAAAAGATGACCTTTGACCTGCTCCAAAATCCAAACATACCCGTCAAGCTTTTAACTGGAGTGCCTGGAAGTGGTAAAGACTATCTAATGTTTTTACACGCATGGGATCTTATTCAAAGAGGAAAAAAAGATAAGATAATTTATATCAGAAACTTAGTTCCTTTTAAGGATGCCCCAGAAATAGGATTCCTCGAAGGCTCGTTGCAAAAGAAAATTGAGTGGGGCCTCGGACCATTGACTAGTATCTTAGGCGAAGATGGGCTTCAAATGGCACAGCAATCAGGACAAATTGAAGCTGTTAACTTAGGCTTTATTCGTGGCTGTAGTTGGGATAATACTATTTTATATGTATCTGAAGGCCAAAATATCACTGGTGGCGGTTATAAGTTATTAATAAGCCGCTGCGGTAAGAATAGCGAACTATGGGTAAATGGCGATACTTTACAAACTGATGGTAAAAAGTTTGAAAGTAATAATGGTATTGAAAGATTAAATAAAGCATTGGCTGGTAATAAATTATTTGGTAGTGTTAAATTACTAAAGACCGAGAGATCGGATGTCGCTGAATTGGCTAGTAAAATTTAAAATGGGCGCGAAAGCGCCCTCTTTTTATTTGACTTTTTTTAAAATCTATAGTATAATTAATTTAAGATAAAGAGGTGATATAATGTAGCTCTTAGTAAAATCTCCATTAAATTATATTGGTAATAAGTATAGACTTCTGCCTTAGTTATTATAGTTATTTCCTAAACAAATTAATAATTTTATAGATTTATTTACTGGTGGTGGAGATGTAGTTGCCAATGTGAATGCAAAAAATAAAATTGGTAATGATATAAATACACCTGTAATTGAAATATTATAGGATTTTTAGAAATATGATCTACAGTATATAATGTCATATATTGATAATAGAATTGAAGAATTTAATTTAAATAAAACAAATGAAGAAGGATATATAAAATATAGAGCTTTATATAATACTAATAATTCTGGATATGATACGCCATTAGATTTATTTATTATCACGCGTTTTAGTTATAATTAGACTATACGATTTAATAAAAAAATGAAATTTAATAGTTCTTTTGGAAAAAATAGAAGTAGTTATAATGATAATATGAGAAATAATACTATAGCTTTTTATCCAAAAATATAGAATATTAATTTTACTTCATTAGATTTTCGTAAATTTGATTTGACACGTTTTGGAAAAGATGATTTTTTATATGTAGATCCACCTTATTTAATTGCAAATGCAGATTATAATATAGGAACAACCTCTAAAATTTAGTGGACCTCTTAGGATGAGATTACATTATAGAATTTTTTAGATAATGCCACTTCTCTTGGAATTAAATGGGGTTTTTCTAATTTTATTAATTATAAAGATAAAACTAACACACTAACAGAAGAATGGGCCGTAATAAATAAATATAATATATATAAAATAAATTCCGATTATTCAAAATTAACCACTAAAGAAGAAAGAATTCTTGATTCTACTTTAGAAGTGTTAATTACTAATTATAATTAGTGAGGCAAATCATGCAAGAAGGATGGGAATGTAACAAATGTCATAATGTATATGCGCCTAATATACCATTTTGTTTATATTGTTGGTTTTAGAAAGATACTGCTTCTACTTTAACAGTTCCTATGCAATAGGATTCTAATATTTTTTCTGAAATTAACAATAATGAAAAACAAACAGAAATAAATATTTAGAAATCAGAATTATAGAAATCTGAAATTCATGCAAATAAAAATTTAAATATACCATATATAGCAGAATAGATTCCAGTATTAAATAAATCAGCGATCTATCCTCTACCAAATAAATTTCCTGATACAAAAATATTTTTAAGTGGTATAGGTCATGCCAAAGAACGCGCGATTAATAGAGAATTTAAAATTCCTTATATACTTGATAGTATTATGGATTTTCCGGTACAGCCAAGTAAATTAGTACGTCAATATTTTGATTATATTAAAAATAATAAAATTGAATATTTATTTGATAGTGGTGCATATACATATATGGTAAATCCTAAAAAATCTATAGATCTAAATGAATATATTTCTCGTTATTGTTATTATATAAATGAGTTTGATATACAAAATTTCTTTGAGCTAGATTTAGATATATTTTTATCATTAGATGAAATTGAAAATATAAGACGAAAAATTTATTTTGAAACACATAAAAAGCCCATTATAGTATATCATGATGAACGTGGCCATGATTATTGGATTAATATGTGTAAAGAAAATGAATTTGTGGCTATTGGCGGAATTGCTAGCGCAAAAGCATATACTCAAACAGATTATGATAGATTTAAAGTATTATGTGAAGAAGCACATACATATGGTACTTATGTCCATGGATTGGGTTTTACTCCATTAACCATTTTAAATTCACATACAATGTTTTTTGATACAGTAGATAGTACAAGTTGGAATTTTTCTAAACGTGGTTATGCCGCGAAAATTAATGAAAAAGGAGAAATGACTAAAGTAGAATTACCTTTTTCATATACTACAATAGAATCTCAAGAAAATGATTTAAAAGTATGGGCTAAATTTATAACTGATTATAAAGGAGCTTCATATATTTAAGGAGGATAATATGAATATTGAATCTATTAAAACAATTAATGATTTAAAAAGAGACGTATTAGAAGAATTTATCGCTACACTGCCTAGAGAAGATAAAGAAAATCTAAAAAAATTTATAGAAGAACATCCTCAAAAAAATGCAGCAGGTGTGTTCACTGTTGTACGTGCATATATATTTAATACATATTTCAGAACTACCCCTATTCGTGAAAAAAGAACTACAACGTTTGCTGATACTCTTACTTCTTTGTTAAATATAGAAGAAGACGAATAATTTATAATTATTTATTATAAAAATTATAAGGAGAAAAATGAATACTTTATTATTATTTATTAGTCTTATTTTAGTATTCGGCACGCTTTTACTTATTAAATAGTTTTTCGGCGCGACAGGTATTATTGGATTTATGGGAATTGCTACTATTTTAGCTAATATTTTAACTTGCAAGAGTGTAAATATCTTAAATATGGAAACTACATTAGGAACTATTATGTTTAGTAGTAATTTTTTATCAACAGATATTTTAACAGAATGTTATGGTATTAAATTCGCGCGTAAGGGTATATTATTTTCGCTATGTGCTAGTATAGGATTTATAATAACAATGCAGATAGCATTATTATTTACACCAAATAATTTTGATTTCGCGCAAGGCGCATTTACAACACTTTTTACAATCACTCCTAGAATAACTGTGGGTAGTATTATTATGTTCTTCATTGCAAATTTTTGCGATATTAATTTATATAATTTTTTGCGAGAAAAAACACATAAAAAATATTTGTGGCTACGTAATAATGTTAGTACTATTTTATGTAATGGGCTAGAAAATTTTTTATTTTATACAATAGCTTTTTGGGAAATTTATGATTTATCAACTATTATATCCATCGCATTTACCTGTACTTTAATTGAAATTATTATTGCATTATGTGATACTCCATTTTTATATATAGCTACTAAAATAAAAAATGAAAATTATTAATTTAAATTATAAGGAGGATCTAATATGTCCGAACACACTATTTATGATGACATGATTGATGAATACTTTAATCGTCATCCAGATGCAGGACTTGCATGGTGGATGCTGCCACTTGAGCAGCAGCCAGAAGGTTTTAAACAAGAAATGTATGATATTCTTTGGGATTTGACGCATAAGGAGGGAGAAAATGATTAAAGAACCTCTCGGATACCTAGGTGGCGATATTATGACTTATGGCTCAAACCTCGCGCGCCAAGAAGAGTATGATAAGTTCAAGGCTGCAGGTATTCCTGGCAAAGTATATAGTCCTGTGCAGAATAAGTCAATTAACGATAAGTCTAATATGACTGAAGAAGAAAATAATCATCTTGCGGAAAAAATCTGCGAAGCGGATATTGAACGTCTATGGAATAGTGATTATACCGTTCTATGCCCAGAACAAAGCGCCATTGGTACTATGTGCGAAATGGGCGTGCTATATGGATGGAAGTATATGATGAATAAATTGCTTGATAAACAAGATGAAATTGCCAAACAAGTATTTAAAAAAGAAGGCACTTGGACAGATCAAGAAATGATTGAATTTAAATGTAAAGCATTTGATACTATGCAAGATATATTACTTAATCATCAAGCTAAACAAAATTATGCCCATTACTTCGATATTCGCACCAATCATCTGAATGAAAAAGATTGGCGCCGTAGTTTTAGCATTAATCAGATGTTATATGGCATGATTTTGTATGCTACGGAAGATCATATGCTACATAATTCATTTGATGAAATTTTGCCGCTATTACAAAAAGAATATGGTGAAACAGATACTAATGAATCTGTATCTGAATGGAGGTAAATATGAATACTACTGATAAAGTCTAGACTACAGATTCAACTACAGGTACAGGAACTAGTACCACATCTACATACTATACTTATACTGATCCTTCTCCTTCTTATAAAGCTGAAAAAGGGTGGGAATGCCCAAGATGTGGCGCTATTAATGCTCCATGGGTACGTCAGTGCGACTGTAATGATAGAAACTAGAAGATTACTTGCGATGATACTATTAAAAATGAATGGTGGAAAGAATATACAACAATTGATACTGATACTTTTAAAATTCATCCTTATGAAACAACATACACCACATCCCATAGCTCTAAGTGATTATTGGAATAATACTGAAAAATATGATCTAATATATTAAAATATAAAGGAGATTTATTAATTATGCTATATAATATTAATGATAAACTTCCTGCAAAGCGACTAATAGTCGCGGCACTTCAGCAGGTTGTTGCTTGCTTTGTTGCGACAGTACTTATTCCGCAGATTTGTGGAGTTCCAATCGCGCCAGCTATGCTTGGCGCTGCATTAGGTACATTACTTTATCAATTATTTACTAAAGGCCAAAGCCCTATGTTTATTAGCTCTTCTGGAGCATTTGTTGCGGCAGTAATGGGCGCACTTGCGCTAGGCGTAACTCCTAATTATACCGCCGTCTTTATTGGCGG